>Ga0105237_10005639_pt1 | contig 14098 bp, 13 predicted proteins | sample KBSC24metaG_FD_81520 | JGI IMG/M metagenome (GOLD analysis project Ga0105237, IMG submission 81520) | Corn rhizosphere microbial communities from Kellogg Biological Station, Michigan, USA - KBS C2-4 metaG | ecosystem: Host-associated > Plants > Roots > Rhizosphere > Soil | place: Michigan, USA... | reverse complement strand
CCGACGCCCTACGACCTGCTGCTTGCCGCGCTCGGGTCGTGTACCTCGATGACGGTGCGGATGTACGCCGAACGCAAGGGCTGGCCGCTCGAGCGGGTACGAGTCACGTTGCGGCACTCACGCATTCACGCCGAAGACTGCGCCGAGTGCGAGACCACCAAGGGGATGATCAGTCACATCGATCGCGACGTCGAGCTGATCGGCGAACTCGACGACACGCAGCGGCAGCGGTTGATGCAGATCGCCGACCGCTGCCCGGTGCATCAGACCCTGACCTCGGAGATCGACATCACCACGCGAGCGGTCTGAGGTCACCGGAGCCGCGGCCCGCGAACCCTGCGGCGAACCAGAAGCGGGCGTCGCCGCACCTTCCAAGAGCTCCACTCGCCGAGCGTGACGCCTGCGGCGAGCGCGGTACCGATGGCCAGTGCACCGAGCACCGACGCGAACCCGACGGCGTGCTGGTCGTTGAGGATCGCGTAGATGCCGTGCAGCAGGGCAAGACCCGGCAGCAACGGCACGATGCCCGCGATGGATACGACCATGGGCGGCGCCAGATTCCGGCGTTCCATCAGCCTGCCGACCAAGCCGATCGGCACGGCGGCGACGAACGACGCGATGACGGCACCCAAGCCCGCGCCCTGAGCGAGCAGGAACGCGATGGTGCCTGCGGCGCCGCCGAATGCAGCGGCGATCGCTGCGGTCCGTTCGGCATAACAGGCCAGGGCGTAGGCCGCTGCGCTCGCCGCGCCGAACGCGACGCGTGCGGGCAGCTCGGCGAGGGCGGGTGGCGCGCCCGGCCCAAGAGCGACGAACGGCGCGCCAAAGCGATTGGCGAGGTGCAGAACCAATGCCACGCCTGCGATCGTCGCGGCCGTCATCATGAGCAGTTCGAAGAACCGGCCCGCGGCCGTGACGGGGGCGCCGGTGATGACGTCGCCGACCGAACTCACCAGCGAGAGCCCGGCGAGCAGTACGACCAAGCCGGCGGCGATGGCCACCGTCGGTTCGAATTGGATCCCCAGCTTGGGGCCAAGCCAGTAGAGCGCCAGCGGGGGCGCGGTGGCAATCGCGCCGCCGATCGCGTACTGGAAGAACAGCGGCAGTCCGTGCCTGTTGAGTTGTCGGTTGACGAGATAGATCGTCATGGTGCTCAGGGCGCTGACCAAGCAGGCCAGCAGGCTCGCGCCCAGGGTGCCCGCCGTCGCGAATGCCAACGCACCCCAGGCCAGGGTGGCGATCCAACGCTTGTAGGGGTGCGGCGCGATGATGATCGCGTCGAGTTCTTCGCGGGCTTGCGACGGCGTTACCTCGTTGGCCTTGATACGGGCGATCAGGCGGTCGACGGCCGCCAGCCTGCTGAAGTCGACGGACCGGGCCTGCACGGTGTGCAGCGTGGTGGCCGCCGACGAGGTCGGTCCGCGGTAGGCCGCGATGTGGATCGTCGTGCTGATGACGTCGACCTGGCAGCGCTCGATACCGAACGCGTTGACGATGCCCGTGACCTGGTCCATCGTGGCCGTCGTCGGCATCCCGGACCCCATCAGGATGGCGCCGATGTTCCCGGCTACGTCGAGCACCTCGCCGACCCGCTCGAGGTAGGCGGCATCGAGCTCGTGACCCGTCGATGCGGTGATCCGCGGCAGGCTGTCCGTCGGCGCCTCGGTCTCCCGAACGATCCGGCTCAACACCTCGCGGCGACGTTCACGCCATGGATGGCCCGTACGTTCACGGGTCAACGGCATGGCACTTCCCTCCTTAACGACACCTTCTGATTCCCTGATGCGCAACGAGCACGGGTCGACGGACGTTCCCTCCGTCGGCTTGGAGCAATCGGTGTTTTCGCTCACATTGTCAGAGTAGGACTGACGTTTGCGGCTGCGTGGGGGTTGGCCGGAGCCAACGAAGAGTGTTCGTCGCCGCCGGTGTTTGCGGAAGCGTGGTCATTCGTCGACGCGGATGATCGGCTTGCCGTGACTGCGGCGGGTCGGGTCGAATGCGGCAGCAGCGTCGTCGAGCGCGTAGGTCGTTCCGACGACTGGACGCAGTCGCCCGTCGCGAAGCCTGAGCTCCAGCTCGGCGAGCTCCCCCCGATCGGGTTCGACGACGAAGAAGACCGCCCGCCCGTCGTCGGGCTGGATTGGCGGTGGTTCGGCGATGCTGACGAGCACTCCGCCAGGGCGCACCAATGTCGCTGAGCGCTCGAGGATGTCGCCACCCATCACGTCCAACACCATGTCCACCGCGCCGACGTCTTCCAGCTGATCGTGCTCGAGATCAACGAAGCCATCGGCGCCGAGGTCGAGCACCGTCTGCCGGTGGGAGCTGCGACCGGTACCGATGACCCGAGCCCCGGCTTCGTGCGCCAGCTGCACGGCTACGGAACCGACGCCGCCCGCGGCGCCGTGGATCAGGACGGTCTGTCCGGCCTCGAGTCGTCCGTGGGTGAACAGCCCCTGCCATGCCGTGAGACCTGAAATCGGTAGTGCTGCAGCCTCGACGGGGTCGACGCCGTCCGACAGCGGGGCAAGGTTTCGCGCCTCCACTGCCACGAACTCGGCCAGCGTGCCGTTGCGACTCCAGTCGGTCACCCCGAACACCCGCTGGCCCACCGTCAGGCCGGTGGTGCCGTAGCCCAGTTCGGCAACCACTCCTGCGAACTCGTGGCCGGGGATGGTCGGGGTGCGGTCGCGCCCCGCCCGATCGATCCAGGTGCCCGGCCAGTCCAGTTCACCTGGGGTGAAGCCTGCCGCGTGCACCCGCACGACGACGTCGTTCTCGGCAGCGTGCGGATAGGGCATCTCCCCAAGTTGGAGCCCAGCGACACCGGCGGAGCGGTCCCTGGCGATGAGCGCTCTCATGGTCGTCACGGCGTGTGCCTCCGAACACCGCGATGGCGCAAGGAATCGCGGGACGCGATTTCGCGCGGCTCGAGCATCGTGATCATGTCGACGCCTGGCGCGCAGATGCACACGGCAAGGAAGCGGCTCCAGCCAGTGGCTTCCAAATTCCCCATCTGATAGTGCACCACGTCGCCTCCCGGCTCCCAGAATGCCTCGCCCGCAACGATTTCCCTTGGCTCCTCCCCTTCGAGCTCGAACAGGACCCTGCCCTCCAGCACGTAACCGAACACCGGTCCGGAATGTCGATGCGGACCCAGTCCGGCGTCCGCGGGTGGAAGCTCGACGAGCTGTGTCATCGCATGTGCGCCTTCGGGAATCGGTGGCGGCGCGACGCAGAGGAGGTCGGTGATCTTGGTGTTGCCTGCGGCGATCATGTTCTCCACGCTAATCGCGGGATCGCTCGCGTCGTGGGCCACTTGGGTGCCGCAATCGGGGTCCAATCGAGCCGAACGGATCAGGGCAGCAGCCGGATCAGCGCATCCAGGGCGGCCGACCACGCGCTCGGCGCGGATGGCGCATACCCGATCACCACCCCGTCGCGCGCGCGGCCGACGTCGGGATGGCGGAACAGATCGAGCCCCTCGACGCCGAGCCGCCGCCACGCGGGCCTGCGGGCCTGCGCGCTCTCGTCGCCGCCTGCGAACTCGAGCATCACGTGCAGACCCGCAGGCATCCCCGTCACGATGGTCTTCGGGGAGGATCGGGCGATCGCTGCGACGAGTTGCTCACGGCGGCGCCGATATTCGGCCCGCATCCTGCGGATGTGCCGGTCGTAGGAACCGGACGTGATGAACTCGGCCATCGCCAACTGCTCGACGAAACCGGAGGTCTCCTCGGTTTCGCCCTTCTGCCCCACGACCGGTTCGACCAGTCGTTCCGGTAGCGCCAGCCAGCCCAGCCGCAGGCCGGGCGCCAGCGACTTGCTCGCCGTGCCCATGTAGATGACGCGGTCGGGATCGACGCCGTGCAGTGCACCGACGGGGCTGCGGTCGTAGCGGAACTCTCCGTCGTAGTCGTCTTCGATGATCACCGAGCCGGTGCGCCTCGCCCAGTCGATCACCGCCGCGCGGCGGTCGGAGTGCAGGGACATCCCGAGCGGAAACTGGTGCGACGGCGTGAGCAGCACACACCCCACATCGGGCATGCCGTCGAGCGCCGTGACGTCGGCCCCATGGGAGTCCACTGCCAGTGCGGGGCAACGCAACCCCGCCCTGGTGAGCGCCGCCCGCTGCGCGGGAAGGCCGAACTCCTCGACCGCCACGGCGGCGACCCCGGCACCTGCCAGGGCTCCTGCGACCAGGCTCAGCCCCTCTGCCGCCCCCGTGCACACGATGATGTTGCACGGCTTGGCCCGAACTCCACGCGCGCGGGCGAGGTACTCGGCAAGTGCGTGGCGGAGCTCCGGCCTGCCATGCGGGTCCGCGTAGCCGAACGCCTCGAACGGTGCTGCCCTCAGCGCGCGGGTCACCGCGCGGCTCCACTCGGTCCGCGGGAACGACGACAGGTCTGGATGACCGGGCCGGAAGTCGTGGTCCAGCCGCCGCGACGCAGGTCGCCTCGCCGGTGCGGCGACGGAGCGGACGGCCTCGGTCGCACGCTGGGACACCAGGGTGCTCGAGCCGTGTTGCGCGGTGAGCCAGCCCTCGGCGATGAGCTCGGCGTACGCGCGCGCCACGGTGTTCCTCGCGACACCGAGGTCCGCGGCCAGCGCGCGGCTCGACGGCAACCGGGTCCCGGGCACCAACCGTCCCGTCCGGATCGCGTCGCGGATGGCGTCCATCACGCTGTCGCGCACCCTGCCCGCGGGGCGATCCAGGTGCAGATCCACGTCAGTGCCCGCGGAGTGCGTCGAGCGCCGCGGCCGAAGGGCTGCCGGGCTCGGCCCGATAGGTCAGCAGATGCTGCCCGCCGGAGTGGGGGATGTTGAACCTGTTGCGATGCAGGTACAGATCCCCCACCACTGGGTGGCGCATGTGGATCACGCCAACGCGATAGCCCACGTCCGCCCGCGCCCACAGTTCACGGAATCGCGCACTGGCCGCGGACAATTCGTCGATCACCGACCGCAGACGCGGGTCGCCGGGATCGTCGACGGCCGCCTCGCGCAGCCCGCTCACCGCGACGTCGGTCGCTTCGTCCCAATCCACGAACAGCTCACGCGCGGCGGGCTCGACGAAGCGCCAGATCAAGAAGTTCTGCCCCGGCTCGAAACCCGCCGAGAGCGCGCGCGCAACCGAGTTCGCGGCCAACACGTCGAGGCACCGGCTTGCCACGACCGCAGGCATGCCGAACTGCTCGATCAGCTGGTCGACGCCATCGGCGGCGGTCTCGACGTGCACGCGGTCCCGACGGTTGCCTGCGACGTTGGCCAGCTGGTGCAGATATGCCGTCGCCTGGACGTCGAGCAGCAGGACCCGCGCGAGGGCATCGAGAATCTGGGCCGACGGGTTCTTGTCGCGGCCCTGCTCCAGGCGCAGGTAGTACTCGGAGCTGATGCCCGCCAACGTCGCCAGCTCCTCGCGCCGCAGGCCGCGCACACGTCGCCGCGCACCCGCGACCAGCCCGACGTCGTCGGGCTGGACCTGCCCGCGCCGGGCACGAAGGTAGTCACCCAGGGCGTTGCCGTCCGTGGCCATCCCATGAGCGTAAGGCTGTTCCTCCCACTACCAGGGTCATTGCGGTCTCCCCTTCCTGGACGCGGAGCGCACATCGTCGACGTTGTGCCGATTGCAGACGCAGGGAAGGAGACCGAAATGGTGCAGCGACAGAACGTCGAGTTCGCCGTCGAAGGCAACGTGACGCTGCGGGGCTGGTTGTTCGTCCCCGATGGTGCCGGATCGCATCCGGCGATCACGATGGCACACGGCTTCGCGGGCGTGAAGGAGCATGGGCTGGAGCGGTTCGCCCTTGCGTTCGCCGACGCGGGGTTCGTCGTGTTGGTGCACGATCACCGCGGCTTCGGAGCTAGCGACGGCTCGCCGCGCCACGACATCGACCCGTGGGTACAGATCGCCGACTGGCGACGGGCGATCTCCTACCTCGAGAGCCAACCCTTCGTAGATCCCGCTCGGATCGGACTGTGGGGCAGCAGCTACGCCGGTGGCCACGCCATCGTCCTCGGAGCCACCGACCGACGGTTGCGGGCGGTGGTGGCCCAGGTCCCGACGATCAGCGGGTATCAGCAGAGCCTGCGGCGCGTGGCCCCCGACCAGGTGGCGGCGTTGGAGGCGGCGTTCGCCGACGACGAGAGGAGCCAGTTCCGCGGCGCCCCGCTCGCGACCCAGGCCGTCGTCAGCGCCGACCCCGCGGTGCGGGCCGCCTACCGCGCGCCCGACGCCATCGCGTTTTACACCCAGCCGGCGCCCGCCGGGGTCTGGGACAACGTCGTCACGCTTCGCTCCTCCATGGCCGCGCGCATGTACGAGCCTGGTACCTGGATCTCACGGGTATCCCCGACACCGCTGCTGATGGTGGTCGGCCTGCACGACACCATCACCCTCACCGACTTGGCGCTCGGCGCCTACGAGGCAGCGCTCCAGCCGAAGAAGCTGGTCACCATAGACGGCGGCCACTTCGATCCGTACCTGTCGCAATTCCACCAAGCCAGCACGGCGGCAATCTCGTGGTTTACCGAACACCTCACCGCGCCCGAAACCCACTGAATCCGAAGGGAACAACCATGTCCGACTTGCAGTACGAGGTTCTGGTCCACGACGGGCTGCCACGCCACCGCGAGCAGCGGCTGCCCGACGGCAGCCCGATCATCTCGTCTCCCGTCTCCTCGACGCTCGTCTACGGCGACCACGACGCGGTCCTCGTCGATCCGCCGTTCACCTACGAGCAGGTGCAACGGGTCGGCGACTGGATCGAGCGCTCCGGCAAGCAGCTGACGGCGGTGTACGCAACGCACGGACACGGTGACCACTGGTTCGGTACCGACCTTCTGCTGCAACGGTTTCCCGACGCGGTCCCCTATGCCACCAACGGGACGATCGCGATGATGCGACAGCAGGGCACCGTCGGCCGCGCCGAGATGTGGGACGTCGACTTTCCAGACCAGATACCTCCAAGCCCCGTGACCTACCGAACCGTTCCTGCCGACGGCATCGAGCTGGAAGGCCGCCGACTGGTTGCCGTCGAGGTCGGCCACACCGACACCGACGACACGACGGTGCTGCACGTGCCGTCCATCGGGCTGGTCGTTGCCGGCGACGTCGCCTACAACGGCGTGCACCAGTATCTGCTCGAGAGCGCGCACGGCGGCATCGAATCCTGGCTCGCCGCACTCGACAAGGTCGCGGCATTGCAGCCGCGGGCCGTCGTGGCCGGCCACAAGAACAAGGACCTGCCCGACGACCCCGCCATCATCGAACAGACCCGTGAATACCTGCTCAACGCGCGCCGACTCCTCGACGAAAAGCCGAGCCCGCGTGAGTACTTCGACCAGATCACCGCGCTGTACCCGGACCACCTGAACGTCGGCCCGGTCTGGTACACCGCCGTCGCACTGCTGCCGGAGCCGCCGGCCACCCCTTCGGTCGTCGACGAAGTCACCAGCTGGTTCTTCGACGACTATCTGGCCACCTGGATCGCCGTCGGCGCCGGAACCATCCAGCGCGGACCGGAATTCATCCTCGACTACTGGTCGGCGCCGCTGCACTGGAGCGACGAACACGTCAACCGGTGGTTTCTGGACGGGCCCGACGTGGTGGGCGCCCTGCAGCAGCTCCACGGCCGGCTTCGGGACGCGGGTTACGCCCATACGGCGGTACCCGACTGGCGGGTCCGGGCCTACCACGACGACGGCGCGGCGATCGAGGTCATCTGGTCGCGCCAACGCGCCGACGGAAGCGAGATCGAAAGAATAGCTGTGCATTTCGAGGTCGCGCGCGGATCAGAAGGATGGCGCATCGTCGGCATCCAGGCCGTGTCGACCACCAGTGACTCACTCGAGAGCGTATGGAGCCAAGAATGATCATCGACCCAGCAGATCTCGACCCCACGTCGAGCTACAAACTCCTCATCGGCAGCGTGCTGCCCCGCGCCATCGCCTGGGTGAGTACCGGCTCCACCTCCGGCGTTGGGAACATCGCGCCGATATCCTTCTTCACCGTCGTCGGCAGGTTCCCGCCGGTGCTGTCGATAACCCTGCAGCCGCGGGCCGACGGCGAGACGCTCAAGGACACCTTCGTCAACATCCGCGACACGAACGAATTCGTCGTGAACATCGCCACGATCGGTCAAGCGGACGCCGTTCACCGTTCGGCCTACGAATTCGGCACCGAGGTCGACGAATTCGAGGCGCTCGGACTCGAGAAGGCACCATCGGAGACCATCTCCGCTCCGCGGATCGCCGGTGCGCCCATCTCCTTCGAGTGCGAGGTCGACCGCATCATCCCGATGCCGCCGCTACCCGACCACGTGGTCTGGGGTCGCGTGAAGCGCATCCACATCCGTGACGATCTCTACCTGCCCAACGGACGCATCGACATCGGCGCGCTTGGCGCCTTCGGCAGGCTCGCCGGCGAATACACCCTCGTCGACAACATCTTCAGCACGCCGCTGCCCGACGAGCTCGTCACCACGCTCAGCGCGCAGCGTGCCGCACGGCTCGACGAGCGGGCCACCGACTACTCGCCCATCGACACGGCTGAATGGTCACCGTCTGGCTCGACCCTGACGGTGCCGAAATGACCACGCCAGGTGCACCCACGCTCCTGCTGATCCACGGCTTCCTCGACGACGCGTCCGTGTGGGATGGCCTGATCGACTCGCTCGGGGGCGAGGTCGGCACCGTGCGCTACGACTTGCCGGGGTTCGGCAGCCGCAGCGGATCCGTAGCCGAAGCGCTTGGCACGACGCTCGATTCGCTCACCGACGAGGCCGGCGAAGTGGTTGGAGGGATCGACGGACCCGTGATCGTGGTCGGCCAGAGCCTCGGTACCCAGATCGCCGAGCTCGTCGCCGCGCGTCATCCCGACAAGGTGCACGGACTGGTGCTGATCACCCCGGTGCCGCTGGGCGGCACTCGGCTACCCGACGAGGTGGTCGCACCGTTCGGCGCGCTCGGCGGTGATCGCGCTGCGGGGCGTAACGTACGCGCTCAACTGTCGCCGCACATGAGCGAGCAGCTGCTCGATCGGCTCGCGGACATCGGGGTGCCGGTGTCGGCCGACGTCACCGCCCACTACGCCGAGATGTGGAACACCGGAATTCCCACCGCCCCCGAGACGAGCGCCTTCGCTGGACCCGTGCTCGTCATCCGCGGCGGCGCCGACGGCTTCGTGAACCAGCAACTCGTCGCGACCATAACCCCGCGCTTTCCTCAAGTGGAGGTCAAAGTCATTGACAGGGGCGGACATTGGGTGCACGCCGAATGCCCCGGCGCGGTGGCCGCGATGATCCTTGACTTCGCCGACGCCGTCTCGCAGGTGACGACATGAATCCGCAATTGCGGCACAAGGTCTTCGTCACCGAGCAGATTCCGCAATCCGGGCGCGGTCCGCTACCCGACGGCAGCACTCGGATGTGGTCACCGATCACGTCCACCCTGATCATGGGACGACGCGACGCGGTTCTGGTCGACCCACCGCTGACCACTGCGCAGGCCGCCGACGTCGGTGATTGGATCGCGGCCTCCGGACGCGAGTTGCGAAAGATCTACGTCACGCACGGCCACGGCGATCACTGGTTCGGAGCGATACCGCTGCTGGAGAGATTCCCCGGTGTCACCGTGCTTGCCACCGCAGGCACCGCCAAGATGATGGCGGCACAGAATGACCCCCAATTCCGTTCCGAATTCTGGGATCTGGTGTTCCCCGGGCAGCTACCCGTCGGCGAGGTCGACACGAGCATCGTCGACGAACATGGATTCCACCTCGAGGGGGTTGCGCTCGTTCCGGTCGAGGTCGGCCACTCCGACACCGACGACACGACGATGTTGCACGTGCCCGACATGGGCTTACTCGTCGCGGGTGACGTCGTCTACAACGGGGTGCACCAGTACTTGACGGAATCCGGTGGGGTGGAGGGAATCGACGAGTGGCTCGCCGCGCTCGACACCGCCGAGGCGCTGAACCCCGCAACGGTGATCGCCGGTCACAAGGACCCGCGCGCCTATGACAATCCGGCCCAGATTCAGGACACACGGCACTATCTCACCGATGCGCGCCGTCTGCTGTCGTCCTCGGGATCGGCTCAGGAGTTCTACGACGGGATGCTGCGCCTACACCCGTGCCGGATCAACCCCGGCGCATTGTGGGGCGCGGCCATCACGCTGTTTCCAACGGCTCGCGCAGGGAGATGAATCCGCAACCGGTGGTCGCGAACTTCAGCCCGCGAGTCACCGCGGGTCAAGCCCGAAGACCTGCACCGCGGCTGACTTCCCCTTCAGCGCATGCGACCCCCTGGCGGAAAGCATCGATGGCCGAGTGGCCAGTGCATCGACCGTCGGGAGCGTGAGCAGGATCCTGTCACCGGTGGTCTTGGTCAGCTGCTCGACGCGGGCTGCCACATTGACGGTGTCACCGATCAACGTGAACTCGAGCTTGCCTCCGCCGCCGATGGTGCCCGCGATCACCACACCGGTGTTGATCCCGATCCCGATCCGAAGCTCACCGCCGAATCGCTCGGCAACGAGCCGGTCAATCAACACCGCGGCGCCCACCGCGGCATCGGCATGGTGCGCAAGGCCGTTCGGCGCGCCGAACACCGCCAGTGCGCCGTCGCCAAGGAACTTGTTGACGTGGCCTCCAGCGTCGACGACGGCAGGCACGACGATCTCGAATAGCGCGTTGAGTCGCGCCACTGTGTCCTCTGCAGAGTTCGCTTCGGCGAACGGTGTGAAATCGCGGACGTCGACGAACATCACCGTTACCTCGCGCCGCTCGCCGGCGAACACATCGTCGCCCTGCTCGAGTAGCCGCGCAGCGAGGGCGGGGTCGACGTAGGTCCCGAACGCCGTCTGAAGGCGTTGCCGCTCAGCCAATCCCGCCTGCATGCGGTTGAATGATGCCGCGAGCGCGCCGAGGTCATCGTCTTGAACCACCGGCAGACGTTGGCTGTAGTCACCGACGGCAACACGTTCAGTCCCCTCTGCGAGGTCGCGGATGGGTCTCAAGAAGGGCGAGATCGTCATGACCGCGATCGGCCCAGCAATCAGCGTCAACACGCACCCGATCACGACGGAGACGACGGGGGTGTCGCGGGCGCTGTCGATCACGGACGCGGTAATCGCGGCCCCAGTCGAGAATGCGAACGCCATCGCAACCATCGTGATGTTGGACCACGCGGCGAAGGTCGGGTGGGAGCGCGGCATCGAGTCGCCAATTCCCGTATCACCGGCGATGGCGGACCTCACCGGCCTCAGCGATCCCTCGCTAAAGCTGTGTATTCCGATCACGCCAATGGCCGCTCCGTACGCGGCACCGACAATCGCATATTGGACCAGTCGCCACTCGGTCGCCCCGGCGATCGTGGCGACGACGACCGCAACACAAGGCGCCCACACCACATCGGTTGCGACCACTCGGACATTCGTCCTCCGCGCGTAGGTGAATGTGGCGCGTAGCACGTCCATCGGATCGACGTCGTGGCCTGCGGCCCACTTTTCAATCAGGCGCAACGGCTTCGAGCCGGGGAGAATCAGCAGGTAAACCCGCACCAGCATTGCGACACAGGTGATGACAGCCGCCTCGACGTAGCGATCGGAGCCCTCGAACGCGACGATGATCAACGGGTAGGCGAGGTAGACCGACAGCCCCGCCGGGTATACGAGGGCACAGATCGCCCACGAATACCTCGGCCCGTACCGATCCCAAATCCACTGAAAGATCCGGTCCATGTCGCGACACTAAAGCCTCCGCACGATTGAGCTGCCGCTATTCGTGGAGCCCGCGTTTCCCATTCGCCGTTCACAACGAAAACGCCCCCGGCCCAACGGGACCGGGGGCGTTTCGCATGCCTACTACCTAGTGAGAGTGGCCGTGGCCGGCGTGGCCGTGGTCAGGCTCCTCGGCAGGCTTGTCCACCACTGCGGTCTCGGTGGTGAGGATCATCCGCGCCACCGATGCTGCGTTGAGCACCGCCGAGCGGGTGACCTTGACCGGGTCCACGACACCGTCGGCGAGCAGGTCGCCGTAGGTCAGCGTGGCGGCGTTGAAGCCATGCCCGTTGGGCAGCTCCGACACCTTGTTCACCACGACCGAGCCGTCCAGCCCGGCATTGGTGGCGATCCAGTACAGCGGAGCCGACAGAGCCGACGAGAAGACGTCGACACCAGTCGCCTCATCGCCGCTGACCGAGTCACGCAGCGACTTGAGCGCCGCCCGCGACTGCACCAGTGCGGCGCCGCCGCCGGTGACGATGCCTTCCTCGACCGCTGCCTTCGCGGCTGAGACGGCGTCCTCGACGGCCTCCTTGCGCTTCTTCAGGTCGGTCTCGGTGGCAGCGCCGACCTTGATCACCGCGACGCCCCCGGACAGCTTCGCCAGCCGCTCCTCGAGCTTCTCGCGATCCCAGTCGGAGTCGGTGGCCTCGATCTCGGCACGCAACTGCGACCTGCGCGCGTCGATCGCGTCCTGGCTGCCCGCACCGTCGACGATCACGGTGGAGTCCTTGGTGACCACCACCCGCCGGGCAGTGCCCAGCACCTCGAGGCCGACCTCGCGGAGCACCAGGCCCACGTCGGGGTTGACGACCTGGCCGCCGGTCACGACGGCGAGGTCGTCGAGGAACGCCTTGCGGCGGTCACCGAAGAACGGCGCCTTGACGGCGACGGCCTTGAGGGTCTTGCGAATGGCGTTGACCACCAACGTCGAGAGGGCCTCGCCCTCGACGTCCTCGGCGATGATCAGCAGCGGCTTGCCGGACTCCGCGACCTTCTCCAGCAGCGGCAGCACGTCGGGCAGCGAGCTGATCTTCTCGCGGTGCAGCAACACCAGCGCGTCCTCGAGCACCGCTTCCTGGGCGTCGAAGTCGGTGATGAAGTACGCCGAGATGAAGCCCTTGTCGAAGCCGACACCGTCGGTGACCTCGAGCTCGGTGTTCAGCGTGGAGGACTCCTCCACGGTGACGACGCCGTCGTGGCCGACCTTGGTCATCGCCTCGCCGACGAGCGCGCCGACCTCTTCGTCACGCGACGACACGGTGGCGACCTGAGCGATGGACTTCTCGTCGCTGACCGGCGTTGCGGCCGCGAGAAGCGCCTCGGACACCGTGTCGGCGGCCTTGGCGATGCCGAGGCCCAGCTCGATGGGGTTGGCGCCGGCGGCCACGTTGCGCAGGCCTGCCTTGATGATCGCCTGTGCCAGCACGGTGGCGGTGGTGGTGCCGTCGCCCGCGACGTCGTTGGTCTTCGTCGCGACGGACTTGACCAGCTGTGCGCCCAGGTTCTCGAAGGGGTCTTCCAGGTCGATCTCGCGCGCGATGGTGACACCGTCGTTGGTCACGACGGGGCCGCCGTAGGCCTTGGCCAGCACGACGTGGCGCCCGCGGGGCCCCAGCGTGATGCGGACCGCGTCGGCGAGCTTGTCGACGCCGGCTTCCATCGCCCGGCGCGCAGTCTCGTTGAACTCAATCTGCTTGCTCATGAATGTACTTTCTGACTACGTAGTCGAGGACACAACGCATGCCGCCCCGGAAATCACCCGCAAGCTGCGGGGATCTCCGGGGCGGGCACGTCGGTTTTACTTGGAGACGACAGCCAGCACGTCGCGCGCCGACAGGATCAAGTACTCCTCGTTGTTGTACTTGATCTCGGTGCCGCCGTACTTGCTGTAGATGACGGTGTCGCCCTCGGCGACGTCCAGGGGGATGCGCTTCTCGCCATCCTCGTCCCAGCGGCCGGGGCCAACTGCGACGACGGTGCCTTCCTGCGGCTTCTCCTTGGCGGTGTCCGGGATGACCAGACCAGAAGCGGTCGTAGTCTCGGCCTCATTGGCCTGAACGAGGATCTTGTCCTCGAGTGGCTTGATGTTCACGGCCACGTTGGAGCCCTCCACATTTGTTGGGGTGCGATCCGGGGTAGATCCCGGACCTTCACGGATTACCAGCACTTACCAGTTGTTCGGCAAGCGTCCGAGACCGCACACCGTCGTCGCGGGTGCCGGAGCGCGGTTTGGTCGCCTGCCACCTAGCACTCTATACACGCGAGTGCTAGCACTCAAGGGTGGGCTTGTGCCTACTGGTCTTGGAGT
>Ga0105237_10005637_pt1 | contig 14101 bp, 11 predicted proteins | sample KBSC24metaG_FD_81520 | JGI IMG/M metagenome (GOLD analysis project Ga0105237, IMG submission 81520) | Corn rhizosphere microbial communities from Kellogg Biological Station, Michigan, USA - KBS C2-4 metaG | ecosystem: Host-associated > Plants > Roots > Rhizosphere > Soil | place: Michigan, USA... | reverse complement strand
CGGGCAACAGGGCGGGAGCCGAACGCTGGGATTTATTTCGTCGTCGGGATTTTATGTGGCGCCAGGAAATGTGCCGACGACTTCGGATGGCAACGGCGGGAACGTGGCGACGACGTTGACGGTTACAGCGGTGTCGCAGGCGAATACGAACGCGACCGGCTCATCGACGGTGACGATCGTACCGGGGAACCAGAATACGCAGACGGGGCTGATCGAACTGGGGACATCGGGTGGGAATGGAACGGATTCGGTCGTCGATGCGAAGGCGCACACGATTACGTGCTGCGGCGGAACATTGGGTTCGCTGCTGACGCGCGGCGGGACGCAATATATCTTGAGCAACAATCACGTGCTGGCGAAGAGCGACACGGCGGCGCTCGGCGATCCGATCGTGCAGCCGGGGCTGATCGATGCAGGGCTGACACCCGACACGAAATGCGATGCGACGGCGGCCACTACAGTGGCGAATCTGTCGGAGTTCGTGAATCTGGAGGCGGAGAGTTCGGCGTCGTCATCGAATATTGACGCAGCGATCGCACAGGTTGTGCCGGGGCAAGTCGATCCGGCAGGAAACATTTTATTTTTGGGCGGCGCGGCGGATTCGAACGGCGTGCCGTTACCGGGAGCGCCGAATACGGGCGCGGGGATTCCCCCGACGCTGGGATTGGAAGTGGCGAAGAGTGGGAGATCGACGGGGCTGACGTGCTCGACGGTGTTGTCGGTGAGCGTCGACACGAGCGTGGAGTACAACAAGAGCTGCGACGGAACCGGCGCGAAGTTCACGGTGGACTACGACAATCAGGTGGATGTGACCGGCGGGGATTTTGCGGCGGAGGGCGATTCGGGATCGCTGATCGTGTCGCAGAACACGGCAGATCCTGTGGCGCTGTTGTATGCGGGGTCGGATTCGGATGTGGTCGGGAATCCGGTGTCGCAGGTGTTGGCTTTTTTTTCGAGCGGCGGAAGCCCGACGACGTTTGTGGGCGGCGGGCAGCACGCGGTGATTGGGTGCACGTTACCGAGTGGGCCGCAGGCGGCGGCTGCGCGAACGGCTATGACGCTTGCGGTGAAAGCGCCGGTGGTAGAGCCGAGCGAGTTGCAGCGAGCGGCGGTAGCACGCGATGAGCGGGCTTCGGCTTTGATGGCGCAGCCGGCGGTGCAGGCTGTGGGAGTCGGCGCGAGCCTGGATAATCCGGGTGAGCCGGCGATCGAATTTTTTGTGACGCGGGGGGCATCGCACGCGGGGATTCCAAGCGAGGTGAATGGGATTCGGACGCGGATTGTCGAGGGCGATCTGTTTGCGAGGCGTGGAGCGGAGATCTCGGCGGCGGACAGCGCGACGAATGAAAGGGCGGGAGCGGCGCCGCGGCTGGTGTATGCGATTTCGGCGGCGGAAATGTCGCGGGCTTACATGGTGAAGACGACGCACGCGAAGGATTTGATGAAGATGGCGGGGGTGCAGGGCGTCGGCGTCACGTCGAGCGTGGATTCGCCGGGTGAAGCGGCGCTGATGATTTTTGTGATTCGCGGCGTGACGCATGCGCCGATTCCGGCGGTGATCGATGGGCTGCGGACGCGCGTGCGCGAGTCGAGCCGGTTTAAGGCAGGGAACGGTGGCGCGGAACCGCGGCGTGTGGTTTGCCGCGTGCCGGCGGCGAAGGTTGCTCCAGCGCCTGCGCCTGCATTGAAACACTGAGCGGTTTCCGTAAATCCTGATTCAATTTTGCGATTCAATTTGGCTGGCTGACTTCGTTGCGTCGATTCCGATAGCGCGGAATCCGTGTGCTAGGCTGTTTACAGGAATTTCAACGCGAAGATTTGGAGGAAGAAGATGGCACACGCGGAGCAGTTTCTGAAGATTGTGAACGACGCGAAGAAGCGGGTGAAAGAGACGAACGTCGCCGATGTGAAGAAGCGGCAAGATGCCGGCGAGAAATTTGTGCTCGTCGATGTGCGAGAAGACAACGAGTGGGCCGCTGGGCATGTGGCAGGGGCGATTCATCTCGGCAAAGGGATTATCGAGCGCGACATCGAGAAGGCGGTGACCGATCCTGCCGCGAAAATTATTTTGTATTGCGGAGGCGGGTTTCGCTCCGCGCTGGCTGCGGACAATTTGCAGAAGATGGGTTATACGAACGTCGAGTCGATGGACGGTGGATGGAAGGGCTGGGTAGGGGCGGGGCTGCCGACGGAAAAGTAGGAAGAAAGTCGACAGTCGACAGTTCAAGGTCGAAAGTAAAATCTGGAACGCGTGCCGCGAATGCTTCAGGTGGGGCGTTCCCACGTTACAAACCGCACCCTCAGAAACCCAGGGTGCGGCACCCGCGGAGAAAGCGCAACTACACATCGCGCTTCTTCTATCTTAGATCGTTATGAGTTCTGTTAGTTTGACGATGCGTAAAAGTAGTAGTCGGCGGAGTAGGGGGATTTTGATTCGGCGTTGCGGTGGGCGTTGTCGCAGCCGGATTGCGGTGGCTGGCCGCCCTTTGTGTGCAGGCGCTGGATCGATGCGACTTTCGAGAAAACTCCGACGCCGGAGTGGCTGGCGGCTGTAAGCAAGAGCCATGGGATCGAATTCGGCTCCGGGGAGTCGAGACGCGCCGATGCTTTTCCAACTACTTCACTTCCGTCGTTGTGCTTCCAGGTTGGTCCCGCAAAGTGTTTTGCGATCATTTTGTTTTGCGCATCGAAGAGTTGGGCGTCGGGAGCTTTCAGAACCCACGTGAGTTTTGCATCGGTGTCTGATGCGGCTTTGCAGACGTAAATTTGATCGCCGGTGGCGTGAGCCTGAAGGATTAATGCTTCGCCTGGGGCCGGTGCGAGTTTGTCGGGGACGTCTGGGCGGGCGGATTGCTGCGGTGCGGGGGATTTGATCGCAAGTAGAGCGAGGAGCGAGACGCAGAATAATTTGTGCATGGCACGAAGAGTTTATCACCGGCGTGTGCGGTGAAAATAAGTGAGCAAACAAAAAGGGAGCCAGAAAATCCGGCTCCCTTTTGCATTTTTGGGGTGAGTTTAGCGGCGGCTGAAATCGCCGTTGAAGCCGCGGCCGTTGATGCTGATGGATTCGATTTCGTTGCGGTCGTGGTTGAGGAAGATTTCGGCGCGTCCGCGCGCGGGACCCTGGCTTGAGTCGGTGATGCGCATGGTGATGTGGCGGTCGTCGGCCTTCACGATATCGCCGAAGAAAGTGACCTTGAAGTCGCGGGAGCCGGAGAGAGCGACGGCGGTGCGGCCTTCTCTGCTGTTGAACCAGCCGCGCGTCACGTTGTTGGAGCCATAGTTTTGGCCGTTGAAGGTACCGTGGCCAGAGCTGTCAGCTTTGACGCGCGGATAGTCGCTCATCGGCGGGCCGAAACCGGGGCCGGGACCGTATTCGTCGCGGCCATAGCCGCCGCCTGTGGCGAAGATGGCGCGGCAGCCGCGATCGACCCACAGGCCGCGATTGTCGACGCCCCACGAGCGGCCTTGCTCGCAGGGTGAGCCGCTGATTTGTTGTTGAATCGTGACCTGCGATCTCGGATCAACTTCGCCGCAATATTTGCGATTGCCGTCGTTGGATTCGCACTTGATGGTGGCGCCGGGGCCGCCCGGTCCGCCGCCCTGGCCGTTGTCGTAGTAATTGTCGCCACCGATGAGGAATTCGGCGCGGCAGCCGCGGTCGACCCAGAGGCCGCGGTCATCAACGCCCCAGGTTCGATCCTGGATGCATTCGGAGCTGCTGATCTGGCGCTGCAGTTGTACCTGGCCGGGATTCGGTGGACCGCAGTGTCTGCGGCCGCCATCGTTGGATTCGCAGGTGATGGTTTGCTGCGCGGGGGTGGCGATGGGGACGAGGAGCGCGGCGAAGACAAAACAGAAGAACAGAATGAACCTGGTTCGCATTTCAGTTCTCTCCTTTACGTACGGCTTTGAAGACATAGATGAAGCTGATGAAGAAAGGGCTTCTGGGTGAGCCCTGTAAACGCGAAGGGTTTCCGTTTGGCGATGGTATCACGGCGGCGGATGGACGCCTCTGAAACGTTGGGTAAATGCAGGATGAGAAGTGGTAGTGCGATCGGTGTGAAGAAAAATTGGCTGGGGCGGAAGGATTCGAACCTTCACCATCCTCATTAACAGTGAGGTGTCCTACCGGTTGGACCACGCCCCAGCAGGGGCAAGACGCCGGAAACGCGAGCCAGCAGCACGACAGTGGCCACGCGAGTGCAGGGTGCCTCGGGCCGCCGTCACAGTACGGCACAGAGTTAATTAAAGATAGCACGACCTATGGGTGCACCACGCTAGTAGAAGATTTTATGGGAAGCATTTGCGAACCAAATACCAGTACAGATATCAGGCGAAGACGACTTGGAAGCACGTGAATCCAAAATAACCGAAGGGAAGTAGAGACGAAGAACGAGAACCAAGCGCGCGCGGAGTGAGAACCAAAACGGAACTTCAAATTGAAAAACGAGAGGGGAAAAATCCAAAATGGGACTATATCGGTCCGCGATGTATTCGCAATTTTTCGAAAGTTTTGAACAAACTGAGCTTTTCGCGCGCCATGACTTTATGGAAATGTAACCACAAAATTCGCGGAGAGGTTGCAATCCAGAAAGTTTTGTTGGAAACTCGTCGCGTCAAATTGGACACGGGCTCGCACAACCCGGACTGTAGTTGGTGGACGCCTAGGTATCCGCTCCTTCCCGGAGCGCTCACCTTCAGAGTGCACACATAGAACATGGCGCAGATTTTTCATCGAAGCACAAATTTCATCTCGAGATTCAGTGTCTTTGCAGGCGCGTTTCTGGCGTGCATCGCGCTGACCGGCGTGATGTTCGCGGCGCGTTCTCCGTATCTGACGAATCAGAACGTGGTGCGCGATCAACCGATTCAGTTCAGCCACAAGCATCACGTGGGGGATGACGGAATCGATTGCCGCTATTGCCACACGGGCGTCGAGAGTTCCGCGACGGCCGGCGTACCGCCGACCAAGACGTGCATGAACTGCCATTCAGTGCTGTTCAACAACGTCGGGTATCTCGAGCCCGTGCGCGAGAGCTATCGCACCGACAAATCGATTCACTGGGTTCGCGTGCACCGACTGGCGGATTACGTTTATTTCAACCACAGCATTCACGTGAACAAGGGCGTCGGCTGCTCGACGTGTCACGGGACCGTGGATCAGATGCCGCTGATTTTCCAGGCGGCGCCCCTGAACATGGGCTGGTGCGTCGACTGCCATCGCAATCCGGAAGCGGTGTTGCGGCCGAAAGATCAAGTGTTCAACATGGAATGGAAAGCGCCGGCAAATCAGGCGGAGTTGGGCGCGCAGTTTGCGCACGAGCGCAAGATTCGCTCGACGGCGGATTTGACCAGCTGCTCGACGTGCCACCGCTAGTTCGGGAGTAGCCCGGCGATTGGCTTTTGTTTTGTGGTCTGTGGTGGGTAAGAAGCAAGTGTTACGCAAGTTTCGAGTCTTACGACGGATGGTATGAGCGACGACGAACGCAAATACTTCGCGATGCACCCGAGCGGTGGGGCTTCTCACGGCGATTCGCACGGGTCTTCTCACGAAAGTGGGGAAGAAGCCGAGCAGCCGCTGACGCCGATTGACCGGCCGCTGGATCTGGCGGCTGTGCGCGCCAAGCTGGGGGCCAAGACGGGCAAGCAATACTGGCGCACGCTCGACGAGCTGGCCGACGACCCGCATTTCGACGAATTGATGCACCGCGAATTTCCGCGGCACGCGTCGGAGTGGGACGAATCGGTCGATCGCCGCAACTTTTTGAAGTTGATGGGCGCTTCGCTGGCGTTTGCCGGACTGGCGGGCTGCAAGTCGAACGAGCAGGAAACCATCATTCCGTACGTGAAGCAGCCGGACGGTATGGTGTTGGGCAAGCCGTTTTATTTCGCGACGGCCATGCCATTTGGCGCCGATGCGATCGGCGTGCTGGTCGAGAGCCACGAGGGAAGGCCGACAAACCTCGCGGGGAACCCGGACCACCCATCGAGTCTCGGCGGCGTGGACGCGATCACGCAGGCTTCGATTTTGAATCTCTACGATCCCGACCGCGCCAAGACGGTGTCGTTCGCCGGTTCGCTGCGGACCTGGTCGGAATTCGCTCAGGCAGCGCAGGCCGCCGCCGCAGATATCAAAGCCGCGAGCGGCGCGGGCTTCCGTATTTTGACGGGCACGATCACATCGCCGACAATTGCCGAACAACTGCAAGGAATTCTGAAGCTCTACCCGCAGGCGAAGTGGCATCAGTGGGAGTCGGGCATCAGCGACGGCGTGCGTGAAGGCGGCAAGCTGGCCTTCGGCCGCTACGTCAATACGGTGTACCGCCCCGAGCGCGCCGAAGTGATTCTGTCGCTCGATTCCGATTTCCTCGCAAGCGGCCCCGGGCACATTCGCTACATGAAGCAGTTTTACCGCCGGCGCAAGCTCGACACCGATCCCGGTGTGGAGCGTGTGGGCGGCGAGATGAACCGGCTGTACGTGGTCGAGCCGACGCCGACGGTTACCGGTGCAAGCGCGGATCATCGATTGCCGCTGCGCGCTTCACAGATCGACGCGTTCGCGCGCGCCCTTGCGGCGAAGCTGGGAGTCGGCGGGGCCGAGAATGCGGCAACGCTTCCGCCCCCGGCAGAAAAGTGGCTCGAAGGCGTTGCGAAGAATTTGCAGGGGCACCGCGGCAGTTCGCTGGTGATCGCAGGCGAGCAGCAGTCCCCCGAAGTGCACGCGATCGTGCACGCGATCAATGCTTCGCTGAGTAACGTCAGCAACACGCTGTATTACACAGATCCGGTCGAAGCGAACCCAGTGAGCTACATCGAATCGCTGCGCGAGCTGTGTGCCGACATGGACGCGGGCAAAGTCGATACGCTGCTGATGATCGGCGTGAACCCGGTGTACGACGCGCCGCACGATTTCGATTTCACGAGCAAGCTGCGCAAAGTTCGCAACACGGTGCAGCTCAGCACGCATTTTGACGAGACCGCGCAATACGTGAAATGGCACGTCGGCGAATCGCACTACCTCGAAAGCTGGGGCGACGCGCGCGCGTTCGACGGTACCGTAAGCGTCATTCAGCCGCTGATTGCGCCGCTCTACTACACGCGTTCGGCGCACGATGTGATCGCGGCGTTCAGCGACAAGCCGGGAATTTCGGCGTACGACGCTCTACGCGACCGGCTGAAGGCATTGAATCCTGGCGGCGATTTCGAGAAGTTCTGGCGCAAGACGCTCAATGATGGCTTGATCGCGAACTCGGCGTTTGCGCCGATCAACGTCAGCGCCAAAGTGAATATCGCGAGCCTTCCGGCACCGAAAGCTGCCGCCGGCGAAGCGCTTGAGTTTATTTTCCGGCCCGACCCGAGCATCTACGACGGGCGCTATGCCAACAACGGCTGGCTCCAGGAATTGCCGAAGCCGGTGACGAAACTGACCTGGGACAACGCGGCACTGGTCAGCCCGAAGACGTCGGAAGGCATGGGCCTGACGCACAAGGTCGCAGCCCGCGGCGGCGAGCACGGACAGATTATTTCGCCGCTCATCGACATCGCGCTTTCGAACAGCAAGGTCACCGCAGCGTCGTGGACGCTGCCCGGCCAGGCCGACGGCGTCGTCGTTCTGCCGCTGGGTTATGGGCGACAGTTCGCGGGCTATTCCGGCACGAACAAGGGCTTCAACGCCAACATGGTGCGTGTCTCGACCGCGATGTGGGTTGCGAGCGGCGGCAAGATCACCAAGACCGGCGACGAATATCCGCTGGCCTGCACGCAGTATCACTTCAATATGGAAGGCCGCAAGATTCTGAGCGCAGGTACGCTCGAGGAATACAAGAAGAATCCTGCGTTCCCGCACGAGGGCGACGAAACGCCGCCGCGAGAAAACTCGCTCTATAAGGAATTCGCGTATCCCGGCTACGCCTGGGGCATGGCGATCGATCTGAAGAATTGCAACGGCTGCAACGCCTGCGTCGTCGCTTGCGGCGCGGAAAACAACATCGCGATCGTCGGCAAAGATCAGGTGATGCGCGGCCGCGAAATGCATTGGATCCGCGTCGACCGCTACTACATGGCGGAGACGAGCACCAACGACTTGAGCACGAATGAGGGCGACGTTCTCGCGAATCCCGAGACGTACTTCCAGCCGGTGCCGTGCCAGCAGTGCGAAAACGCGCCGTGCGAGCAGGTTTGCCCGGTGGGCGCGACGGTGCATAGCTCCGAAGGCCTGAACGACATGGTCTACAACCGCTGCATCGGCACGCGGTATTGCTCGAACAACTGCCCGTACAAGGTGCGCCGCTTCAATTTCTTGCGCTTCCAGGATTGGGAGACGCCTTCGCTCAAGCTGGTGCGCAATCCCGAAGTCACGGTGCGCAGCCGCGGAGTCATGGAGAAGTGCACGTACTGCGTGCAGCGCATCAACCTCGCGCGCATCGAGGCGGAAAAGCAGAATCGCCCGATCGCCGACGGCGAAATTGTTACGGCGTGCGAAGCGGCGTGCCCGTCCGAAGCCATTGTATTCGGCAACGCCAACGACCCGAACAGCCGCGTCGCCAAGCTGAAGGCGCAGCAACGCAACTACTCGATTCTCGGTGAGCTGAACTCGCGACCGCGCACGACGTACCTGGCCTCGGTGCGCAATCCGAATCCGGAGATGGAAAAGGCATGAGCGCCAACCAGCCTCCCGTCAATTCGCCCGAAATTCGCCGCTTACCGCGCGTGCTTGAGCCGGGGCACGACTACGCCACGGTTACGGACAAGATCGCGTCGATCGTACTGACGCGGCCGATATCGCTCGGCTGGCTCGCGGGATTCGGCCTGGCATTTTCGGTCGTAATGATGCTCAACGTGGCCGTCGCCTGGCTGATCATCAAGGGCGTCGGCATCTGGTCGATCAACATTCCGGTCGGCTGGGGCTTCGCGATCGTCAACTTCGTCTGGTGGATCGGTATCGGTCACGCCGGCACGCTGATTTCCGCGATTTTGTTCTTGTTGAATCAGAAGTGGCGCACGTCGATCAATCGATTCGCCGAGGCGATGACGCTGTTCGCGGTTGCCTGCGCGGGCTTGTTTCCGCTGATCCACACCGGGCGTCCGTGGATGGCGTACTACATGTTCCCCTACCCGAGCACGATGGGGATCTGGCCGCAGTTCCGCAGTCCGCTGATCTGGGACGTGTTCGCGGTATCGACATACGGTACGGTTTCGCTGCTGTTCTGGTTCGTCGGTTTGATTCCCGACCTGGCAACGCTCCGCGATCACGCGATCGGCAAGCCCAAGCAGATCATCTACGGCATGCTGGCGCTGGGATGGCGCGGTTCGGCGCGTCACTGGCACCGCTATCAATCGGCGTACCTGCTGCTCGCGGGCTTAGCTACGCCCCTCGTGCTTTCGGTGCACACGGTCGTGAGCTTCGACTTCGCGATCGCCATCGTACCCGGCTGGCACACAACGATCTTCCCGCCATACTTCGTCGCCGGCGCCATCTATTCCGGATTCGCGATGGTACTCACGATTGCGATTCCGCTGCGCGCTGCCTACGGCCTGCAAGATTTCATCACCATGCGGCACCTCGAGAACATGGCGAAGGTCATGCTGGCCACGGGTTTGATCGTGGCTTATGGCTACTTCTTCGAGTTCTTTCTGTCGCTATACAGCGGCCAGAAGTTCGACGTCTTCCTTGTGCATCAGCGGTTGCACGGCCCGTACAACTACTATTATTTCGCGCTGATCCTCTGCAATATCCTGACGCCGCAGCTGCTGTGGTTCCAGAAGGTGCGGACCAACGTCGCGGTATTGTTCGTTATGTCGCTGGTGATCAACACCGGAATGTGGCTCGAGCGGTTCGTAATCGTCGTCATCAGCCTGGCGCGCGACTTCATGCCGTCGGCCTGGGGCCGTTACTCGGCGACCGTTTGGGATTACGCCACGTTCGTCGGAACGCTCGGCCTGTTCACGATGCTGCTGTTCCTGTTCGTGCGCGTCCTGCCCGCCATCTCGATTGCGGAAATGCGTGAACTGGTGCACCAGACGTCGGAGGAGCACGAATGATCGAGCATCGCTCACACACGTACGGCGTGCTGGGTGAGTTCGACACCGAGCACCAGTTGTGTCACGCGGCGCGTGCCGCGCGCGAAGCCGGCTGGGTGCATATCGAAGGCTACACGCCGTTCCCGGTCGAGGCGCTTTCCGACGCGCTCGGCTTGAAGCGCAACAAAGTGCCGCTCGTCACGCTTATCGGCGGGCTCATCGGCGGGCTCGGCGGCTTCTACTTTCAATATTGGTGCAATGTTTATTCGTATCCGATGAACATCGGCGGTCGTCCGCTGAACAGCTGGCCGGCGTTCATCCCGGTCACGTTTGAGCTGACCGTGCTGGGAGCGTCGCTCGCCGCTGTCTTTGGCATGCTGGCGCTCAACGGTTTGCCCGAGCCGTATCACCCGCTCTTCAACATCGACCGCTTTGTGAAGCATGCGACCACCGACAAGTTTTTCCTTTGCATCGAGGCGCGCGACAAGAAATTTAACGTCGAAGACGCGAAGCGCTTCTTTGAGGGCGTGCACGCGACAAATGTCAGCGAGGTGCAGGATGATTAAGCCTGCCCGCATCGCACTGTGCGCTGTTGCGCTTTCGGCGCTGCTCGGCGGATGCAGCCTCAAGCAGGACATGGCGCTGCAGCCGAAGAATCGCCCGCTCTCTCCATCGGACTTTTTTACCGACGGCCGCTCCGAGCGCCCGATCCTTGAAAACACGGTGCGCCGCGGCGCGCTGGCCGATGATGCGTTGACGATCCCGAAGGAATCGAATGCGTTCCCGTTGCCCATAAATCAGGAGCTGCTTGAGCGCGGTGAAGGGCGTTTTAAAATTTTCTGCACGCCGTGCCACGGGTTGCAGGGCGACGGCAACGGCATGGTGGCGATGCGCGGCATGAAGCATCCGCCGACATACCACCAGACGCGGCTGCGTGAAGCGCCAAACGGATATTTTTACGATGTGATCACGAACGGCTTCGGCGCAATGTTGGGATATTCCGCGCAGATTCCGCCGCGTGACCGCTGGGCAATCATCGCGTACGTGCGCGCTTTGCAGTTGAGCCGCAACGCCAAGATTTCGGAGTTGCCGGCCAGCTTGCGCGAAGAGCTGGCGCATCCTCATCCAGCCGCGCCGGCCAAGAGCGAAGGAGTGAAGGAATGACCGCGCAGGATTTCAAGGCGCCCGAAAGCGTCAGCCGCCTGCAGCAGCGCGCGCTCATCGTCGGAATTATCGGCGTCGTGCTCTGTATCATCGGCTACGTCAAAGCGCCTCAGAGCATGCTGCAGTCGTATTTGATGGCGTTCCTGCTGGTACTTGGTCTGTCGCTCGGATCGCTCGGCCTGCTGATGCTTCAGCATTTGACCAGCGGGTACTGGGGTATCGTGATTCGACGTCCGCTCGAGTCGGCGACGCGCGCGCTTCCGTTCTTGTTCATTCTTTTCGCGCCCCTCTTCTTCGGATTCCGTTCTTTGTACGGCGCCTGGTTAAACGCGCCGCCGCCGGGGCACGAGGGTGCGTTATCGGATTTTCAGCAACATTATCTGACGCCGGGTTGGTTCCACGTTCGCGCGATCGCCTACTTCGTGGTGTGGATTCTGTTGATGTGGGCCTTTAACGCATGGTCTCGCCGTCAGGACGTGGATCGCGATGATCGCGCACTGCGCCGTAATCTCAAGATGCTGGCCGGCCCGGGTATCATTCTTTATGTGTTCGCGATGTCGTTTGCCGCCATCGACTGGGTGATGTCTCTCTCTCCCCACTGGGCGTCAACGATCTACGGTTTTATCTATGTGGCCGGGCAGCTGATTTCATCGATGGCGTTGATGATTTGCGTGGTCGTGCTGTTGTCGCGTGCTCCGGTATTCGCCGGAGTACTCAAGACGCGCTATCTGCACGATTGCGGCAAGTTGCTGCTGGCCTTCGTGATGCTGTGGGCATATTTCAGCTTTTCGCAGTTGTTGATTATCTGGTCGGGAAACGCGCCCGATGAGATCAGCTTCTATCGTTCCCGGTTGTACGGGGAATGGGGATATGTCTCGATCCTCATCGTCATTTTCCATTTCTTTGTTCCATTTTTCTTGTTGTTGTCGCGTGATTTGAAACGGAATCCCTCGACGCTGCCAAAAATCGCAGCGTTGTTGATCTTCATGCGCTTGGTTGACTTGTATTGGTACAGCAGGCCCGAGTTCACGCCGAGCGCGCTTCCAACGATTTGGGATCTGGCGGCTGCACTGGCGCTGGGCGGTTTGTGGCTTTTCGTCTTCGCGTGGCAATTGCAGAAGATGCCGCTTTTGCCCTTGGGTGAGCCCAAGCTCGAGGACTTCCTGGAGCCCCATGAGCACTGATATGCATCACAGCGCCGCGGGCGAATTGCCGCGGAACGATGACGTCTCCTACGAGCCGGCCGACGTCCATCCGGCAACGATCTACTGGTATCTGGGCGGGTTGGCCGTTGCGGTCGTTCTTTCTTATGTCATCTGCATCTTCGTGCTGCGCGTAACGACCAAGATTGCGCAGGATTACGATACGCCGCCCCCGGCCGTTCGCGAACAGATGGGCGCCTCGTACGATGCGTTGCCGCCGGAGCCGCGACTCCAGGGCGTTCCTGGGCACCCCGAGGACCCGCAAGCCGATTTGCGCGTCAAGATAGCCGCCGACGAAGCGGCCAACAAGACGACCGGCTGGGTCGATCAGAGCGCGGGGATCGCGCAGATTCCGGTTTCCGAAGCGATGAAAATCATCGCTGAAAAGGGTTTGCCGGGGACACCGGCCTCGGTGGAGAAGAAGTAGGAATGAAGCAAGTTCGCGCCATTTCGAATTGGGTTGCGGCTCTGGCACTGGCTTTGTTGTTCGCCGGCAGCTCGCGTGTTTGCGCGCAGGCCGTACCCAGCGACACCGGCACGCCCTCCAGCGGGCTTCCCATCGCGCTGCGCAATGTCGGCTTCGAGCCGCCGCTCAATGGCCAGATTCCGCTCGCGTTGCATTTCAAGGATGAAGCGGGCCGCGACGTTGCCTTGGGCGACTATTTTCACGGCAAGCCGGTGGTTCTCGCGCTGGTCTATTACGGCTGCCCGATGCTTTGCAATCAGGTGGAGCAAGGCGTGGTCGGCTCGCTGAAGATGCTTTCGTTCAATCCCGGCACCGACTATGAAGTCGTGTTCGTGAGTTTCGATTCGCGCGAATCGGCCGACATGGCGGCGCAAAAGAAAACGTCGGCGCTTGGGCACTTCGGCCGTCCGCAGACAGCCGGCGGCTGGCACTTTTTGACCGGCACGCAAGATTCGATCGACGCGATCACGCAGGCGGCGAATTTCCGCTATTCATTCGACGCGAAGACAAACATTTTCGCGCATGCGAGCGGCATTCTGTTGCTGACGCCCGACGGGCGCATTTCGCGCTACTTCTACGGCGTCGAGTATCCGTCGCGCGATATGCGACTCGGCCTGGTGGACGCTTCAGCAGGAAAGATCGGGAGTCCGATCGATCATCTTTTGTTGTACTGCTTCCAGTACGATCCATCAGCCGCGCGATACAGCGCCACGATTCTTCGCATCGTCCGCATCGGCGGGCTGTTCACGATTTTCACGATTGTCGCGGGGATCTTGATCTTCCGGCGTCGCGATCACGCGCTCGATTCGAAAGCGCAAGGAGCACACTAGAGCCGTGCAGTCGCAACTACCACTGTATCCGGAGCAGGCGTCAAACTTCGCACCCAGCGTAGACGCCCTGATGGTTTACATCACCGCGATCTGCCTTTTTTTCGCCGTGGCAATCACCGTTGTGGTCATTTATTTCTTCTTCAAATACAAACGCAAAACCCCGGGTGAAGTCGGCGTTCCCATTCATGGCGACATGCGGCTTGAAACGATCTGGCTTGTCGTGCCGCTGCTGCTGTCGCTTACTATGTTTGCTGGTGGCGCCGTGATTTACGTCGATTACCGGCGCGCACCCCTCGATACGCTCGACATCTATGTGATCGGTAAGCAATGGATGTGGAAGTCGCAGCAGCCTACAGGCCTGCGCGAGATCAACGAACTGCATGTCCCCGTCGGGCGCAACGTAAAGCTGATTCTGG
>Ga0105237_10005635_pt1 | contig 14105 bp, 13 predicted proteins | sample KBSC24metaG_FD_81520 | JGI IMG/M metagenome (GOLD analysis project Ga0105237, IMG submission 81520) | Corn rhizosphere microbial communities from Kellogg Biological Station, Michigan, USA - KBS C2-4 metaG | ecosystem: Host-associated > Plants > Roots > Rhizosphere > Soil | place: Michigan, USA... | reverse complement strand
TGGCGGGCGGACTGATCGGCTTCGATCGCCCCACGCGCGGCCGGATCGCGGGCCTGCGCACCACCATGCTGATGTGCCTGGCCGCTATCGGCGCCATGATCGAAGCCAATCTGATGCTGGAGGTGACCGGCAGGACGACGCAGAGCTTCACCATGATGGATGCCTTGCGCTTCCCCTTGGGAATCTTGTCAGGCATCGGTTTCATCGGCGCTGGCTATATAGTCGGACGAGCGGTACAGCGGCAAAGTGCAGGACTAGCGCCGGAACTGGTGGAACAATTGGCGGATGAGACGGCGTCCTGGCGGTGGATTGGAAGCCGGTCAGCGCCGGGCATCTTTTTGAATAAGGCCGGAACAAGGCGAAGGTTCCGGCATTTCCAATGGGTGATACATCGATCAGAGATGACCGATGCTCACAAAGAGCGGCGAGAATAGGCGGAAGCCGGTTCCCGCCGCTCTCGCTTCACCGTCGCAACGAATATCAAGTTCCGGCAATGCTCGCGCATGCCGGCACCCATTCCATCGCGTCCAAGGAGGACAATATGACCACCAGCAGCGGCCACACCACCGCAATTCTCGCGTCCAAAGTGAAAGGAACCGCCGTTTACAACAATGCCGGCGACAAGATCGGCACCGTCGAAGATGTGGTTCTGGACAAGCTCTCCAACCAGATCATGTTCGCGGCATTGGGCTTTGGCGGCGTGATGGGTATCGGCGAAAAATACTATCCGGTCCCCTGGTCGCTGCTCGACTACGATGAAGGCAAGGGCGGCTATGTCGTCCCGCTGGACAAGAGCCGCATCGAGAATGCGCCGGCCTATGATCTCAAGGACCTCACCAAGCATGACGGCAGCGTGGGCGGCATTCGCGAAAAGACTTATTCTTATTACAAGATCAGCCGCGACTGGCAGTAGGGGACAGCCGCATAAAAAACAGCCCGGCCGCAAGGCCGGGCTGTTTTCATTTATGCCGCATGTCAGTGGTGGGGGTTTTGGCCCGATTGACTGCCGCCTTGGCTATTCTGCTGGCTGGTCCTGTTGCGGCTTTGGTTTGAATCCGCACTGTTGTTGCTGTTCTTGTTCTGGCTCTGCTGGTTCTGTTGCGCCTGCTGCTGGCGCAGATGCGATTGATCCTGCTGACCGTGCCTGGCGGATTTGCCTTGATCGGTATTGGCATTGTTTCCCATGATGGATCCTTCTTGGTGCGATAACCCAGCCCCATATGGATTTAACCCGCCGCAGCAAGTCATGTTCCGATGGTTGCACCGGTTCCCGGAAAAGTTTGCATCGCTGAAGCGCCGGGCGGAATTCAATCGAGGCGATGGGCCGCGCGCAATTCACTGCGCGCCGCTTCCATTGCGCCCTTGAATTCGGGATTTTGCATCAGAGTAAGCGCCAGGGCGGTGCCGAATTCCTGTCCCGCGACGACATCGCTGCGGAAATGCATGCCGCAAACCAGGCGATGCTCGCCGAATTCCGATGCTCGCGCCAGGATGGCCTGCGATTTTTCCGGCACCAGCGAGGCCAGCACCACACCCATGGCGAATCCAAGCGACGTGTGCCCGCTGGGATAAGAAGTGGCGGCTGGTCCCGGCTTAACCGGAACGCAGGTCTTGATCGATCCATCCACGATCCATGGGCGGTCGCGATGGAAAAAGGATTTTGCCGCCTTGCTCTCGATCTCCTCCCGCTCCGCGACTTCGCCCAAAAGCTTGCCGGTCAGAGGAAAGGCCGCGACATCGAATCCAAAAACCGCGTTGAACATGTCGGGCCTTTCATCGCCATCGTCATAGCGGGCCTTTTCCACAAGCTCGGCGGAGCTGGATGCAGCGATCGCATGCAATTCCGCGATCTCGGCTTTGGCGGCGGACGATCCCGCCATGGGCGGCGGCGGCAACAACCGGGAGGCATCGATTTGAGCCGGCGTGGCGGCCTGTGCGGCGCCAACCCAGGCGGCGAGAAACAGAACGGAAGCGCCGGCGTGGAGACGCCCATAAAATCCCGACATGGCGGTCCTCCCAAGGTTGGCAGTCCATCGCACAAATCCTTGCCGCTTCCATGACAGATCGGACGCCTGCTGCACTATCCTTGATTACTTTTTGCCAACGTGCCCTGCTCCTTCGGAGCACCGCCCGGGGGTTGTCGTCGCCGGGCGGCGTTCGGCTCTACTTTCTGGCCCTTTTGCTTTTTTTGCTCTTCTTTTTCTTCTTTTTCTTCGAGGCTTTCTTGGGGACCTTCTTACCTTTCTTGCGCGCCTCGGACAGGCCGATGGCAATCGCCTGTTTCCGGCTCTTCACTTTGCCACCTTTGCCGCTCTTCCCCCGTTTGAGCGTGCCTTTCTTGCGCCGGTCCATTGCCCGCTCGACGTCTTTGCCGGCGCTGCGGCTATATCTGGCCATATCTCCTCCTCTAGAATGGAACCTGGACGCCAAGCCAACGCATGGCGCGCGGAAAAGTCTCGCCCACAGGGGAAGCCAGCATGCGTGACGCGAAGTCGGCCGTGATAACCGGCGCCAGCGGCATGATCGGCACAGCTACCGTGCGCCTCCTGGCCGAGAAGGGCTGCGCCGTGCTGGCCGTGGACCGCGTTCCTTTTCCGATGCGGCAGGACGGCGTCACATTCTTCGCCGCCGATGTCACCGCGCCCGAACAGGTGGCGGCGGTCGCAGCCCAGGCGGCGCGATCATTCGGAACCGCCGATGCCCTGGTCCATATCGCAGGCGGTGCCGGACCGGAACGCGCCCCCGATCTTGAGGCCACCGACCTTTCGATCTGGGAGCATGTGATGGCGCTCAATGCCACCAGCGCTTTTCTGCTTTGCCGGGCGTTGGTGCCGCCCATGCGCCAGCAAGGCTTCGGCCGGGTGGTGACGCTTTCCTCCATCCTGGCGCGCGGGGAGAAAGGCGCGGCCACCACGGTCGCAGCACGGCTTCCTTATGCGGCGGCAAAGGCGGCGCTGACGGGTTTTACCGCCCAGCTCGCCAAAGATTGTGCGGCCGACGGAATCACCGTGAATGCGGTGGCGCCCGGATTGATTCTGGGCGATGCAGGCACGCGCATCCGTGACCGGTTTGACGCCTTGCCCGAGCATGAGCGCGCCCGGATGCTCGGCGCCATTCCCGCCGGACGGCCGGGCACCGCGGAAGAAGTCGCGGGCATGCTGGCGTTCCTGGTGTCGGGCGCGGCTGGCTACATCAATGGCGCAACCATCGCCATCGACGGCGCAGCCTCGTAACCTCAGCCGCCCAGCGCCATCAGCAGCCCCGCCATCAGGCGGCCCCGCTCAGCCAGGCTGTCGATCTCGATATATTCATCCCGCGTATGCAGGAAATCGCCCCGCGCGCCCAATCCATCCAGGGTTGGTATTCCCATTGCCCCAGTGAAATTGCCGTCCGAACCGCCGCCGGATGTCTCCCCCGGAAGATCGAAACCCAGATCGGCGGCAATGCGGCTGGCGGTCTGGAACAGCGTCCGGTCACCATCGCCGGTATGCCAGAAAGGCCTGACCGCGCCCGGCACCAGCTCGATCTCCGCGCCCGGCGTGGTGGGACGCAGATCCGCCAGGACCTGGCGGCCGCGCGCCAGCGCCGCTTCGCTGGTGGAGACGGACAAAAGCTCTGCTTCGCATTCCCGCGCCACGCAATTGACCCATTGACCGCCGCGGATGACGCCGGTGGAGAAGGTGCAATCGGGCTGGCTGAGACGGTCGATGGCGATCACTTGATGGGCCATCTCCTGGATCGCCGAACGTCCTTCATTGAGACGCAACCCCGCATGAGCGGGCCGTCCCCGCGTCACCAGCTTGTAACGGGCCACCGCATGGCGTCCCACCACCACGCCGCCGCTGCGGCGCGCGGGCTCCGGAATCAGGACATAGCGATGGCGCCGCGCTTCGGCTTCGATCAGGCCGCGAGTCGAGGAGCTTCCCACTTCCTCGTCCGAATTGAAAAACACCGTAACCGGCAATGGCGGGACAAGCCCCGCACGCCGCAACGCGGCGATGGCGGCCAAGGCCAGGACCAGGCCGCTTTTCATGTCCAAAATGCCCGGCCCATGGCAGCGGCCGCCTTCTTCGCGCCAGGGCATTTCATTGAGCATGCCCATGGGGTGCACGGTGTCGAGATGCCCCAGCAAAAGGATGCCGCCTTCCGGCGCACCGGGCTCTGCGAAACGCGCACGCACGCAATCGCCAAAACCGTCCTTTCCCGGCACCTGCTCCACCGCGCCACCGATCGCCCGAATCTCGTCCGCGGCCAGAGCAGCCATGCGGCTGACGGCGGCCGGGTCATAGCTGGGACTTTCGCACTGCACCCAACGCGCGAGGGTCGCCATCATCGCCGACATATCCAGCGGCAGGTCGGCGGGACGGAAAGCGGTCATCGGCACGGTCCTGAAATCTATAGAGATGAGCTTAGGAAGCAGCCCTGATGTGCGTCAACAAACCCCAGTCGATCATGACCCGCCCCGCAACCCAGGCTATATAAAGGAGCTATCGAAAGGCCGTGGCCCCGTCGCCGCCGCCGACCACAAGGGGAGAGGCGACATGCCAGCCAATGCACGCAATCTGGAAAATTTCTGGATGCCCTTCACGGCCAACCGGCAATTCAAGCAGGCGCCGCGCCTGCTCGAAAGCGCGCAGGGCATGTATTACCGCGATGTGGACGGCAACCAGGTGCTGGACGGCACGGCGGGACTTTGGTGCGTCAATGCCGGACATGGCCGCCGCGAGATTACCGAAGCGGTGGCTCATCAGCTGGAAAAGCTCGATTACGCCCCGGCCTTTCAGATGGGCCATCCCGTCGCATTCGAATTCGCCGAGAAGCTGGCAGCCGCCGGTCCCGGCGGGCCCGCCGCTCAGCTGGATCGCGTATTCTTCGCCGGTTCGGGCTCCGAAGCGGTGGACACCGCGCTCAAGATCGCCCTCGCCTATCAGCGCGCCATCGGCCAGGGCACTCGCACCCGCCTGATCGGGCGCGAGCGCGGTTATCACGGCGTGGGCTTTGGCGGCATTTCGGTAGGCGGGCTGGTCAACAACCGGCGCGTCTTTCCGCTTTTGCCGGGCGCCGATCACCTCAGCCACACCCATGATCTGGCGCGCAATGCCTTCTCCCCTGACCTGCCGGAGCATGGCGCCGAACTGGCGGACGACCTGGAAAAGATGGTGGCGCTGCACGGCGCCGAGACCATCGCCGCGGTGATCGTGGAGCCGGTGGCGGGTTCGACCGGCGTGCTGCTTCCGCCCAAAGGCTATCTGGAGCGGCTTCGGGCCATCACCAAGAAATACGGCATCCTTCTGATCTTCGACGAAGTCATCACCGGCTTTGGCCGCCTGGGCACGCCGTTCGCGGTCGATTATTTCGGTGTCATCCCGGATCTGGTCACCACCGCCAAGGGCCTCACCAATGGCGCGATCCCGATGGGCGCAGTGTTCGCCAGCCGGGCCGTTCACGATGCCTTGATGCAGGGACCTGTGGAGACGATCGAACTCTTCCACGGCTACACTTATTCCGGCCATCCCTCCGCCTGCGCCGCGGGCCTGGCGACACTGGAGATCTATGAAAAGGAAGGCCTGCTCACGCGCGGTGCCGGCCTGGCATCCGACTGGCGGTCTGCGATGCACGGCATGAAGGATCTGCCGCATGTTGCCGACATCCGCACCATCGGCCTGGTGGCGGGCATCGAACTTGCCTCGCGCCCGGGCGCGCCCGGCACGCGGGGCTACGAAGTCTTTCTAAAGTGTTTTGGCGACGGTCTTTTGGTGCGTGTCACCGGCGACATCATCGCGCTGTCTCCGCCGCTGATCCTGGAGCGCGAGCATATCGAAACCATCGCCGCCAAACTCTCCAAGGCCATTCGCACCGTCACTTGATTCGGTACGCTCGGCCCAGTTGCCCGCCGTCACGCTTGGACTTAAATTTTCCGGCAACGAAACCCGTTCCTGAGCAGGGCACCGGATGGTCGATCTCGATATTCCGCGCCTGCTGTCGGGCATAGCGCCGCGCTGGGTCAGCAAGATTGCCTGCGCGATCTTAGGGATCGGGCTGGCGGTCCTGCTGCGTTTCATCGTCGAACAGATCGCGCCCGGCGCGGCGCCGTTCGCCTTCGTCTACCCCGCCGCTTTGACGGCGACGCTGCTGGGGGGATGGCAGGCCGGCATCGGCACCCTGGCGGGGACCGAGTTGCTCGCCTGGGTATTCGTGGTGCCCAAGGAGCCCGGAGGCGGCCATAGCGAACAGCAGGTGGCCGCGGCCATTCTGGTGGCGCTCACCGCGGCCGCCGTCATTGCCGTCGGCGAGGCCTTTCGGGTTGCCGCGCAAAAAATCGTCGCGGAGCGCAACGCCAAGCTCGCCGAACGGGAATTGCTGTTCCGCGAATTGCAGCATCGCGTCAGCAACGATTTCACCATCGTCAACAGCTTGCTCGATTTGCAGCGCCGGCGCAGCACCGATCCGGGCACGCGCCAGGCGCTTGAACAGGCGATGGGCCGCATCCGCTCCGTCGCGCGGGTGCATCACCACCTCTACACGCTTGCCGATATCGGCGCGATCGACTTCCGCCAATATCTGGCGGACCTTTGCGCCGCCCTTGCCAAGGCCGCTTTCCCGCCCACCGGCCTTTATCTGCGTTGCCATTGCGATCAGGCCTATATGCCGCGCAACCGTGCGGTGGCGATCGGACTGGTGACCAACGAACTGGTGACGAATGCCGTCAAGCATGCCTTTCCCGATGACCGCGCGGGCAATATCGATGTGCGGTTTCAGAAAAGCGATGCCGGATGGTCGCTCAGCGTCAGTGATGATGGCATCGGCTTCTCCCAGCCTCAATCAAAGCCGGGGCTCGGCACCAGCCTTCTGGAAGAATTCGCCCGCCAGGCCGGCGGCACCTTATCGATAGAGACAGGCAGCGGAACACTGGCCCGGCTCACCCTGCCGCCATCCGCCGCGCGGTCCACCGTACAGGACGGTATCGACAGCTGACGGAACCTTTCCTTTTGCCAGCCGTTCATTACGGTCAACGCGGGGAAACATTTTGCTGTCAGAGCGCATTATGGCGTCGCCGACCGGCGAGAACCGTTACCGCCTGCTGGTCGAAGCGGTCACTGACTATTCCATCATCATGCTGGATCCGGCCGGTGTGGTGACGAGTTGGAACTCCGGCGCACAACGCGCCCATGGTTATGAGCCGTCCGAAATCATCGGCACGCATTTTTCCCATTTCTATACGGCCGAGGATCGCCGCAATGGATTGCCACAGATCGCGCTGGATATTGCGATGCGCGAAGGAAAATTCGAAGGCGAAGGATGGTGCGTCCGAAAGGACGGTACGCGTTTCTGGGCGCATAGGGTGATCGAGCCGATCCGCGAACCCGGCGGCGCGTTTCTGGGCTTTGCCGAAATCGCGCGCGATCTCACTGATGAGCGGAAGGCCCAGGAAGCACTGAGGCGGAGCGAGGAGCAATTCCGGCTCCTGGTCCAGAGCGTCACCGATTATGCCATCTACATGTTGGATGTGAACGGAAACGTCACAAGCTGGAATCTTGGAGCCCAGCGCATCAAAGGGTACTTGCCCGACGAGATCATCGGGCAGCATTTTTCCCGCTTCTATACTGCCCAGGATCGCGAACAAGGCGAACCGGAGCGCGCGCTCAAGGCCGCGATCCGGGAAGGCCGCTTCGAAAGAGAAGGACTCAGGGTCCGCAAGGATGGAAGCGTTTTCACCGCGCATGTGGTCGTCGATCCGATCCGCGATGCGAAAGGCGAAGTGGTCGGCTTTGCCAAGGTGACGCGCGACATCACCGAACGCATAAAGGCCCAGCATGACCTGGAACAGGCGCGCGAGGCCTTGTTCCAGTCTCAAAAGATGGACGCGATCGGCCAGCTGACTGGCGGCGTGGCTCATGACTTCAACAATCTCTTGATGGCGATCCTGAGCAGCCTTGAGCTGGCAAAGAAGCGGCTGGACGATCCGCAGGTCGCGCGGCTGCTCGACAACGCCATACAGGGCGCGCAGCGGGGCTCGATCCTTACCCAGCGCATGCTCTCTTTCGCGCGGCGCCAATCGCTCGAGACCAAATCGATCGATCTGGCGACGCTGATGAACAACCTGATCGAACTGCTGCAAAGAGCGATCGGCTCCGGCGTGCGGATCGAAACGGACGTGCCCCGGTCTCTGTCACCGATTCTGGCCGATGAAAATCAGCTGGAGCTGGCACTGATGAATCTGACGGTGAATGCGCGCGACGCTTCAAGCGAGGGCGCGGTCATTCGGATTCAAGCCCGGGGTCAAAGCCTGAAGACCGGCAATCCCATCGGGCTACCCCCCGGACGCTATGTCTGCATCAGCGTGACTGACCACGGCGAAGGCATGGGCGCGGAGACCTTGGCGCGCGCCACCGAGCCTTTTTTCACCACCAAGGGGGTCGGCAAGGGCACCGGGCTGGGCCTTTCCATGGTGCATGGCATGGCCGAACAGATCGGCGGGCGGTTCGTCCTCAAAAGCAGTCCGGGCCGGGGCACCACGGCCGAGATCTGGATTCCAGCCGCGGCCGACAATGCGGCCGCGCAGGACGAACCAGACGGGCAAGCCGACAGCAGGCCCTCACCCTCGCTGAAAATTCTCGCCGTCGACGATGATGGGCTGGTCCTCTTCAACACGCTCGCCATGCTGGAGGATCTGGGACATGTCGCGCTGGAAGCGCGTTCGGGACCCGAGGCCCTTGATATTTTGGAGAAAAACCCCGTGGATCTCGTGATCACAGATCAGGCGATGCCGCAAATGTCCGGCATGCAATTGATCGCGGCGATCAAGGCGCGTTGGCCCCATCTGCCGGTGATTCTGGCCACCGGCTATGCCGAACTTCCCGCAGGCGCCGCCCAGGGGATGCCGAAGCTGGCCAAGCCGTTCAGCGAGGCCGATCTGGCCAGCACCATCACCAAGCTGTTCGGCTGAAGGCCGCTATACCAATTCCCGAGAATCGGTGGTCCGTATGGACAAGGATATGTGACAAGCCATATCGTGGCCGCGGCGCCGTGTATTGGGCGCTTTTATTATGAGGGCGTATCGTGCCGAAGGCCAACACCCATTCCATTGATAAAGCTATCGGTGGACGCCTTAAAATGTACCGTCAACGCGCAAACATCTCGCAGACAGCGCTTGGCAAACATCTTGGCGTTTCATTCCAACAAGTCCAGAAATACGAGAACGGGACCAACCGCGTTTCCGCCGCCACTCTGATCAAGATCTCCCGGGCTTTGAACGTGCCCGTGGGAGAATTGATGGTGCTGGAAAGTCAGCAGGCCCCGGCGGCCGGGAGCAGCAAGGACCTTGCGCGCTTCGCCAAATCGTCCGAAGGGCGAAGCCTGATTCACGGCTTCATGGCGATCGACGATCCGCTCCTGCGGCGGCATATCGTGGGCCTGGTCAAGGCTCTGGGAAGCTGACCCGCGATTGACCTGCCACCGCCTCGCGTCCTAGTTTCACCGCGATAGTTCCCGAAAGGGATTAATAGGGAATCCGGTGTGAAGCCGGAGCTGCCCCCGCAACTGTCAGCGGCGAGCCAAGGGCCGATACACCGTCACTGGACGCATTTCGCGTCCGGGAAGACAGCCCGAAGCGACAACCCGCGAGCCAGGAGACCTGCTATCGGGTGTCACGCTTAAGGCCCAGGGAACGGCGGGTTCCTCACGGCGACGATCACTTCGTTCATGCGGTGACACGCGCACGCGCATCCTTGCGACAGGGATGACGTGCGCCTTGCCAACCCCTGTCTCCAATGGAGTGTATCCACATGCCTGCCCCTATTCTTTCGGCAAATCTCGGTTTTCCCCGCATCGGCCGCCATCGCGAGCTGAAACACGCGCTCGAACATTTCTGGTCCGGCGCCATCGGCGCACAGGAGCTGAACAGAATCGGCGCCGCCTTGCGCGCACGCCACTGGTTCGCACAGGCCCGCGCCGGTATCGACCATATCCCCTCCAATGATTTTTCCTTCTACGACCAGATGCTGGACACCATCGCCATGCTGGGCGCCGTGCCTGCGCGGTTCGGCCATCCGGGCGGACCGGTTACGCCGGAGATCTACTTCGCGATGGCGCGCGGCCGCCAGGATGCGGCGGCAATGGAAATGACCAAATGGTTCGACACCAATTATCATTACATCGTGCCGGAGCTGGACGCAGGAACGCAATTCATGCCCAGCAGCTCCAAGGCGCTGGAGGAATATAACGAGGCGAAATTCTTGGGCATTGCCACGCGCCCCGTGCTGATCGGGCCGGTGACATTCCTCAAATTGGCGAGAATATGCGACGGTTCCGACCGATGGGCCCTCTTGCCCAGGATCCTGCCCCTTTACGCTGCGGTCATCACCGCTCTGGCCGAGGCGGGTGCGACGTGGATCCAGATCGATGAGCCGATCCTGGTGGCCGATCTGGACGATGCTGCGCGCATGGCATTCGCGGATGCCTATGCTGTGCTGGGCAAGCTGCCGGTCAAGCTGATGCTTGCCACCTATTTCGGCGCGGTGGGCGACAATCTGGAATGCCTCGCCGCCTTGCCGGTTTCCGGCGTGCATGTCGATCTGGTGCGGGCGCCAGGGCAGCTGGGCGAGATCTGCCGCGCCTTTCCCAATGATCGCATTCTTTCTCTGGGATTGGTGGACGGCCGCAATATCTGGAGGACGGCTCTGACCGATGCCGAACGCCTGATCGAACAGGCGAGATCGCTGCATGGCGACAGGCTGATGATCGCGCCCAGCTGCTCTCTTCTGCACGTCCCGGTGGATCTGGCGTCCGAGACCCGGCTCGATATCGAATTGAAGAGCTGGCTGGCCTTCGCCACCCAGAAGCTCGATGAAGTCTCGGCCCTGGCGGGCGCCGCCAACGGACGGCGCGACAGCGATTTTTTCCTGGAAAATGCCCGCGCGGTGGGCAGCCGGGTGACGTCCGAGCGCATCCACGATCCAGCCGTGCAACAGCGCATAGCGTCGGTAACCCCGCAAATGGCCCAACGCAGCCCCGGCTTCCGCCAGCGCATCGAGCTGCAGCAATCGCTGCTCCAGTTGCCGCCGCTCCCCACCACAAGCATCGGCTCTCTGCCCCAGACCAAGGCATTGCGCGATGCGCGGGCGCGTCTGCGCAAAGGCGAGATCGACCAGGACGCCTATGAACGGATGCTGGAAGAATGGATGGCGGACGCCATGCGCTGGCAGGACGAAATCGGCATCGATGTTCCGGTCCATGGCGAGTTCGAGCGCAACGATATGGTGGAATATTTCGGCGAGCAGCTGCAGGGCTTTGCCTTCACCGAGCGCGCCTGGGTTCAGAGCTATGGCTCGCGCTGCGTCAAGCCACCCATCATTTTCGGCGATGTCAGCCGGCCCGCTCCGATGACCCTCAGATGGACCCTGCAAGCCCAGCGCCATACGCAAAAGCCCCTGAAAGGCATGCTGACCGGCCCGGTCACGATATTGCAATGGAGTTTTGTTCGCGACGATCAACCCCGGCGCGATACGTGCCGCCAGATCGCGCTGGCCATCCGGGATGAAGTGATGGACCTGGAACGCGCCGGCGTGAAGATGATCCAGATCGACGAAGCGGCGTTGCGCGAAGGCCTTCCCATCCGCAAATCGGAATGGCGAGCCTATCTCGACTGGGCGGTGGAAGCCTTCCAGCTCACCGCGGGTGGGGTGAAGCCTCAGACCCAGATCCACACCCATATGTGCTATTCGGACTTCAACGACATCATCGCCGCCGTGGCGGCCATGGACGCCGACGTCATTTCCATCGAAACGTCGCGTTCGCGGATGAAACTGCTGGATGCCTTTGCGGAATTTTCCTATCCCAACGATATCGGGCCGGGGATCTACGATATCCATTCTCCGCGGGTGCCGAGCCAGCAGGAAATGGAAGAGCTGCTGGAAAAGGCATTGCAGGTGCTGACGCCCGGACAGCTCTGGGTCAATCCGGATTGCGGGCTCAAGACCCGCGGCTGGGCGGAAGTGAAACCGGCGCTGATGGCCATGGTGGCGGCCGCCAAAGCGGTTCGCACCAGATTGGGCGAAAAAGCCACGCGACCCTGCCCCTGACCTGACGACAGACCCATCTGGAGCATCCTCCGGATGGGTTGCGTCAGGCTGCGTATTTCGCCGCGATATTCTTGCGGTTCAATTTCAGATTGGGCCGCAGCATGCCATTTTCCTTGGAAAAGGGCTCCTCCGCCAGCTTCACTTCGCCGATCCGGATCTTCTTGCCCACCATGGCGACTTCGACATGGCGACGGATGCGCCGCACCGCCTCTTCGGACCGGTCCTGGCCTGGCACCACCACGCAAGTGAGATGGGCGAGGCCCGGCTTCTGGAACACGACCGACTGCACGATATCTTCGCAGGCGTTCAACTCGCCTTCCACCATTTCCGGATGGACCTTGTATCCGCCCGGGGTGACGATCAGTTCCTTCTTGCGTCCCAGCAGATAGAGATAGCCATCGGAATCAAATCGCCCGATGTCACCGGTCGCCACCCGTCCGGCGGCAAGGAAGGTGTTCTCGTTCTCGCCCGGCGCGCATTGGAAATATTTGCGGGTGAGAAAGCTTTGGCGATGAACGATGATTTCTCCATCCGCCTCGAAGGAGATCCGCACACCGGCCAGCGGCTTTCCCACCGAACCATATTTCTTCGAAAAGGGCGGGCGGTAGGTGAGCGATCCAGCTTCCGCCAGGCCATAGGATTCGCATAACGGCAACTGCGCCCGTTCGAAGAATTGGATCGTGCCTCGGGTGAGGGGCGCCATGCCCGAGATCAGGAGCCGCATCTTTCCGCCAAAGATCGCGTGAACGTCCGGGAAGGCAAATTGCGCGAGCTTCCGCCGAAGCGTCCTGCCCAGCGGCAACGACGCCAGTCCGCCGATCAGCCTTTTGCGCCAACTCTCCGATTCCGGTGCCGAGAAGCGGGTATGGAGAAGCTGGTAGAGGATCGGGGGCGCGATCAAGACTGTCGGCTGCAGCAGCTTCATGGCGGGATAAAGCTGGGTGTATTCCGTCACGATGATGTCGAAATCATACCAGATCGCGGCGTAGTACATGTTGCGCTGCTGGAAGTTCGACATCGGCAGGAACAACAAAAGCCGGTCCTGATGGCTGAGGTTTATGCTTTCGGCCACCGGCGGCAAGGTCAGTTCGGCGCCCTTGCGGCTGATCACCAGGCCTTTAAGACCGCCGGCCGAGCCCGATGAGAAGGCCAGGCAAAGATCATCCGGATCATCGCCTTCGGCATAGGGCGTGCGCGGCAGGGCCGAGACGTTTTCATTCTCCGCATCGATCAGCGCCACAAAGCTGTCGCCATCGCCGAAGCCGTGCCGCACGCCCTTGCCCAGCAGCAGCAGCGAAATGCCGTATCTGTCGACCAGCTCGCGGTTCAGCATCCCTGCAAAGTCATCGGTGAACGGCACCGATATCGCCTTCAGGTCGACCAGCGCCAGGTCGTACACGATATAGGCATAGGAATTGGGGGCGAAGATGCCCACCCGCATCCCCGCCTTCACATTCCAGCGGACCAGAAGCGCGCGGGCGCGGGCGACGTCATCGGCCAGCGCCGCATAAGGATGCCGGATCGGCTTGCCTTGAAAAAGCGTGATGATCGCGCCCTTCCGGGTCGAAAGGCTGGGCACCAATTGATCGATTTTCATGGTTGCTCGCTATCTGTCGCGCGGACTGAGATCAGACACATTCCTGCTGAAACCGCTCGGTGGCCGAAATCAGGTCGCCCACCGTGCGGCAATTCAGCAGGATATCGCCCAGGTGATCCATGCTGATGCCGAATTTCTCGCTGATCGAAAAGATCAGCGAGACCATCGTCATGGAATCGGCATCGAGATCCGTTACCAGATCCGTGTCCCGCGTGATCGCCACAGGCCGTTCCGGAAAACTGGCAGCCAAGAGATTGACGACATAATTCTCCACAGACGGAATTTTCATATGCATGTCTCCCGCTAACGCCGGGCCCCTCTGCTCAACATGAAGGACCGGCGCCATTGCGCGCTCTCCATCACATCTCCATAGCTCGCCATCACCTGCGACACGGCTTCATGGAAGATGGGAGCCGGAACCGCCCCGT
>Ga0105237_10005634_pt1 | contig 14105 bp, 17 predicted proteins | sample KBSC24metaG_FD_81520 | JGI IMG/M metagenome (GOLD analysis project Ga0105237, IMG submission 81520) | Corn rhizosphere microbial communities from Kellogg Biological Station, Michigan, USA - KBS C2-4 metaG | ecosystem: Host-associated > Plants > Roots > Rhizosphere > Soil | place: Michigan, USA... | reverse complement strand
TATACCTGCCATGGCATTTGCACCATAGTGGAGATGACCTCATATTCTCAGGCAAAGGCCACGACATCCAGGGGCGTTGTACTCAGCATGCCGCGATCCTCCACAGTAGAATATGAAGGGAATGCCGTGTTTGGCAAGGGGACTTTTGAATGCTTGCATCTAGGATCCAATCGTGGGAGACTGGCCAGCGGGGTATACATATCTCATGGCAGGCCTCGTGGTGATGACATCGAATTTACTATGGAGATCTTACGAGAACAGGTCAGAATCCCAAAATGCCCATGTGCTGGATGATCTCATATTGAACAAGCGCATACAAGAGACGGCAAGAAAAATGCTTTTGACCCGCAAGAACGTCAAGGCCTTGTCTGGGGTGTCGAGGAGGCCGCATAGATTGGAGGATTGAAGGGTTTGGCGTCGTTTAGGCACCATGGCAATGTCGATAGGCACCTTTAGGCATGCTTGGCAGGCGCACCGGTAAGCTTGGCCACATCAAAGCGCCGCTGATGACGTCGCGAACCTCATTCTGAAAATGCAGATCGCAGCAGATCGCAGCCCTGGGTGAACGAAGGGGGAGCCTCCGCGACAGAATCGAATGGAAAGATGACGAGCCGGCACATCTTTGCAAAAAATGTCGATGAGTTGAGGGGAATGGCTCTGCGCTCCAGAGAGAGTGGAAGCCTTGTGTGAAGCTTTAGGCCAAGGACCCCCTAAAAGGACACCCACCCATTAGCCAATATGGAGGTGTACTTGTCCTTTGGACGACTGGGTCTCGTAACAAGGCAGGTCAGCCGATGGACTTCAATGGAACACGTCAGCTATTGTGCAACTCCCGCTGAGAGCTCAAATTTGATGCGAGCGGATGAGCGATCCAGGTAGAATTGCAAACAAGAAATCGTACCGCTTACGCCAAACCTTCCGCTCTCACAAGGATGCATATCTGGTCTGCATTAGCAGGTTTAGCGGTTCTCTTGCAATACGCTACATCTCCCGCATCGAGATTCGTCCAAGCTCATGAAGACACATTCGCGGGTGTCGACACACAACAACTACTCCAGCCAGGCGAACCTGGTCTGTATTCGGGGGAGAATAACGCTAGTTCTTTTGCGCCTTGGTCTTACGAACCATTTTGTACCCAAGTTCTTGATAACCTGGAGAGCAAGCTTTGTGTCTACACCAGCAGAACATTTGGAAATAATAGGGGCCTTTCAGTGTTCACAACCCCTAGCCTTGCCGAAAAGATAGCACTCTTGGTCCCATTCCACAACCCAGACGCTCTATCCGATATTGCCATCAACACAGATGAGTCCAGGTGGTATACAAGCCCAACCCCTGGGAAGGGACTGGGGATGTTTGCGAAGGACACCGTAAGGCGCGGGGAGAAAATACTTGCCAATACGCCAGTTCTGGTCGCTTACACGGAAGGCTTTCTCCCTAAGGGGGAACGCGAAAAATTCCTCCGTATCGCTGTTGACCAACTGCCAGCCCCAACAAGAGCATCGTTGTTAGAGCTATCTAACCTCTACCGTGATCCTGACGTTTTGCTCCAAGGCGTTATTAGTGGCAATGCTTTTGACTTGCAAATTGCGGGCAGGGGACATCTTGCCGTCTTCCCTGAGGCTGCAAGAATAAACCATGCATGTTCGCCGAACTCTCTATTCAGGCTGGACCCTTCCCTTCTATCACATCAAGTCTACGCAGTACGCCCAATTGGTAAAGACGAGGAAATCACCATAGCATATTCCAATCCCCTCGAGACTTATGCAAACCGCCAGCACCATCTCCGCGAATCATTCCACTTCACCTGCACATGCGCACGTTGCTCACGAGGGGAAACAGCAGATGAATTATTGAACGAGATTGCTGAGCTACAAGCAGCGCTTTCGGATTGGACACCATACTCTGCAGCTAGCGTCAAAAAGGCGGAAAGGTTAGTCAAGATCTATGAAGACGAGGGTCTTCATGGGTACATTGACCCAGCGTATTGCCACGCTGCGCTGACCTACAATGCTGTTGGAGGTTTGCGAGGCGCACAGAAGTACATTAAGTTGGCACTTGAAGCCAACAAGCTTCGACTTGGACCAACAGCATCTGACCTTGGGGCTTGTAATGGCTTGGCTGACAATCCTGAGAACCACTGGAGCTGGAGATTGAGAAAGCCAAGTTAAAAACGTTCTGTGCCAACAGCGAACAACATCTCGAGAAGTGCCTTCTTTCCTTGACACGATAAAACCCCAACCCGCAGAGCAATATGAGTCACATTGCTCCAGTTTTCAGTCATGTTGAAAGTGTTGCATCATGGAGCCGCATTGTCTCTGCTAGCATATTCCTTTACAGCTTTGGGAGAAAAGAAGGGACCCCTTCTGCCTGCAAAACCTCCTGCACTGATGATCTTTGCGCCAGATTTACCACCAATTCCGAGTATTTGGGGTACCTGTGTGCCATTTGTGCACCTGAAAAGCTCCCCCAGCGGTAAAATACGTACAAGAAAACGTCCACAGCTGTGAAACTATCACCCACTGCATGGACTCCGGATAAATCCGACTCAATCTTCTCGAAGCACTCTTCTGCATTCTTCCATCCCTTTGCCTTGATCGCATCGTAAAGGGCAGGATCATCAGCATATCTGTGTGGTCTGACGAGGCCCCCAAAAGCTTGACCGTGCAGAGTGCCGGATAACCAGTTCAGCCACTCGTACGTGCGCACAATTTCGGTGTTGGACCTGCCGAGGAGGTTCCTTTCTGGAGCAAGTTGGGATATTGCTGTGAAGATTGCTGGTGTCTCTGTGATGACGTTCTTGTCGATTGAAAGGACTGGAACTCGCATCTTCGGGTTAATCTTTCGAAAGCTTTCAGGAAGACTGGCCTTCATTTCGACCCTGACAGCCTCAAAATTAACATCTATCTCCTTCAGAAGCACATGAGAAGCAAGGGAGCAAGCCCCTGGGGAGTAATAAAGGATGATTGATGTCATCTTATGGCAAGGCTTCACGAACGCTCTTGAAGGAAGAATTGGGCAACAGACCTCTCGAGGATCGCAAGGTTTGGTATTAAAAGACTTCGTGTCTGCTACCAATCCTTGGAACAAGCCATTTGCGGATGCTGTCCTCCGCAGCCCAGTTCTCGAAGCGGAAATACTACCGGGCTCTCCCAGCATGTTGTGATACCCCATGCACCAGCAATCGCGAAGGCGGCAGCATAGAATTAAAACAGCAGCCAGCTGGACTACGAGTGCCTTCCAAACTACACCCCGGATGCACCTTTCCCACTACTATGGAAGGATCAATGAAGGTTATCAGCGAGACGGAAAACAAACTCATTGGAGGGCGTGGCCTGCACAGCTCCACTAACATCTCAACCATCGTCAAGGCAGATTCCGGGTATGTTGCCTCTCCTGGAGCCAGATTACAAAGACATTACTTAAATAAGTGCCGAGGCATGTTATGGATGGCCTCCCTGTGAGGTGCCTCAGATTGTCTGTCCATCGATATAATTATGCTCACCACTGCACAGGAGCAGCTACATTCAACCCTCCCACTGAAAACTGATTGTGCCAAAGTCGCTACGACACTCAACTATTTGCCCACATCATGTTTGATTCAACAAATTCACGCACTGAACGTGGTCGATTGGCAACCCAATATACACCCAAACCAAGCAAACAAGTTCCCCTGCTGGTAGCGATGTTCCTCTCTAAATGAATGATTGATATTCTCGGCTGGTATTAAGTCACGTGCCAATATCTCATAGGCTTGCTCTCGGACACCACGGCAGAGATATAGATTTTACTTTCGTCTTCCTTCGCCTGCGTAGCGCCTACAAGTCTTTTAGCGGCTAAAAGTCCTGCTATCATCGCTGCTCTCAAGGTGCTGGCATTGCAAAACCTATATGGACCTTCAAGGCAACGAAGCATCCATGCAAGAGTTGAGTGCACTTGGGCATATCGTCCCGTTATCATAATTTAGTGCTCCTGAAGACTAGTTATTTACCTAGGCGGGGTACCAGCACACTGCAAAAATTCTACACTTTCAAATAATAGCAATTCTGACTTGTTCTATTTGTCGGAATGCTTCGCCGACGGCAAAAGCTTTGGACAATGGCAGAGTGACTCGCCGAGCATGTCAAAGTTCTCGATTGGCCAGGTGCAGGCCGTGATGGTGATTCCCCATACCTTGGGACAGTTTCGCTCATCTGGTGGCGCTCGTTTCTGATCTACAAGACCTCCCCAGACTGAATCATTTATGTGAGTATTACTAATATTCTAACCCTATCAAATGACCAGCGACCATTGACAATGAACAGTATTTATTGCCCGAGATCTCAATTATGGTGGGGGTTCGGAAGGAACGGCTTCCAAAACTCAAATCTACGATCGATTGAGAATACAGTGAGTATAGCCTTTATATTCTTCGGTTTGAAGCATGCTGCTATGTGACTAGCAGCATCTGGCAGCTCGCCAATCTAGGAAAAGGGAGGCAATCCTTCCACTATACCTCTCACTTTCCCTAGAGCTGCACATCAATGAATGGATACTAGTATTGCCATGACAACACTCGAAACTCTAAAGCTTGAGGAGCGTCCGACCAGACACGTTCGGTTATTGATCATATTAATTCCTGTGGTAGTTTTACCGAGCCGCCCCGTTGGACGAAAACCCTGTCTCAGTCTGCACAAGATTACTCCCAGCTACTCTCAATGGGTTAGTAGAACATGGCGTTTGGTCCTATGGAGCATACTACGAAAGTATTGACGTCTTGCTCCATTGGGTTCCGGCTACATCAAACACGACTAGAGCTCCCCAGCCGAGAGAAATACTTGGTCCCACATCTTCGTAAGCGTTCAAGGAGGTGTGAGCACTACCAGAAGAATTGCTGAGTGCATTTGCAGCAAACAGTTGTCAATGCCGCAGGAGCTAGGAAATTTCTCGACGAAATGCCGGTCAGTCTGGTTTCGTTCTTCTCTGCGGCCAATGGGACGTTTGAGTTACTCTCAACCTGGAAATCTGGCCGACCTTAATTCTCAAACTTGAACAAGACGGGAATTTTGAACGATTTAGTTGATGTTTACCTGGTTAATATACCCCGTACTCCTACGGAGTGCAAAACCGTTAAGTGGATGTGGGACACCATCGTGATTGCACCCCTCCGTATGTGGAAAGTGTCAAGGGGGTGGAAACTGCTGGTATGCACGGAGGACGAGCGCTCGATGTAGTCTCATCTGACCCAAGGTGTCATCTTGCGCAATGGATACAATGTTGATGGATGATTCGCTCAGATACAGTACCCGGTACGAGTATTAGGTATGTTGTTGACCCAGATCCCTGCGGGAAAAAGGAAGGTCCTCCACAGTCAAGGTCGCAGTTCGTTTGAAACAGGGCTTTCTTGCCCGCATAAACGACAACTGGAAATATGGAGCCCAGACGGAAAGTCACCTGATCAATTCCCATTGGATGGGGATTGCGAAAGGGCCACCAGCCAAGGTTGGTGAAGCCGTATCGAAGCCTGCGGCACCAATCTTGATGCTGCCCACGCTGGCTAATTTTGCTCAGGCAAGCATCGATGCATAAGAGGGACTAGAGGGTCTTATCAACCACAGAAGGCTCCGCTTTGCCTAGAATGCCAAGGACCCGCCGAGAGCTGCCGAGAACTCTTGGCCGTCGATCAGACTCCGCTCCCGCAGAAAGGCGTCATTGAGTCTGACCACTACGTTGGTGGCGCTCCGCCGAAGATTCTGATCCCCTTTGGCGATGTTACCTATTCCCCTTGGCAAGGCATATCGAGCCTCATCAGAGGCTGAATGAAGGCTGTTTCTTGCATTTACTACCCCGCCGAAGGGGCCGTGGGGAAAGCTGAGCTGTGACGTACTCGAGGCACCAGTCTCAATACTCGCTGACCGATGTTACGCTTGAGTCTTGACCTGTCTGATGGAGTATGGCATGGGCCATGGGATGGGCCATGGGACGATGGTCATGGTTGATCGGGGGTGAACGTTGTAGTCTGCCTCGCTCCTAGAAAAGCTATTTAGATTTAGATTTCCTCTCGCCCTCCACCCTATCTGCTATTTCTCTGATTACTGCAGTTATTGGTCTCTGTTACCAGTTCAAAATCATGGACAGTCACGAGAAATCCCAGTCTTTCGATGATGGCCCTCACCAAGAGCAGCGGCAAATGTCGACTGCTAGTGGCCGCCGTCGCTCCACAGTTACGGATGTTAATATGAACAAGAATTTGGATGCCAAGTGAGTCAAGACTGTCGACCTCTTGTTTACGCCGTTAAGACTTATCATGTCTTATCCGTACTAAGCTTACCAAATATGTGTACAGGATCTCTAACCCCTTGGGTGGCATTCCAAAGGATGTATTGTTGGCAGATGTGGTCGCTTTCGCAGAGGAGACTGGCCTTACTGAGCACACCGCCATGCTCCAAAAAGGTGCACTTGTGGCTCAGAATCCAGGTAAAATTCGCACTCTCTAGTCTTTCACTTCTTGGGTCTGATCCGCGATTCAGCTGCTTATGAAAGCCTTGACCTCGAAGAGGATGAGAGAGAAGCTCTGCGCATTGAAGTCACTAAGAAGTGGAGCCATCCATTCAAATTGTACATGACTGTTGCTGTCTGTTCTATCGGCGCTGCTGTCCAAGGTTGGGATCAGACTGGCTCCAATGGCGCAAACTTGTCATTCCCGGTCGCTTTTGGAATTCCCGAAGGCAGTACGCTCGAGGACGGCTCTCCAAATACTAATGCAGAGAGGAACCTTTGGCTAGTTGGTGTTATTAACGCTGCCCCATACATGTATGTCTTAGCTTTCCGATATGATGTCGAGCTTGGAGCTAATGAGGGTTGTCCCCACCAGTGGATCTGCCTTCATCGGCTGTTGGTTATCTGATCCTTGCAACAAGTATTTTGGTCGACGTGGTGTCATCTTTATCTCAGCGATCTTCCTGATTCTCACTCCTATTGGGGGTGCTGTCAGTCAGAATTGGGAACAACTCTTCGTCACGCGCCTGCTTATGGGTATTGGCATGGGTTTAAAGGGTTCAACAACTCCTATCTTTGCAGCTGAAAACTCTCCGGCGGCGATTCGTGGCGCTTTGGTTATGACATGGCAGTTTTGGACAGCATTCGGTGCGTGGAACAACCACCCAATCCTCCCATACTATTGCTAATGGACATATTAGGCATCTTCCTGGGTACGGCAGCTAACCTAGCGGTCTACAACACTGGAGGTATTTCTTGGCGATTGCAGCTGGGATCTGCTTTTATTCCAGCCGTCCCCCTTGCAGCTCTTGTATACTTCTGCCCTGAATCTCCCAGGTGGTACATCAAGAAAGGTCGTTTCCAAGACGCTTTTAAGTCGCTACTCATCCTTCGCAATCACCCTATCTTAGCCGCTAGAGATCTCTACTACATCAACGCCCAAATCGAGGTCGAGTCAGAGATTGTCGGTGATACCAACTATTTCAAGAGATTTGGCGAGCTCTTCACCATCCCGCGTGTCCGTCGAGCCACACTCGCTTCATTCGTGGTCATGATTGCTCAACAAATGTGTGGTATCAATATCGTCGCCTTCTACTCCTCGACTATCTTCCGACAAGCCGGTGCCAGCGACCTCGCTGCTTTACTTGCCAGCTTCGGCTTTGGTGCTGTCAATTTCATCTTCGCCATCCCAGCCTTCTTCACAATCGACACCTTTGGACGTCGGAGCTTGTTGCTCTTCACATTCCCCCAGATGGCGTGGACACTACTAGCGGCCGGATTCTCCTTTTACATTCCTGAGGAAAGCTCTGCTCATCTAGGTGTCATCGCATTATTCGTTTATCTCTTCGCAGCCTTCTACTCGCCAGGAGAAGGCCCCGTTCCGTTTACGTACTCTGCAGAAGTCTTCCCCTTATCACACCGAGAGGTTGGTATGGGTTGGGCCGTGGCTACTTGCCTCTTCTGGGCTGCAGTGTTATCTATCTGTTTCCCCCGAATCCTGGATGCTTTTACCCCAACCGGTGCATTTGGTTTCTTTGCGTAAGTATCCAAGTCTCTTGGCCAAGTGATCGTCATAGCTAACGTGCATTAGGGGCTTAAACATTCTCGCGCTTATTATGATCTTCCTGTGGCTCCCAGAGACTAAACAACGCACACTCGAAGAATTGGATTATGTTTTCGCAGTACCAACTGGTACATTCGTCAAGTACCAAACCGGCACCTGGCTCCCATGGTTTATCCAGCGTTACGTCTTCTGGCGGAAGGATGCGAAGCTGAAGCCGCTATACCATTTTGAGGGTGTGAAAGAGGATCTCAAGGACGAAGGCGGCAATACCACCCACCAAGAAGAGTTGCGGAAGTGAATAAAGACGAAAACCAGTCAGGAAACTTGATGGTCAATTACTCGCGTTCATTCTGTCGACGATACCAACCACCTTCGCTTCTCATGAATGACCAGACCCAGGACGAGGGCGCTTAAGTTGGGAAAAGCTTGCACAGCGAACCTAACCTGCACTCGTATTAATTAGTCATATCTCATACCTCAGTTATGAAACAGCTAATCCGGCAAACAAGAATGCTAATTATGTCTACCCAGAACATCTAAACTGCGAGCGGTATGCTCTTGTTGCATAGAATCTTGTCCCATTATGCCATTCAAAACTGACCATAAAAACATTCCATGTAATAAACAGTATTTATAGTACCTAGAGATTGCCGAGGTCGCACCCCCATGACCTGTGCAATCCTGCCTCGAAGATTCGGATGCAAGGCTCCGCTACAAAGTTGGGCCGAGGCTTACCCCAAACCCTCGTCAGTCGGCATCGAGTCGCCAACCCCGCATGTTTTTTCGAAGCGTGATATCTCTTAACTAATTAACCACTCCGTACGGAGTACAGGAGGAATAATTCAATTCGGAGATACGTATCCTACGCGTCTCGGATGGGCGGGTGGTACTTTTAAGCCCAATTGTTCAAGACATCCGACGTTCGAGGTAGGGCTAAGTCTTGAAATTGCAATTTTGTGGAATCATGTCTACCAAAAAGCCACAACCCAGCGCACGGCACGGCCTCGACGACAAGAAACTAGGCCTGTGGCTGTTGGGTACAAATGCAATCCCAGGGCTGAAGTTGCCTGTCCTGTCAACGAAGATCGGATATGGCCAAAGCAATCCGACTTACTTTGTTGACGATGCCTCGTACGTCCAACGGTGCAAACTGCATTCATTGGCTGGTTAGAACGGCTGATCGCTGACGAATAACTTCTCTTCATAGGGGGACGCGGTTTGTGTTGAGGAAAAAGCCTTCAGGACACATCATCAGCCCTGTCGCACACCAGGTCGATCGGGAGTTTCGAGTTCTGAAAGCCTTGGGATCTGTGAAAGGATTTCCCGTACCGAAGGTCTACGCGCTGTGTATGGACAGTTCGGTGATTGGGACGGCTTTCTATGTACGAGCCCTCAGCCCATCTCAGTGCTCTCCCAAATTCTGACAGCTCTTGTCCTGTTTTCTAGGTTATGGAATTTGTCAAAGGTCGGATAATCACGGACCCAGACCTTGGAGACTTGTCTCCCTCTGAACGACGCCAGGCGTAAGTTTCCCATGACATTTTCCACACTCTGGGGTGGAGATGTTGATATATTATGTGATCAGTTGGTTCTCTGCCATCGAAACGCTTGCCTGGCTTCATTCCTTGGATCCTGACGCCATTGGCTTGGAAGGATATGGGAAGAAAACGGATTTCTACGCCAGACACTGCAACACATTCAGCCGGATTGAAGCTCAACAAGCAAAGGTCAAAGACATCGAGACCGGCAAAGAACTTGGACGTGCCCACGAAAACTACGACGAGATAATCGACTATGTAAGGAAGAATCTTCCCGGCAACCGCTATTCCATCGTGCATGGGGACTTCAAGTTTGACAATATAGTAAGTCCGGATACCCATCCTCGGCCCCAAGTTTACTGGTTGACACTCTCAAGGTTCTTCATCCGACCGAGCCCCGTGTTATAGCGCTCCTCGACTGGGAGCTGTCTACCATCGGCCACCCACTTATGGACGCCCTTTTCACCCTCAGTCCCTTCTGGAATGAAGTCGCCCAGGCAGGACAATCAGTCGACGGATCCAAAAAATCACCCTATGCCGCCGAGAATCGTGTGTCCAGTGGGATGCCAGACCCAGATGAACTAATGGACCGCTACGCGAGTATACGAGGCTTTGATCTTCGAAAAGACGGCGGCGGCAAGGACTGGGAGGTCGGGAAAATATTTCACCACGTTCGAGGAGGCACCATCACCCACGGCATCCAGGCGCGAACGATAAGCGGACAGGCAAGCAGTGAATTCAGTCACATATACTTTGAGAACACTAGGAAAAGTCTGAATGCGGCGCTGGCGAGAGTCAGATCGCTGTCGCACTCAAATTCTCATAGAGCCAAACTCTGACAAAGGAGATTCCAAGTTTCGACTGGGTAACGAGGTCGAACTAGGCATGAGAACAGGCACTCGATCACAAGAGATGATCTTTGTGGGTCTATGCCGTTTCATGCTGTGAGGTACGCTGAGCATTTTCTCGATCCGACTCGGGGGAGGTTCCACGAGTGTGCTCAGTCGAAGAATTCTCTGTCGACCAGACTTGAGATGTATTCAGGCCTATAGGCCATAGAATCCCAAACCCCAAACCCCAAACCCTCAAACCCTCAAACCCTGCCTTGTTGTCCGCAGAAACTAACGGTGACTTCGCGACCCGGGCAGATCTAGGGAGGGTCACTCACATCAGGTTGTACCAATTTCATGTTTAATGTGCGAAATGGCGAGAAGAAATATACGGCAGTCCTGAGCGGTGGAGTTGGAATCAACAGCAATGTAACGCAGCGAGTTGATCACGTCCTCTCGAATTACAAGCTGGCAAATGTGATCGAGGACAATATTGTGACCGACATGCTCGCCAATCATCCCAATCAGGGCCGATCCGTCACCAACTTCGACATTTTAGAGGCCAGACAGTGTGGGGAGGGTACATGCAAGCAGGAAAGCCCGTTTGTGATCGGAACTGATGCTTTTTCGAGGTATTTGAGGACAATCACGCTATGCGCACAGCTTCAATCCGCTAGGGACGGCGTTAACGTGCCGGTGGTAATAGCCCAATAGTGCACCGGAAATTTGTATGATGTCTATATCATTGACACAAAATCTCTAAATAGCCATCATTCATGCTGCCTCAATATTTTGGTGGTTTCTTCAGTCACAGCATATTGAGGGGAGATCTTTCCTCGAGATACACTCCTTAAGCGTATTGGCAGGATTTGGCAACAAAATGTACTCCGTAGCAGTGGATCCAAACTGCTCTCCTAGCCTGTTGGCAGATTTGTCAAATCCGTACCTTGGTCAGTTAGTGGTAGCCTACCTGATTAAACCATGCATGAGGTTGAGAATGCCTAGTCAATGAGTACCCAAGTTACACGGGTGGTTGGGGATGTTCCTCGGAAATACGAACGCGATCTTCCGAAGGGAGCGAGCCGAGACCCTTCAACCTCGGCTACGCCCAAGGAATGGTGCTCCATGCATTGTCGCAACAAATTCCTCCTCCAACGAGCATTCACTCACTCGACTAAGGATATACAAGTCTGAGTCGACTCAACCTCTACAGAGTCAGCTTCTGCGCCTATCTTCGAAAATGTTGGGATCAGACATCGCATCGAAACGAAAGCGTGTGCGGGCAGATTATCGGTATTTTCTTGAGTACCGATTACGATGGTCAGTTCACTCGGTCCACCCATCGATATTCAGGCCTGACCGTATCTAGGGATGACAATGATGTATTTGGCCACATGAATAATCCGAAGTATGGTGTGCTCTGTGATAGTATAGCCAATCAGTACTTGATCGACAAATGTGGCTACAAGACGTCCAAAAGCCCTCAAGCAGCCATCATTGTCAACACATACTTCGATTACTTCGGATCCGTGGAGTATCCAAGCGTTCTGGACATTGGGCTTCGAGTCGCCAAACTTGGCAAGACCAGCGTTGTGTATGAAGTCGGGGTTTTCAAGCAGGGAGATGAAGCTGTCAAAGCTGTAGGCGGCTCCATGCACGTCTGGGTTGAAGCGAAGGATGGCATATTGGGTCGACCTTCAGAGCAAGGGATGCCTTCGCATGTCAGAGAGGGCTACCTAGCATTGACGGAGGAGGAAGGGCCAAAATCAAAGATATGAGACGTCTTGGTCGAACAGACACGTCCCAGTCGAGTCAACCTGCGAGCGCCACGTATCCAGCACATCCTAGGCGATGCTGCCTATTTCCTTGGTTGTCTGGCCTGGGCCTGGCTTCGGCTTATGCATGTGCGTCCGTCTCAGACATGAGTCCAGACACTCTCTAGGGCGCTCGAGAGTGAGGAGCGATAACTCCTCGTTTGCGGATTGATTCGAATGTCCTCTAGGCAATCCCATAGCAAACAAATAAGACGAGACTCAGAGGACTTGTTGCCTAGGGGCTTCATACCGATTATAGCTTACAGCGGATGGAGCACAGAGTATGGCTTCTAAAGCTAACCAGACTCGTGGATGTCTGTTCACCTACCACTGCCATCTAACTACAGGGACTTGTCAGCCCACTAGGTGGAATCAGGCCGCCGTTTGGCGTCCGATCTTGCCTAGCCTACTTACTTCCCCGGACTGGGGCTTGTCCGGGGGTGGAGATCGTTTGTCAAGCTGCAACTCGCGAGACCAAAAGCCGAGTCATACTTGGTATATCAAGACTACTCGATATTTCATCCCAAGCACTGGGCCCCCAGATCAATGCCACGTAACGCCTATGCTAAGAAGCAGCTAATACCTTGCTTGGAATTTGTATCCCTCGGTTACTCAATCACCTCCTCATTGCCGTATCGACAGAAGTGCAACTCAAGACTTGTCCCGCAAATTCATTGTTCTCTTAGACTGACAATGGAAGTTTTGGCTTTCTACGAGAATCAACTTGTCCGTGTAATGGCAAGACGGGAGGCGTGGCTCAAGTTAGATAGGCTTCTTCGAGGCACCATACTCATCATTGTACAAACTCCTTGTGTCTGCGCGGTTAAGCATCTGAGGGTCAGTCGAGAACCTTGAGGGTCGGAGCCAGGTGTCTCCACGGACCTCCTGGTCGACTTCCTTGGCCAAGGCTTCAACTGTTGGAGGGAATCCTCCAGCAGTTTGAAAGGGTAAATGCACAGCCCCTGGCACAACAGCGCACTGTTCGATGAGAGAAGAATCAAAACCCTCACCCTGGTTACACCGAGGCTACAATGCCCTATGCAAAGACTTGATTTGTTCTACTTCATTTTCCAAGTCTGTTGGCAAATGTCTCCTCGTATCACTGTGTTCTCTTGGAAGCATCTCCCACCAATCGAACCGAGTCCAGAGCGCCAACTACGTGCAGGCAAGCCAGGTACTTCACCCGCTAGCCACTAACTCTTGGTTAAAACGTGGGGTAAATGCTTGTATCCGTCAACACCAAGACATTCCAAGAATTCCAAGATCTTGGACAAACATCCTTTCACGATGGGCATGACAAGGATAAAGGCCAGGCGCTCCTGGGTCTTGTGGACTCGATCGATGTCTCTGTTCGTCTTCTACCCACTTCCATTTTTCTCCTTTATCCTCTCTCACCATCACCATGGCTACCAATTATGAAACTGAGAAAGTCGACAATGCATCTCATGAGGAGAATGAGCGAGTTGCAAGCCAATCACCCTCTTCCTCCGCAGATGAATTTGATGCCCACAATGAGAACAAGTTGATGCGCAAGATTGATTGGAGATTGTTGCCAATTCTTGGTGCTCTCTATTCCATCGCCCTAATCGACAGAGTCAATGTATGTCAAGCCAATTTCCAAGCCTCGCAGGTTCTGAACAAGGCTCTGAGTGAGAAAGCCGCATCGTTGCTAACCTCTCAGATTTCCAACGCCCGTGTCGCCGGCATGGGTGAAGATCTAGGCCTGCACATTGGATCGCGCTACACGATTGCCCTTGTTGTGTTCTTTCCTCCTTATTTCTTCTTTGAGCTTCCGTCGAACATCATCTTGCGTCGCGTGGGGAGCGCTAACTGGCTCTCATTTATTGCGTTCGCATGGGGCACAGTGATGCTGGGGCAAGGATTC
>Ga0105237_10005631_pt1 | contig 14109 bp, 8 predicted proteins | sample KBSC24metaG_FD_81520 | JGI IMG/M metagenome (GOLD analysis project Ga0105237, IMG submission 81520) | Corn rhizosphere microbial communities from Kellogg Biological Station, Michigan, USA - KBS C2-4 metaG | ecosystem: Host-associated > Plants > Roots > Rhizosphere > Soil | place: Michigan, USA... | reverse complement strand
TCGACATCTTGCGGCCCAGCTTATCGCGCACGATACCGGTAAGGTAAACATTCTTAAACGGCGCCTGCCCCCTAAACTCGTGCCCGGCCATAATCATCCTGGCTACCCAGAAGAAAAGAATTTCCGGTGCGGTTACCAGGTCGTTGGTGGGGTAGTAATAGTTGATATCGGCATTATTCGGGTCCTTAAATCCATCAAAAACAGATATCGGCCACAGCCATGAAGAGAACCAGGTGTCTACAACGTCAGGGTCCTGAACCAAATCTTCTATCTTGATTCTTGACTCCTGGTTCCTGGCTCTTGCTTCCTCAAATGCTTCTTCACGTGTTTTTGCAATAACAAATTGTCCGTCCGGTAAGTACCAGGCAGGTATTTGCTGTCCCCACCAAAGCTGGCGGCTGATTGTCCAGTCGTGAACATTCTCCATCCAGTGGCGATAGGTGTTCACAAACTTGTCCGGGATAAGCTTTATTTCGCCTTTCAGCACATAATCCAGTGCAGGCTTAGCCATCACGTCCATCTTGCAAAACCATTGCATCGATAGCTTCGGCTCAATAACGGCATCCGTACGTTCCGAAAAACCTATTTGCGATTTATAGTCTTCAACCTTATCTAAATAACCGTCCGTCTCTAATAAAACAGCAATTTTCTTGCGGGCGGCAAATCGGTCTTCACCAACCAGTATTTCCGCTTTCTCATTCAGCGTACCGTCATCGTTTAAAATATCGATAACCGGCAGGTTATGTTTCTGGCCGAGCTGGTAATCATTTAGATCGTGTGCCGGAGTTACTTTTAAGCAACCGGTACCAAAATCCATAGTAACGTATTCATCAAGGATAATAGGTATCTCACGATTAATCAACGGAACGAGTACCTTTTTACCGTGCAGGTAGGTATACCGTTCGTCGTTCGGGTTTATACAAACCGCGCTATCCGCCATGATGGTTTCAGGACGGGTTGTGGCTATGGTAACATAGTCTTGAGTCTCGAGTCTTGAGTCTTGAGTCTGACTTGAGACTTCAGACTCAGGACTTGAGACTTTATACCGTATGTAATATAATTTCTGATTAACCTCTTTGCGATTTACTTCCTCGTCACTAACGGCAGTTTTCCCCTGTGGATCCCAGTTTACCATGCGTACGCCACGGTATATCCAGCCTTTTTTGTACAGGTGGATAAAGGTATCAATAACCGCTTCAGACATATCGTCCTCCATGGTAAACCGCGTGCGGTCCCAATCGCAGGATGCACCGAGTTTCTTTAACTGCTCCAGGATAATGCCACCGTATTTATCCTTCCATTCCAAAGCATATTTCAGGAATTCCTCGCGGGTAAGATCTTTTTTGCTGATACCGCGCTCTTTCAGCATATTCACTACCTTGGTTTCGGTAGCAATACTGGCGTGGTCGGTACCGGGAACCCAGCAGGCATTTTTGCCTTTCATACGCGCGCGGCGCACCAAAACATCCTGTATGGTATTGTTCAGCATGTGCCCCATGTGCAGCACGCCGGTAACATTTGGCGGAGGAATAACTATTGTATAAGGTTCGCGCTCATCGGGCACCGATTTAAAAAAATCGTGCTTAAGCCAGTAGCTGTACCATTTGTCTTCAATATCTTTTGGCAGGTATGGTTTGGAAGTACTCATAAGGGTGCAAATTTAATGATAGTTCATGGTTCATGGTTCATGGTTCATGGTTTTTTTGCGAAAAGTTAATGGTAACGACTGTCCTTTTATGCTCTTGGTTCTTGATTCTTGGTTCTTGGCTCTTTTCGGCCATGAATTATGAACCATCAACCATGAACTTCCTCCTGCCACAATATTTTTACAATTGCTAAGTTTAATAAGATATGGATATCAGAACATTGCCTCTGCACCGTTTCCTGCTTGAAATGCTAAAAAAAGCACGCTCCTCTTTTGTGATAAAGTGGTTTAACCGCTAACCTCTCACCTGCTCCGGCTTGCGGCCTTCCTTTCTAATTTACTAACTTTAGTTTTTAAGTAAAGACCTATGATGTTTAATACAAAAAATCTCATGCTGGTGGGCCTCGTATGCCTTTCAGCAACCTCATTCGCGCAAAACGGTAAGGACAAGCCGAAGACGCCGAACCTCACCCTCAACCTTAAAAAGTATATTGACCCGGCCAATATGGACCAATCTGTTAAGGCCGGCGACGATTTTTTTGAATACGCTAATGGCGCATGGGTAAAAAACAATGCCATCCCCGCCAAAGAAACCCGCTGGGGTAGCTTCGGCATTTTACACCAGGAAAATACCGACCGGTTAAAAGGCATTTTAACCGAAGTAAGCGCCCCCGGCCAGCCAAAAGGTAGTCTGAAACAACGCGTTGGCGACCTTTACAATAGCGGCATAGACAGTGTTGCCATTGAAAAACGTGGTTATGATCCTATAAAGCCAGACCTTGAACGCGTATCAAAAGTAAGCGACCTTGACGGTGTTGTACGTGAAGCTATTTATGAACGCACCCATGGTGTAGGCAGTCCGTTATTTGGTTTTGGTGTTGGACAGGATTCCAAACACCCTAATGTTAATATTTTGAACTTCGGACAGGGCGGCACCAGCTTGCCGGACAGGGATAATTACCTGAAAAACGACGACCGTACAAAAAAAATACAGGCTTCCTATAAGCAGTATATCGTTACCCTGTTTAAGCTCACCGGCGCAAGTGATGCTGATGCCGCAAAAAATGCGGAAACCATTTTTAACATCGAGACTGCGTTTGCAAAAGCCCAGCTAAGCCGCGTTGCCATGCGCGACCCAAATAAAACCTACAACAAATTTGCCGTAAAAGATTTCCAGGCGCTTACCCCGCATCTAAAATGGAACGAGCTGCTGCCGCTGATGAGCGTTAAAGGACAAGACACCATCCTTGTTTCATCTCCTGATTTTTATAAATCGACGGATGCGCTGCTGGCATCAACCCCGGTTGAGGATTGGAAAACTTACCTTGCCTGGAACGTGCTGAAAGGTTCGGCATCTTCTTTAAGCTCACCTTTCGAAAAGGCAAGTTTTACTTTTAGCAGTTCCCTGAGCGGGCAAAAGGTACAGGCACCGCGTGATGAGCGCGCTGCAAACCTGGTTGACGGCAGCCTTGGCGAATTGCTGGGACAGATTTATGTAGAGAAGTATTTTAAACCTGCTGCCAAAGAATATATGGTGAAGCTGGTGAATAACCTGAAAGAAACCCTTGGCGAACGTATACAGAGCCTTACCTGGATGAGCGCCGAGACTAAGGCAAAGGCATTGAAGAAATTAGCCGCTTTCTCCGTAAAAATCGGCTATCCCGACAAATGGCAGAATTACGACGGCCTTGAAATTGACCGCAATGATTACGCCGGTAACCTGCGCCGTATTTCGCAATGGCGCTATAATTACAACGTAAGCCAGTTAGGCAAACCGGTTGATAAAACCCGTTGGGGAATGAGTCCGCCGACTGTAAACGCCTCATACAGCCCAACCAATAACGAAATTACTTTCCCTGCGGGGATATTGCAGTTCCCATTCTTTGACTTCCAGGCTGACGATGCTGTGAATTATGGCGGCATAGGCTCTGTAATCGGTCACGAGATGACCCATGGCTTCGACGACCAGGGCCGTCAGTACGATGCCGATGGTACTTTGCGTGATTGGTGGACTAAGGACGATGCCGACAAATTTAAATTCCGCGCCGACCAGGTAGTAGACCAGTACAACCATTTTACCGTTGTAGATACCATCCACGTAAATGGCAAACTAACCCTTGGCGAAAACCTGGCGGATTTGGGCGGACTGAATGTAGCTTATGCTGCTTTCAAGAAAACCAAAGAAGGGCATTCAGATAAAAAGATTGACGGCTTTACCCCCGATCAGCGTTTCTTCCTCTCATGGGCGCAGGTTTGGAGAAGCTCACAACGCCCCGAAGCTGCCGCACAGCGTATCTTAACCGACCCGCACTCACCAGAGCAATACCGCACCAACGCGCCGATAACCAATATCGACGCCTGGTATAAAGCGTTTAATATTCAGCCGGGCGATAAAATGTACAAGAAACCAGAGGATAGGACGAAGGTGTGGTAATTTTTGAGTCCATAGTTCATGGACGATAGACCATAGTAGAAAAATAAAAAACCGGTTGTGGGGAACACAGCCGGTTTTTATTTTTCCTGTTCATTAAACGGGTTAGATTTGTCAACTTTTAAAAAGTTGACAAATCTTCGCGGCTCATAAATTAGCTTATAAATGGATCAAAAGCAATTTAGCGAATATGTCATCAACGGCATTATTATTCAATTTCCTCAGTTAAAGGAACATTGTGTTGTCAAGCCCAACGGCGTAATTGACATAGAGTATCGTAGCAGAAACAACAAATTAATATTATGGCTTACCACCCAGGACAAAGAAATTACTATCGGGCTTTCTGGAAATCATGAATTGGGTGACTTTCATACACACATGAGCTTGTTTGGGGCCAATACACCCAAAGAAGAACTAATCGAAGCAATTAATTTGATTAAAAAAATAATTAATGATGAAGTAGAAATTCTCTATTCCAGTGTGTTGGGCTACTTTTTGGGCGACATTGATGAAACAGAAGAATACCGACAACCTGATGAATTGATTTCTATTAATTTTTGGAGCAGCCTATGACAGGTACACGCCTATATCACGATAACCTATATCTTAATCTTAAATACAACTTCCTTAAAAAACCAACCTTCGGTAGTTCATAACCAAGTCCTCTGGAAATCTTTGCCAAACACGCCGATAAAAGCGCCAATTCAATTTCACTCAATTCACCACTTTGCTCATGCTCATTTTGTTTGAGGATTTGACCTGGCGCAGCATCTTGTTTGAACGAACTGTTAGCACCGGCCAGCATACCGGCAACGGTTGGAATATTCAATATATCCGAATATTCAATTTCAAGAAAAGATGCCAGTTGTTGTATCACCGTATCCGGCTGTTCGCTTAGCTCTTCATAACGCACCAGCAGAAATCTCGGGTCATTTGTTTTCGACTGTTCAACCGCAACTTTAAAAGACATACGAAGGTCGAGCAATGCCTGGCGGAGATTTAAGCCTGGTTCCATTTTTTTCCGGGAGGACAGCACCGCTATTGGGTCGCGTACGGGGAGTATAATTTTGGCATTGGGCATTTCCTGCCAGATTCGCTGCAGAAAACGCTCGTTTGCAGGTGTTTTGTCTACCCACATTTCTGCGCTGCTATTAAAACAGGATGCATAAGCAAGTAAAACAGCGGTGTGCGGCCACTGTGTGCCATCATCGTGCGGCACCTCGTTCCACCATGCCATTAAATATTTTGCAAAATCAACATAGGGTGAGTTTTCAATCGTGCTTCGCCCAAGGAGCCAGTAAGGTGGCTGGTTGATAGGATTTGCCAGGCGACGAAGCCATTCCATACCTAAAAAAGCAAGTCGGTAGTCTGCCGGTAATGTTTTTAACTTTTGTTCCAGGTTGGTATAATAAGTTCCTTCGGACGGTAGTACCGCGAGTTTAGGATGACAGTCTAAAAGATTCCTGACCAGCGTGGTGCCGCTGCGGTGAACCCCGCATACAAAAACAGGGCGCCTCGCGAGATCAAAGCCCCACTTTAACTCATCCCGGCTTAAAGGCATTGGCCCTTGCCGTTCCGCCTCTGCCCAAACCAGTTGCGACCACTGGGCAGCCGACGCAATCAACTCGCCCGACGGACTTTGCTGTAGCCTGCGGACAGGCAACAGCTTATTAAGGCTGCACTCAGCTTCAATTATTTTTGAGAGGTCAGAATTTTGCAAAGCGCTTTTTTACAAGCATGTACGTAAAGTTACGTCAATTGGCTGCTTGTATTTCTTAAAATATTAAAATATGGCTTCTGCAATTTTTTTAGTCGGACCGGCGTTGCTCATGGTATAGAAATGAAGTACCGGAACACCAAATTCCACCAGTTCTTTACATTGATTTATCATCCACTCTATGCCTACCTCTTTAACGTTTTTCTCGTCTTTGCAGTCGGTTATGGCATCGCAAAGGTCGTCGGGCATATCAATGTGGAATGTTTTTGCCAGATTAACCAATTGTTTTGATGTGGTTATCGGCTTTAAGCCTGGAATAATCGGCACGTTAATCCCACTATCGCGGCAGTTTTTTACAAAATCAAAATATTTCTGGTTGTCAAAAAACATCTGAGTTACTATAAAGCCCGCGCCCATATCTACCTTCTGTTTCAGATATTTAAAGTCTGATTTTAAGCTTGGCGCTTCGAAGTGTTTTTCAGGGTAACCGGCCACGCCGATACAGAAATTAGTTTTCAGGTTATCGCCGCTGTTATCGTGCAAATAAATACCGTTGTTCATGTTTGCTACCTGCTGTAATAAATCAGTCGCATAACAGTGGCCGTTAGGCGTAGGCACAAATGAAGCATCGCCTATGCGCGCATCGCCGCGCAATACCAGTACGTTTTCAATACCCAGGAATTCAAGGTCGATAAGGCCGTTTTCGGTTTCATCTTTGGTGAAGCCGCCGCATAACAGGTGCGGCACGGTATCTACCTTATATTTATTCATTATCGCCGCGCAAATAGCAATAGTACCAGGGCGCTTGCGGTAGCTTAGCTTTTCCAGCAAGCCGTTTTCGTGCTGCTTGTAGATGAAATCTTCACGCAACGACGTTACGTCAATAAACGGAGGTTTAAACTCCATTAACGGGTCTATCGCATCATAAATGCCCTTTATGCTATGCCCTTTTAATGGCGGTATCAGCTCGAAAGAGAATAGTGTTTTGCCGTTCGCGTTGGCGATGTGTTCTGTTATTTTCATTGATAATCCTGCTCAGGATAAATATATCGCTAGGTTAATTGTGAAGTTCAGATTTGTCAACTTTTAAAAAGTTGACAAATCTCTTCCGTTTAATAATTCAGGTTTGGGCCTAACCACCGTTCGGCTTCCTCCAATTCCATGCCCTTCCTTATCGCGTAATCCTCCACCTGGTCTTTGCTTATTTTGCCCAATCCGAAATACCTTGCCTGCGGATGCGCAAAATAGAAACCGCTTACGGATGCAGCAGGGGTCATAGCCAGGCTTTCGGTTAGGTGCATGCCTACACTGTCTTCGGCCTTTAACAAGCTAAATAGTGTCGTTTTCTCGGTATGGTCAGGGCAGGCGGGATAGCCCGGCGCCGGGCGAATACCCTGGTATTCTTCTTTTATCAGTTCCTCGCTGCTTAGCTGCTCTCCTTTTGAGTAGCCCCAGTATTGCTTGCGCACCAGTTCATGCATCTTTTCAGCGAATGCTTCGGCAAGGCGGTCGGCAAGGGCTTTGGCCATTATGCTGTTGTAGTCGTCGTAGTCGGCTTCAAATTTAGCTACCAGCTCATCGCAGCCAAGACCTGCAGTTACAGCGAAACCTCCAAAATAATCCGGCACTTCGCTTTCTTTTGTGGTGATGAAATCTGATAATGCATAATATGGCTCACCTTTTACCTTTTCGGCCTGCTGGCGTAAGGTATGGATACGGGTAAGCACGGTTTTGCGGCTTTCGTCAGTATATAATTCGATATCGTCTCCAACACTATTAGCCGGCCAGAAACCGATTACGCCCGATGCTGCTAGCAATTTCTCATCTACAATCTGTTTCAACAGCTTTTGCGCATCGTCAAATAGTTTTTTGGCCTCAACGCCTACAAACTTGTCATCAAAAATCTTCGGGTAGCTGCCGCGCAATTCCCAGGTATGAAAGAACGGTGTCCAATCGATGTATGGCAATAGTTCTTCCAGCGGGTAATTCTCAATTACTTTTGTGCCGGTGAACGTCGGTTTCGTAGCTACATCACCATCCAAACTAATCTGGAAACCGCCTTTACGCGCTTCCTCAATGCTTACGAAACGTTTATCCGAACGCTTATTCATGTGTGCCTCACGGGCTTTGGCATATTCATCTTTTATACCGTTGATATAGCCATCGCGTGTATCCCGGTTCATCAGGCTGCTGCAAACGGTTACACTCCGCGACGCATCCAGCACGTGGATAGCCGCACCCGAGTAATTGGGTGCAACTTTAACCGCAGCGTGAATGCGTGAGGTAGTAGCGCCACCGATAATCAGCGGTATAGTAAAGCCTTCACGCTCCATCTCTTTGGCAAAATGCACCATCTCATCCAGCGATGGGGTTATTAATCCGCTAAGGCCAATAATATCTACTTCTTGTTTTTTTGCTTCTTCTATAATGCGTTGCGCAGGCACCATCACCCCAAGGTCTATCACCTCGAAGTTATTACAGGCCAGCACCACACCTACTATATTCTTACCAATATCATGCACATCGCCCTTAACAGTAGCCATTAAAACCTTACCGGCATTGGCCCTGCTTCCGCTGCTGTCTTCCCCGGCATCGATAACACGCTGCTTTTCAAGTTCAATAAATGGCAGCAGGTAAGCCACCGCTTTTTTCATTACGCGGGCAGATTTCACCACCTGCGGCAAAAACATCTTGCCTGCTCCGAAAAGGTCGCCTACAATGTTCATCCCGTCCATCAGCGGACCTTCTATTACTTCAAGCGGTTTAGCGTAAGCCTGGCGGGCTTCTTCCACATCATCATCCAGATATTCAATAATACCTTTTACCAGCGCATGCGACAGGCGTTCCTGTACCGTACCCTTGCGCCATTCCTCGTCGCGCTCAATTACTTTGCCTTTACTTTTTATAGTATCGGCAAATTCAACCAGGCGTTCGGTAGCATCGGGGCGGCGATTCAGCAACACGTCTTCAACCAGCTCCAGAAGTTCTTTTGGAATCTCCTGGTAAACTTCCAGCATACCGGCGTTTACAATGCCCATGTCCATGCCTGCCTGTATGGCATGGTACAGGAAAGCCGAGTGCATGGCCTCACGTACCGTGTTATTACCACGAAACGAGAACGAAATATTACTCACCCCACCGCTAACTTTAGCATGTGGCAGATTTTGTTTTATCCAGCGCGTAGCCTCGATAAAGTCCACGGCATAGTTATTATGTTCTTCCAAACCGGTTGCCACGGTAAGAATATTCGGATCGAAGATGATATCCTGCGGCGGAAAGCCGACTTCATCCACCAATATATCGTACGAACGCTTGCAGATTTCGATACGGCGCTGTAATGAATCGGCCTGTCCTGTTTCATCAAAAGCCATCACAACCGTAGCTGCGCCATAGCTTAATATTTTGCGGGCTTGTTCCTTAAATTTCTCTTCACCTTCTTTTAGGGAGATGGAGTTTACAATGCCTTTGCCCTGTATACATTTTAAGCCAGCCTCAATAACCGTCCACTTAGACGAGTCAATCATTATCGGCAGTTTGGCAATATCCGGTTCAGATGCAACCAGGTTCAAAAACTTCACCATCACAGCTTCAGAGTCAATCATACCCTCGTCCATATTGATGTCGATAACCTGCGCACCGCCTTCCACCTGCTGACGGGCAACGGTAAGGGCTTCTTCATAGTTCTCAGCCAGTATCAGCTTTGAGAATTTGGGCGAACCGGTGATATTGGTACGCTCGCCTACGTTTACAAATATACTTTCAGGGGTGATGGTTACCGCTTCAAGCCCGCTTAAACGCATATAGGGTTCAATCTGCGGGATAGGCCGTGGTGAATATCTTGCAGCTTTATCAGCAATACATTTGATGTGCTCCGGCGTCGTACCGCAACAACCACCAACAATATTTACCAAACCGGCTTTCATAAAGTCGTCAACCTGGTGAGCGGTTTCGTGCGCAGTTTCATCGTACTGACCAAACTCATTCGGTAAGCCGGCATTCGGATAGGCTGAAATAAATACGTTAGCCTTGATAGATAGTTCCTCAATGTGCGGGCGCATTTCCTTTGCACCCAACGCACAATTCAATCCCACAGAAAGCAGGTTTGCATGTTGCACCGAATCCCAGAATGCCTCAACGGTTTGTCCGGACAGCGTACGGCCAGAAGCATCCGTTATAGTACCGGAAATCATCAGCCCCCCTAACCCCCTAAAGGGGGGGTAGTCTTTGCCATTGAGCGCACATTCTTTTCTGTACCTGTCAATAGCAAACAAAGCAGCTTTGGCATTCAGTGTATCAAATATGGTTTCGACAATCAACAAGTCAGAACCGCCGTCAACCAAACCTCTTACCTGTTCATAATAAGCTTCGGCAAGGTCGTCAAAAGTTACTGCCCGGTAACCGGGATCGTTTACATCAGGCGATAACGAAGCAGTACGATTCGTCGGCCCCACTGCGCCAGCTACAAAACGTGGTTTGTTCGGGGTCTTAATATTATATTCATCAGCAGCCTCGCGGGCTATGCGTGCGCCCTCGTAGCTTAGCTCATAGGCCAGATCCTCCATCTGGTAATCGGCCAGTGAAATGCGCTGCGTGCTGAAGGTATTTGTCTCGATGATATCCGCACCTGCATCAAGGTATTCAATGTGAATAGCTTTGATAATATCCGGGCGTGTTATATTCAGCAGGTCGTTGTTGCCCTGTAAGTCGGAAGGATGATTACGAAAGCGCTCGCCGCGAAAATCGGCCTCCTTCAGCTGGTAACGCTGAATCATGGTGCCCATCGCCCCGTCAATAATCAGTATGCGCTTTTCTAGTTCTTTTCTAATATCCATGTTTGTGATTTCACCGATTTTAATTTGCGATTTCACAGATTTTTTTGGGGATTTCACCGATTTTATAATTTGTGATTTCACCGATTTTATAATTTGTGATTTCACCGATTTTGGTAATCGAAGTAATCATCTTTTAAATCAGTGTAATCCTTAAATAATCGGTGAAATCATTCTCTAATCGGTGAAATCACTACAAGCTTATCGAAAAGTCGGGTGTTAGTTTGACTTTCGCTTATCTTTCCCGCTGCCGTTTGGCTGCCGGGTAGAATGTAGCACCTTGTAAGTACAGGTTGCTAAGACATCGCAGGGTCTGTCCCTCCGTCTTTCTCCATAAGCACCACAAATATCTGCATAAATGCGGTTACATGCAATAGGGATTAGTTGTCATAGGATAAGAAAGGCATTGGAGGAGAATCAAGAGCCGGGAGCGAGAATCAAGAAGCAAGAGTCAAGAACCAAGACTCAAAACAAAACTGCGCCAACGTATTAAAGCTGCAAATTATCCTGATTCTTGACTCTTGGCTCTGCAGAAGATATGATGATAGGTAATTTTGGTGAATAGGTTTTCAAAGATTTGCATTAATCACCTGCTGCAAAAAGGCCCTGATATTTTCCCTTGCGCCTATAGAGCGGCTTATTACCTCGCCATTTTTGCCGATAACCATATGTACGGGCAGAGCATTGGTATTAAAGTTTTCAGCGATTTTGCTGCCATTGTTTAATACGCGATAATCAAACTCCCGGTCTTTAAAGAATTTTAGCAGGCTTTCTGTTTTATCGCCCGATAAAGCCAGGAATATCACATTAGGCTGATTGCTGAATTGCTTAACCAATTTATTCAGCTCCGGCATTTCGGCAACGCACGGGCCGCAGCCAATCCCCCATATATTCAATACTACCAGCTTGCCCTTAAAGTCTGACAGGCGGACAACATTTCCTTTTAAATCTGTCGCTGTAAAATCTGGTACTATATCGGCTGATGTTGTTGACTTCGCCCCTGCGGGTCTAAGCGAAGCCTGGAATTCTGCAAAGGTTTTCTGTTTTACGCTGATAGAAGCAAATATTGCCTCCATTGAGTCGAGGGCTGCTGCATCGCCTGTTTTATAAAGCCTTTTATAATCTTCCATTGCGAGGTTCAGATTACCCGTCCGTTTGTAAGCCAGCGCCCGCTGCTGAAGCAACAGGGGCAGAAAATTACCCTCGGCGTTGCTCCCTGCCAATATACTGATTGCTGCAGAACTGTTAGTTATTGCGGCCCTATAATCTTTCTTCAGCAGGTTAAGCTTTACCAAATCCATATAAAATAACGGTACATATTGCTGGTAGTGATTATAGTTTAGCCGGTACTGGTGATTTATTGAGCCACCCTGGTAAAGTTCAATGGCCTCGTAAAGCATTTTTTCAGCTGAATCCAATTTTTCATTTCGTTCGATGTAAAGCTCAGGCAGGTTAGCCAAGGCGTAGTAGGGCATTTTGCTATTATTGTACTCCGGCAGCAAAGCTTTTTCAAAGGCTGCGGTGCTGATATTTTTATCGTCTTTAATGTAGTAGAATACGTTGGGGTCGTGCGAAAGATAAGCGTTGGGATATGAGGTAAACAGTTCCTTCAATTTCATGCGCACATCATCTTCCACGTTCTTAGCACTTGCTTTATAGTATTCATAATTATAAATACTGAATGCAAACGCCAATTCGGCGCTTTCGGGAAAACGACTAAACAGCAAATACAGATATTTCTTTCCTTCGGACAGATTGGCGGTTTTAGCATAACCGACACATAAAGCCGCCAGCAGCCCTGGTCCGGCGTCTTTTTTTTGTTGGGCGATTGCCTGCAGTTTTTTCACAATTTCATCTATTTGTACCTTAGCCGCCTCATGGTCTTTTATCATCGAAACAACATTGATAAACCGGGCATAGGCCAAATAATTATCCGGATAATGAACCATTTCCTTCCGGAAGACGCTATCCGGGTTATCGTCAAAAAGCGCATCGAGATAAGCGCCCTCAGCTTCAGTTTGATGATTAGAATCAAATACCAGTTTGGTTATAGCAACATTATCGTCGTCTTTGTTCAGGGTATAAAATTCTGCTTTTAATGACGCCGCGTTGTTGGGAAGCTTAAACTGATTGGTTAGGTGGCTGTCTGCCCCTTCCATCGCCAAATGGAATTTATCATAGTATCCATTTTGGAGGTAAATGGTTATCCTGGCGTAAATGGTTTCCTTACCGCTAAGCACAGCGCCGGGTTCTGTACTGTTATAAGTGATAGTCACCATCTCGCCACCTGCCGGTTTAGCGGTCGATACGGTGCTAACCTGGCCCAATGCCAAGCCAATAAGTCCAACTACCGCGATGATGCTCAACAAAAGCTTTTTCATTTCCTTAAAATTTCAATAAAGGAAACGATCGCTTTTATCAGCCTAAAAAATAATTGACCGGTTGAGCCATAAAGGTTACCAGGCAGGGTAAGAATATGACGAACGGCATTACCATAACAGTGTTTTTATATATGGGGATAAAACCGGGGTTAATCCGCAGAAATTATGGATTAGTCATTAAAATTGCAGGTATTGGCAAGTTTTGCATAGATTCAAAAAATGAACCGGCTGAAAATATCGTGGGATAAATCGTTCACCGACTGGCGCTATCGCCTGTTGCTGCATGTGATGTTTTGGTTTTTTATCCTTTTTTACTGGACACAGGAGAGCGTAGTACTACTCATTAAGTGGGAGCAACACTATTCTGTCACTCTCATCGGCATTTGCCTGGCCCTTTTCCTGTTTTACCCGCTGGTATATGCCATTGTTCCGCTGTTTCAAAAGCGCAAATGGCTGCCTGCAATAGGCCTGCTTGCTGTTTATTACATAATTGCAGTTACCCTGCGCGCCTACAATATCGAACTGATTATGAGCTGGTATAACCTCAAAAAATCGTGGGTTGTGGGCCAGGACTTTTTTAAACGGCTATATGCTCATGAGTTCGCCCCCTTAAACCTTTTGAAAATATTTTTCAGCAGCATTCCAAGCCTGCTGGAGATCATATACCTGCCACTTACCGTTAAATTTATCCGGTACGCATACCGCTTTAACCTGAAACAAGCCTGGCTGGCTAAAGAAAATGCCCAACTACAGCTATCAACTCTAAAAGCACAGGTAAACCCGCATTTCTTTTTCAATACCCTCAATAACCTGCAGTCATTCATCGTGCAGAACGAACGAGAAAAATCAGTAGACCTGCTCATCAAACTGGGCGATTTTATGCGCTCATCATTATACGACTGTGACGCCGACCTGATAACGGTTAAACAGGAAGCCGATTTATTAACCAATTATATCGCTATAGAGCGTGTGCGCTTTGATGAACAAGCCACAATCAACCTCAACTTTTTAAATGATGACCCGGAGTACAAAATTCCGCCCTTTATATTTTTGCCTTTTGTAGAAAATGCCTTCAAACATGGCGGCTCTGTTCCTGCGGAGGACGT
>Ga0105237_10005628_pt1 | contig 14112 bp, 10 predicted proteins | sample KBSC24metaG_FD_81520 | JGI IMG/M metagenome (GOLD analysis project Ga0105237, IMG submission 81520) | Corn rhizosphere microbial communities from Kellogg Biological Station, Michigan, USA - KBS C2-4 metaG | ecosystem: Host-associated > Plants > Roots > Rhizosphere > Soil | place: Michigan, USA... | reverse complement strand
TTCTCGCCGTCATCGTCATCAGTCACGCGAGCGAACCCCACCTCAGCGTCGCCGGTAACCAATGGACGGTTTTCGACACCCGGCAATCGGATTCGGCCTACTACAGCGCGATGGTCCGTGTCGCGGAATCGGGATGCGAATGGTTGAACCATTGTCCGGCGTGGACACCACCCGAAGTCCGCACAGGATGACGTGGCTCGGAGTCGCGATTTGGAGCGGCGAGCGGCCCAAGGCGCGGTGGTTTTCCAACCACCGAGACGGCGGTAAAGGTGCTGCTGGTAGCAGGTGCCTTTTGGGCGAGCAGAGGCAGCGGTTGGTGGGCGGGCAAGCAGACCGTTGAATCGCGGCGGAGCCGCCTAACTTCGGGGCCATGAAGTATGGCGGCTCCGCCACGTTAGTAGTTGGTTCGGTGGTTGGAAAACCACCGCTCCTTGGGTTGCCCGCCGCGCCACACTGCAACCGCGGCCTGCGTCACGCCTTTCCGAGCAGAAGCCGCAGGAACTCCCCGTCATTGCAGCGGCCAAATTGACCGAGGCGGACCACAACGAGTTGCTGGGACGGGAAGACGAAGAGCCGCTGGTAGCCGGAGCCGACCGAAGCCACCATGTCCGACGGGGCGTCACGGCAGATGCAGGCATGCTGCCAATTTTGGCGGAACCACTTTGGCTCGAGCATGTCCTCGATATCGAACTCGCGACACGAAGAATCCCCCGCCGCTCGGTTGTTCCAAAAGCCCATGCCGAACGCGCAATTGGCCGATGATCCGCGGAAAGCTTGGGTGATCGAACTCGAGGACAACACCGGTTTTCCGCCATCGAGGATGACTTCCCCCATTTTCGCCCAGCGTCTCGCGGTCATCATGAACCCGGTGGCCAGCAGCGGATTCCCTTCCCGGTCCTCCAGATACCGCTGCGGGCCGAGACCCATCGGTGCGAGCACCTTCTTTTCGAGATACTTCGTCGGCGTCTCGCCATGCTCGGCCAGCTTGCGCTTGAGAATCTCATGAAAGACCTGGAGCGGCGCCGGCCCGTAGATGAATGCGGAGCCCGGCTGGGCGACGAGAGACGTGCGCACCGCGATCGCATCCCGATTCTCAAAGCCATCGCCGTGCAATTGATTCGCCGCATCGAGGCCGCTGCAAAAACTGAGCAGTTGCCGAACGGTGACCCGCGATTTGCCGGGATCGGCCCGCCACTCGGGGATGGTCACCGCCACGCGTTCGTCGAGATCCAGCCGGCCTTCTTCTTCCGCCTTTAGCGCCGCCAGGATCCAGAATCCCTTCGTGCCGCTGTAGATCTTGTGCATGTCGTACGCCGAATGGCCGTTCGGGTAATCTTCGAAGATGATCTTTCCGCCCTTCATGACCAGCATCGCCACCCCGCTGTGCGCGGCCGAGTACTGCGCCGCCGCCCGCATTTGGGCGGAGGTTAATTCCGCCCCAAATATCGATCGCGGCGGCACCGCCAGCAGTGATGCAGCCGAGAGGCTCAACGTCCGCAACCACCTCCGCCGGGACACCATTCCCGGGATCTCGTTTTGAGTCCGTTCAAATACTTGCATGTCACTTTTCATATCGGTTGCGTCGCCTGGCACTGGGGACAGACGCCAAAAATCTCCAGCATGTGCGTCACCTTCGTGTAGCCCATTTGCCGCGCGATCCGTTCGAGACCATCCGCCACGCACAGGTCGAGCGTCTTCACCCCGTGGCACACCCGGCAAATGATGTGGTGATGGTGGTGCTCGCCCATGTTGATCTCGTAGCGATACGAGCCATCGCCGAAATCGCAGCGCCGCACCACGTTAATTTCCTCCATGGCCGTGAGGCTGCGGTAGACCGTCACGAGGTCGCAGCTTCCTTTCTCCAGGCGCCGATGCACTTCCTCGGCGGTAAACGGCCCATGTTCCTGCGTCAGGATGCGCAACATCGCCTTGCGCGGTTCCGTGACGCGATGATGATTCTCGCGCAGCGTTTGTAACGCGGAATCAAATTGCGCCTCGGCAGAAAGGTGGGCGTGCGGCATGTCGGCGGTAGCTGTAGTGGCATCCGGGCGAAATTTCAACCCGGGCCGTGGCTATAGCGATTCGAACTTCCAGTCTTCCACCGGGGTGAATTCCGCCATGTCCGGCTCGAATCCGGCGCCGAAAGGCGCATCCACGACGCTGCCGACGTCCACTGTGCCACCGAGGATGCGGACTACCGGATAACCGCCGGAATATCGCGCGAACAAATCGCCATGACGCCGCAACGTCTCGCGCTGGATCGAATCGGGAAACTGGCTCAAGCCCGCGAAGTAGTGATGGCCATTGCGTTCGGCATGCCGGATGCCCAGCGTCGCCACGACAGCGAGGTCCTGCGTCAAGGCGATCGGGCCGAGATTCGTCAAGTCCTCGGCGCTGATGTGCAGCGCCTGGCCATGATTGGACCGGCGCCGATGCTCGATCAGGCAGGCATTCGCGAGCCCCTTGAAGACCCCTTTGCAATTCTTGTGACTCGTCCCCGCATAGCCCCCGGCCAGGGCCAACCGTAACGAATCGGTGCTCGCGTCGGATTCATCGATGATCATCGGCGGCCGGCCCGGCCATGCGAGCAGGTCCGCGGTCGTCTCTGCGCTCAACGCCACATCGCGATGGAACGGTTGCTCGACAAAAATCAAACCGCCGAGGAACGGTGCGACCAGAGGGTCCGTCCACAGCCCTTCCCACAACGCACGAAAGGGTTCGACCGCGCGAAAGTTTTCGTTGCCATCGAGGGTAAACGCGCAACTGGGGCTGTGACGCTCGATCACCTCGGAGATTTGTCGCAGCCGCGCCCGGTCCTGCTCGACGTCTCCGCCGAGCTTGATCTTGAAATGGGTCAGCCCTTGGTCCCGGATAAACTCCTCGAGGGTTTGCGGCAGACCATCGTCGGTTCCTTCGGCTTCGTCCCCTGGTCCAAGCGCGTCTGCGAGTCCCACCGTGTGCCGCACGATGATCGAGCGCGCTGCTTGCGCCGGGAGCAAGTCCGACGGCGTCAGCGAACCGAGTTCCGGATGGATCTCATTCAGATGGACACCAAAATCATTCGTCCGCGCCGCATGGGCAAACGTCTGTCCGGTGGCACGGCAGAACGCGTCGATCACCGCCCGCTCGATGAGTGACACTCCAAATCCCGACAAGAGCGGCGGAAATCCGCGGGCGGAGGCCCAGGCCTGCTGGGCCTGTGAAACTTGCCGCCACCACGAGAAGATGGTTGCGGCAGGCGGCAGATCCCGGGCGAGGGCCGCGGCGGATTGCGTCACTTCGAGCATGTCGGCAAGTTCATCACGAAACTCCGAGTCCGGATTTTTGGTGAACCATTTCGGCGGCAGGTTGTCCGCCGCGAATCCCTGCCGCATCCTGCCATCCAATTCCACCCGTGCACGAACCACGAGATGCGGTACCCGGGTCATCGTAGTGATACCGTAGCGAAACGGCACGCGGAGCGTGAGGTTCCGGATGAAGAGTTGGGTCTCGCGGACGGAGATTTTCACCAATTCACGCCCCGGCCTCGACCACCGCCGACGGCAATTCGCGCCCAATTTCCTCTCCGCGATATCCAAATCCCGCACCACGCAGCGTGCTCAGATCCAGCACCCCATCCTTTCGCCGGAAGAGCCCTGGATGCACCTTCGCCTCCGCCAGCGAGGCCTCGGGATAGAACTGCATCCCGTTGCACTCCACGCCCATGATCGTCCCCGCGTGCGAGGCCAGCAGCACGTGGGGCATCATGGCAAACATTGCATTCGTCAAATCCTGCACCATCAACGTCATCCCATGCTCTTTCGCCCAGCAAAGGCTGAGCAGGGCGCCGGTCAGCGTCTTGCAGGTCTTGAGCGCGACGCCCGTCCAACCGAGCTCACGACCCAACCGGACAAAGCGCCAGTCGTGCGCGCTTTCATCGAGAAAGAGAGGCTTGCGGGCCGAGACGCCGCGGACATCGATACGATTCGCCTCGAGATCATAGGGGAACGGCTGCTCGATATAGAGCAGCATTCCGTAGATGCGCGGCTCCTCGATGAGCAACCGATCCAGGATCTCGGTGACGTAAGAGGGATCGGTCACAGTGCAATTGAAATCCGCGGTGAGCCAGGTCACGCCTTCTTCGATGGAGATCCGGCCCACCTCGACCAGTCGCGCGTAATCCCACGCCGCATCCGTCCCGCGCAATTTGATCTTCAGGCAACGTAATCCGTCGGCGCGAATCCAATCCCGGAGCAGCACGGGATACCCGTCCTGCGGTTCCTTCCCGGTCAGATCCGCGGGTTCGATCGGGTCGAGTCCACCGATGAGATGCCAGACGGGAAGCCGGTTTGCACGAGGCCGCAAGAACTCCGCGGGACGCCTTCCGGCAAAGCGACGCTCGCCATCCAGGAAATGCGCGAGGTCGCTGCCGAGCAAATCATCGCCAAGCGTTTCAAAAACGGGCCGCCCATGAAGGATCCCAAAGGCATCGAAGACCGCGAGATCAAACAGCGAATGGCAAACCAGCGCGGCGAGATGCGGCATGGGCTCGGCATGGGCCGCATTGTGCGCCTCGAGCAAGGCATGCAGGCGGTGGCGCTGGAAGGCGTCGCCCAGTTCCATCGGATGCCCGCTCGCATCAAAGACGGGAAGTTCGCGCGCCAGCGTGCCGCAGAACTCCTGCATCCGGCTCTCGCGCTCGTCCCACGAAAGTTTCGCCGGCCACACCCAGGCCACGCTCAAGGGAGTCTCCCCCCACCCTGCCGCGCTTCGTCCCTGCCCATCCTCCACCCGCACACACGCCCGCGCAAAGCTGGCACGATCGACCACTTGCGCGCCAAATTTCAGCGGCATCCGGGTCTGGACCGGCAGGAAGTGGAGGGCCGCGCTGCGGACACGGATATCAGTGGGGCGGGACATGCGCCCAAAGGCTGCGCGATGGTGCCAGCAGTGCCAAGCGGTAAGTGCTCCGTGCGCGGATCCCCGAAGTGTGCGATTGCCAGGAAACTGACTTCCGCCTGCTGAAAAATGCGCCAGATTAGCTACAGTTCATCATGCCGAAATCCACCCGCCTCGCCTGCCCAACCTGCGGAAAGGAGAACGACTATTTTGCCGATCCGCTTGGCCCGTTTTGCTCGGCGCGCTGCAGGATGGTCGATCTCGGCAAATGGCTCGGAGAGGAATATCGCGTCAGCGAACCGTTGCGACCGGACCACTTTGCGGATTTCGAAAACCTGCCCGAGGAGGAATTGAATCGGCCCCGGGACCCATTTCCGGAGTGAAAGTGTGAGCGCGATCGACTGGCTGAGACTCTGGAAAGTCGTCTCCGACCAATTTCTGCTCGGATACGAATCCCTGCACGGACCGGCGCACTGGCGCCGCGTGGAGCGCAACGGCTTGCTGCTCGCGACGCGCACCGGCGCCGATGTCGCCGTGGTGCAACTTTTTGCCGTCTTCCACGATTCGAGGCGCGAGAGTGAAGGAAGCGACCTGGAGCACGGCGAACGAGGTGCGAAGCTCGCCATGAAAATGCGCGGCAAGTATTTCGAGGTGAAAGATGCCGCTTTCGACAAACTCGTTCATGCCTGCACCTGGCACACCACCCAACGGCACCATTCCGATCCCACGATCGGCACCTGTTACGATGCAGATCGGCTCGATTTAGGTCGCGTCGCGATCATCCCCCATCCCGATTTCATGAACACGGAATTTGGCCGGGAGATTGCGAAAATGGGAAGCATCCAGCCGTTTCTGCCCAGGTCGCGCTTCTGACTCGGAGCGCGCCAGAATGTGTGTCGTTCTCACCGCCAGCGAATAGTTACGGCTCAAGGATGACAGGCTGTGGAGGTCGCCGAGAGCGTTATCCGAATTCGCAGTTCGTTGGCGTTTCCAGTTCAGCTAAATTGAACGACACGCTCTGGAGAATCTCGACATGGCGGAGATTGTCACTTGCCGCTGCGCGCGCACCGGAAGCCGAGATCCGATGAAGCAAACGCCGTCACTTCTTTTCGCCGGGCGCTCGGACGATAGCCAGCCCCGTTGCTGTCGCTGCTCAGAAACGATCCGCCGCGAGCCACGCGTTTGTGCACCCCCGGGTCGGTCGGATCGAGGCTCTGGCTCTCGTCCGGGCCGGGCGGATCTTTGTGCGGACCTTTCACGTAGTAATCGGCACGATACCAATCGGCCGTCCATTCCCAGACATTGCCGGCCATATCCGACAGACCGAAATCGTTGGCCTGATAACTCCCCACGGGCGCGCGTCCCGTAAAGCCGTCCGCCGGGGGCGCAGTCGAGAAGATCGGTCCCTGCCAAAAATTGGCCATCCAATGTCCGCCCGGCGTGAACTCACGTCCCCACACATAGGGCATGTGCATCGCTCCGCCACGGGCCGCGTACTCCCACTCGGCTTCGGTCGGAAGACGCTTGCCCGCCCAATGAGCGAAAGCGTTGGCGTCTTCCCAGGTCACCTGCACCACCGGGTCACGATCCTTGCCTTTGATGTCGGAATCCGGTCCATCGGGATGACGCCAATTTGCTCCAGGAAGCTGTTGCCATTTGGAACCGTTGGGCGAGATGATGAACACCCAGCCGACAGAAGCCCCGGCCGGGACGGGTGACTGCTCCGCCTGCGTGATGTAATGCGTCTCGGCGACGAACACCGCGAACTTCTCGTTCGTCACTTCCGTGGAGTCCATAAAGAAGCCCGTCACTCTCACATCCCGCATGGGCTGTTCATCGAGGGCGCCGTCCACCGCGCCCATGGTCATCTTGCCCTCGGGAATCCAGATCATCGCGCCACTCTTCGATTGGTTGTTCAACGCCCGCGTCTCGTCACGCTCCCGGCGAACCTCGCGGGCCTTCCAGGCTACGCCCGACGAAGCCAGGGCAATGAAGGTGAAAAGCAGCCCCCCGATGATCAGCGAAGACCGGGTGGCGGGAGACATTTTCAGAACGGATTCAGGGGTATCACTCACAGCCGCAGAACCTGCGGGCCGTCGCGTTCCGTTGCAAGCGAGACATCATGCTCACGGAACGGGCCGAAGCACGACCCGGCGCAGATCCATGACCGCCCCACCCTTCTTGTCTTGCGGCTTCACGGCGAGCGTCTGCTTGCCGGCCGGCAATTCCGCCACGCCAATCGTCCGCTGAATGAAATTCTGGAAATGCCCCGTCCCTTCCACAACGAACTTGATCGTCTGCCCCGCGACTTCGATCGCGACCTCCGAACCGCCACCGGAGCATCCCTGCGTCACTTCCACTTCGTATTTGCCCGGCTTCGCGACCTCGAAATCCCAGCTCGCCCAATCCTCCGGTTGTGTCCAAAACCCAAGCGTGTTTTTTTGTGGCTGTTCCTCGTAGTGCATCTTCGTGCCGTGGACCTGCGCATCCTTCGCCAGTAGGCGGATGTCTCCCTTCGGCGGCGTCACTTCTTGTTTCACACCTTTCACCACCGCATCCATGCCGGTCCGCCAACCCTTCCACTCCGTTTCCACCTCCTCGGCGGTGGGGCCGGCCGTCAGCTTTGACGGATCGCGATCGACATACAGCGCACGGTGCAGCGCGTCGTTGTAGTTGGGATTCGGCCTCGTTTCCTGCGCGCCGACACGCAGACGCCATTCCGCGAGCTTCGCCTTCATTTCGGCCACGCGCGCGGATTCCTTGTCCGCCAGGTCGTTCTTCTCGCTGATGTCCTGGGCGAGATTGTAGAGTTCATCCTTCCCGTCTTCGTACTGCTCGACCAATTTCCAATCCCCGTCCCGCAAGGCCCCCGCCGGTCGCCCGCCTTGATTGGTGTAATTCGGAAAATGCCAATAGAGCGGCCGCGGCGCGAACTCACCGCCCGCGAGGAATTTTGTGAGGCTCACCCCATCGAGCGGGCCCACTTGCTTCACGAGATCGATCCCCGCCGCCTCGAGCAGTGTCGGCACGAGATCGGTGAGCACCACCGGCGTGTCGCTGACCCAGGCGGGCTTCACCGTCCCTGGCCAGCGGATGATGAGGGGCACGCGCAGACCGCCCTCGTAGCAGTAGCCTTTGCCGGTGCGAAACGGCGTGTTGTGCGTCGCGGGTGTGCCGGGAAACTCGAGGACATGCAGACCACCATTGTCGCTGGCAAAGATGAAGATGGTCCGGTCTCTCAGGCCGAGGGCGTCGATCTTCGCCATCACCCGGCCCACGCAGCGGTCGAGGTGTTCGATGACGGAGGCATAAACCGGATTGAAGGCGCCCGCATGGCGCGCCGTGTCCTCGGGCAAAGCGGCGAATGGGATGTGCGGCGAATTATGCGCGAGGTAGAGGAAGAACGGCCCGTCCTTGTGTTCATCCAGCCATTGCTCGGCGTGTGCCGTGAGATCGTACTCGCCCTTACTCCCCTCCGTGGCGCTCGGCTTGGTATTGGCCTGACCGGCGTAGGTGTAATCGAAACCCCGCTCCTTCGGACCAAAGCCCGGCCCACCGAGATGCCACTTCCCGATATGGCCCGTGGCGTAGCCTGCATCGCGGAGACGCTTGGCGATGGTCACCTCCTCGAGCGGGAGCTGGCCTTCGATGACCGGCTGCTTGACCCGTTGGGAAGGCGCGTCGGGACGCCCCGGCAGAAAATTCGTCAGGTGCAGACGGGCCGGACATTTGCCGGTCATGAGCGCCGCCCGTGAAGCGGAGCAGATGGCCTGCGCGCAATAGCTGCTCGTAAAGCGCACCCCCTCGCCCGCGAGGCGGTCCAGATTCGGCGTCTGCTGATCCTTGCGCCCGTAACACGAGAGATCGTTGATCCCCAGATCGTCCGCGAGGATGAGGACGATATTCGGCTTGTCGGCGGCGCCGGCGGCGGTCACGAGGAGGAGCAGGAGGAGGAGTGCGCGGGGGAGCATGGGAGGAGAGTAATCAGTAATCAGCGGACAGTAATCAGATTTTCGTGGCCTCGCGCAAATACGGATCACTGGCGACTGATCACTGGCGACTGATCACTGATTACTGATTACTGATTAGTTACTTGCCTCTTGAATCTCCCCCCAACTGCCCGAAAGCTACTCCCATGCCCTCCCTGACCCGCCGCAACGCTCTCAAGACGGCCGCTGCAGCCACACTCGGTCTCGCCGCCGGCGCCCGTCCGGCTGCCGCGGCCGATCTCAAGGATACCGATAAGCCGCTCATCGCTCCGATTTCCGCGGCGACCGGATTGTTCCGGGTCAAGAATGGGCGCATCAATCAATCGGTCGTCCCGTGGTGCTTCAACCCGATGCCGCCCGAGGAACTGGTGCATCATGGCGCCGCGCTCGGGCTGCGTTCGATCGAGCTAATCGACCCGAAGCATTGGCCATTGATCAAGGAACTCGGAATGACGGTGGCGATTGCCGGCTCGCATGGATTCGCCAAAGGCTTCGCGCACAAGGCGGAGTGGGCGGAATGCCAGGCGAAACTCCGCGAGCGCATCGAGCAGTGCGCGGCGGCGGGTGTCGAGCGCGTCATCACCTTCTCCGGGTGCCGGCGCGGGCTCACCGATGAGGAGGGCCACAAGAACATGGTCGCGGGATTGAAAGAGATCCTCCCGTTTGCCGAGGAAAAGAAAGTCACGCTCTGCATCGAGATGCTCAACTCCCGCGTGGACATCCAGATGAAGGGCCACCCGGACTACTTCTGCGACTCCATGGAGCGCACGGTGGATATCTGCAAAGCCATCGGCTCGGAGCGCTGCAAGGTGCTGTTCGATCTCTACCACGTGCAGATCATGCACGGCGACGTCATCGCGCGTATCCGGCAGCACAAGGATTACATCGCCCATGTGCACACCGCCGGCGTGCCTGGACGCAATGAGATCAACGGGACCCAAGAGCTAAACTACCCGCCGCTGATGCAGGCGCTCATCGATATCGGCTACAAGGGATTCGTCGGGCAGGAGTTCATCCCCACGCTGGAAGACAAGGTGGCGTCCCTCGCGGAAGGGGTGCGCATTTGCGACGTGTGAGGGCTAGACAAGGATGATCCCCCTTCGCGACGACCAACCGCGCGCCACATTTCCGTTCGCCACGATCCTGATCATCGCGATCAATGCCGCGGTTTTCTTTTTCTGGCAGCTTCAGATCGGACTGGATAAATCGGTCAGTCTCGCCGGGTTCGTCCCGCTGGAACTGACCACTCACCAATCCGGCGGTTCGACTCACCTCATCACCTCCATGTTCATGCATGCGGGTTGGATGCACATCATCGGGAACATGTGGTTCCTGTGGATTTTCGGGAGCAACGTGGAAGACGATTGCGGCCACTTTCGCTTCCTCTCGTTTTATCTTCTCTGCGGTGCCACAGCGACCCTCGCCTACACCTATTTTTCCCCGGATTCCAGGATACCGCTCGTAGGTGCGAGCGGGGCCATCAGCGGGGTTCTGGGCGCTTATCTGCTGCATCACCCGCAGGCCCGCATCCTGACGCTCATGCCATTTGGCGTCTTCACCCGGCTCATGGAAATCCCCGCCTGGGTTTTTCTGCTCATCTGGATCGGCCTGCAAATCTTCTATCAGGCCATGGCGGTGCAGGCCCACGGGCAACATGGTGGGGTGGCCTACGCGGCGCACATTGGCGGCTTCATTGCCGGGCTCGGGCTCATTTACTTTTTTGAAAAAGGGCCAGGGACCCGCCAAAGAATTTCCTCTGCGAGGTGATCGAAGGGTATTGTTGTCCCCGCCCCGAAAATGGCATGGCAGTCCGCCTCAACATCGCACAGTCTCGACATTTCCATATTCAGTTCGCCCCCTACTCGCAATGCGCTCCCGCCTCCTCGTCTTCTGCTTCACCCTCCTCCTGGCTCTCACCACGCGTGCCGCCGATCCGTTTGAAATCAAGAACGGCGATCGCGTTCTCTTCCTTGGTGACACCCTCCTCGAGCGCGAGGGCACGTATGGTTACCTGGAGACGCGAATGCAGGAGCAATTCGCCGACCGCCACTTCACAGTGCGCAACCTCGCTTTCTCAGCCGATACGCCGCTCGGCTGGTCACGGGCCAGCTTCGATCCCGCGGCCAAAGGCTTCGACCGGCTCAAGGAGCAGATCGAACTGGTCAAGCCGACGGTCGTTTTTCTGGGCTACGGCATGGCTGCGAGCTTGCAGGAACTGACCGATCGCCGCAACGACCCCACGATGAATCCCGACCCGGCGCGCTACGGCGCCGAGCCGATGTCGGCGGAACGGTTCAAGGCGGAGATGGGGCAACTCATGGACGCGATCAAGGAAGTCTCGGGAGCGGCCCCACGGTTCGTTTTGCTTTCACCGATCCGGCACGAGGACCTGCGCTCCACGCGGCCCGGGCTGCCCGATCCTGCACGCCACAATCAACTGCTGGAGAAATACACCAAGGCCATCGAGGAACTTGCCAAGGAGCGCGGCGGACGGTTCGTGAATTCCTTTGAGGCCGTGGCTCCAGCCAAAGCCGAGGCCAGCCTCACCGACAATGGCATTCACCTGACGGAGTCAGGCTATGCGCGCTGGGCGGAGGAAATCGGCCTTCTGCTCGGGTGGAATCATCTCATTTCTCCGGCTTTCAAGAACAGCATCCGCCCACTGATTCTCCGCAAGAACGAGCTCTTCTTCCATCGCTGGCGTCCGGCAAATTCCACGTACCTCTTCGGCTTCCGCAAGCACGAGCAAGGACAGAATGCCAAGGAGATCCCGGAGTTCGATCCGCTGATCAGCCAGGCCGAGGCGACGATCGACCACCTGAAAGACAACACGCTCGCCGGCAACGCGATCGCTCCAGCTTCCACACCCGCCGCCGCTGCTCCAGGCACTCCGGTGCCGGACCTTCCCAAGCCCGACTTCACCCTCGCTGAAGGTTTCCAGATCGAGCTCTGGGCGGAGAATCCCCTACTCTACAAGCCCACCCAAATGAACTGGGATCCACAAGGCCGCTTGTGGGTCGCGAGCAGCGCGCTCTATCCGCAGATCACCCCTGGTGGAGAGGCCTCCGATACTGTCATCGTGCTCGAGGATACCCACGGCAGCGGCAAGGCCGATAAAAGCACCGTGTTCGCCGGCGGCTTGCTCATCCCGACCGCCGTCCTCCCCGCCTACCTTCCGCAACCGGATGGGAGCGCCCACTATGGCTGCTACGTCGGGCAATCGACCGAACTCCTCTTCTTCGAAGACTCAAACGGCAGCGGCAAGGCGGACAAACGCAAGATCATCCTCTCGGGCTTCGGCACCGAGGACACGCATCACATCATCCACACGCTCAAGCGCGGTCCGGACCGGAAGCTTTACTTCAACCAGAGCGTCTACATTCATAGCCACATCGAGACCCCGTGGGGCGTCGTGCGATTGAATTCCGGCGGGGTGCTTTCCTGGGACCCGCGCACGGAAAAGGTTGAAGTGTTTTCCAAAGGGCTCTGGAACACTTGGGGCCATCAGTTCGACAAGTGGGGCGAGAGTTTCCAGACCGACGGCGCCGGGTCGACCGGACTCACCTGGAGCTTTCCGGGATCGACGTTCGCCCCGTTCGAAGGCTCACGCCGGACGATGCAGAGCATCAGCCCGGGCTCGTATCCGAAATTCGCCGGACTCGAACTCATCTACTCGCCGCACTTCCCCGCTGATTGGCAGGGCAATGCCATCACATGCGATTTCCGGGCGCATCGCATTGTGCGTTTCGGCATCACCGATCTTTCCGCCAGTGAGAAGCCGGTGGCCGGCTACACCACCCAGGAAATGCCGGACCTCGTTCGCACGAGCGATGTGGCTTTCCGGCCGATCGACGTGAAACTCGGGCCCGATGGTGCACTTTACGTCGCCGATTGGTCGAACCCGGTGATCAACCACGGGGAGGTCGATTTCCGGGACCCGCGCCGCGACCACACGCACGGCCGGATTTGGCGGATCACGAGGAAGGACGCCCCTCTCGCCAAGTGGGAGTCGCTGGTTACGAAGAAGAATCCCGAACTCCTCGACAAACTGCTGAGCCCCAGTCTTTGGGAAAAGGAGCAGGCGCGGGGAATTCTCGGCAAGCGGCTCGTCAAGGAGATCGAAGACAAGACCATCGCATCTCGCGCGACAGGGCATCTCGTCTTGGGCACTGTGGAACCGGATGCCGCCCTTCAGGAAGTGGAGCGGTGGTACCAACAGGATCGCAACGACGACCGGCTGCGGGAAGTGTCCATCCTCGAGTCGGCCTTCGCGACCAATTCCTGGGCCCGCTTTCCAAGTCTGGCGGCATCATCGGCCCCCGGCAATCGGGCGCTGGTCCCACGCCTGACCTACGAGATGCGCTCGCGTTCCACCTCCAATCGCCCGCCCGGCTCCACACCGGCGCCGGCCACGCCATCGCCCGAATCGCAACGCCCGACTCCAAATCTCTTTTCACTTCCCCAATTGGCCAACGATCCAAACCCGCGGGTCCGCCTCGAATCGCTCCGCGTCCTCGCGCGGAGTCCGGGCGTGCAGGCCATGGACCTGGTGCTGGACTCCGGTGTAAAGAGCAGCGAAGATCCCTTCCTCGACTACGCCGCGTGGTTGTCCATCAATGAACTGGCGCCACGCTGGACGCGCGCCATCGCGGATGGAAGCTGGCAGATCGAAGGGCGCGACCACCAACTCGAATACGGGCTCAAGGCCATCGACCCTCGCCTTGCCGGCACTGTCCTGACGCAGTTGCTGAATGATGGGAAGATCGCGCTGAACAAGGGTCCATGGCTCGAACTGCTCGGTCACGCCGGCGGTCCTCCCGAACTCTCGGCGATCTTCGAGTCGCTGATCATTTCCTTCGGCGCCGACTGCTGCCCAGGCCGCAACATGACCGCCACCCGCGCCACTTCACTGAGCGAGACGGATGCCCTGCGCGCCATCGCCGCGCTGATCGAGGCAGCCCGCGTCCGCAACGTCCTGCCGGACGGCGAACTTTCGCTCGCCGATCTCGCCACGCACGCTCCCGCCGCGCTGCGCCCGGGTCTCACCCAACTCGCGGGCTATTGGAAAACGAAGGACGCGATGAACTTCCTGCCCACCGTCGCCACTACGGCCGATGGCAGGCCCGAACTGCGCGTGGCCGCCATCGAGGCCCTGCGCGCCTTGGGCACCCCCGAAGCGGGCAAGGTGCTGGCCAGCCTCTGCGATCCGGCCCAGCCTTTCGGCATCCGTCGCACGGCCATCACC
>Ga0105237_10005624_pt1 | contig 14120 bp, 10 predicted proteins | sample KBSC24metaG_FD_81520 | JGI IMG/M metagenome (GOLD analysis project Ga0105237, IMG submission 81520) | Corn rhizosphere microbial communities from Kellogg Biological Station, Michigan, USA - KBS C2-4 metaG | ecosystem: Host-associated > Plants > Roots > Rhizosphere > Soil | place: Michigan, USA... | reverse complement strand
TGTTGTCCGCGCCGACGTTGCAGACGTAGACGTCGAGCGTCACCGCGCCGAGCTCCGGCCAGGTGTGGATCGCGAGATGCGACTCGGCCAGCAGGACCACGCCGGTCAGGCCGCCATGGGCCGTGAAGGCATGGAACAGCTCGCCCACCGGCGTCAGCCCGGCCGCGCCGACCGCGCGCAGGCACAGGCCGCGCAGGGCTTGCGCATCGGTCATCAGGCCGCCGGCGGCGGCGCAGGCGTGGAGGTCGGCGGTGAGGTGCAGTCCCTGCATGGAAGCGCATTATCCGGGGCCTAAAATGCCCGGCCTTTCCGCCGCTCGATCCACTTCCTCGATCTCAGGAGTTGCATGGCCCTCACCTCATCCTTCAGCGTTGCCGGGCAGGACACCCGCCTCATGGCCAACGCGATCCGCGCCCTGTCGATGGACGCGGTGCAGCAAGCCAACTCGGGCCACCCTGGCGCGCCGATGGGCATGGCCGAGATCGCGGTGGCGCTGTGGAGCCGCCACCTGCGCCACAACCCGACGAACCCGCTGTGGCCGGACCGCGACCGCTTCATCCTCAGCAACGGCCACGGCTCGATGCTGCAGTACTCCTTGTTGCATCTGACCGGCTACGACCTCGCACTGAGCGAGCTGCGCAACTTCCGCCAGATGCACAGCAAGACGCCGGGCCACCCGGAGCACGGCCTGACGCCGGGCATCGAGACCACCACCGGCCCGCTCGGCCAGGGCCTGACCAACGCGGTCGGCTTCGCGCTCGCCGAGAAGCTGCTGGCGCAGGAGTTCAACCGCCCCGGCCACACGATCGTCGACCACCACACCTACGTCTTCCTCGGCGACGGCTGCCTGATGGAAGGCATCAGCCATGAAGCCAGCGCGCTCGCCGCTGCGTGGAAGCTGGGCAAGCTGATCGCGCTGTACGACGACAACGGCATCTCGATCGACGGCCAGGTGAAACCCTGGTTCGTCGACAACACGCCGGAGCGCTTCGCTGCCTACGGCTGGAACGTGATCGCCGGGGTCGACGGGCACGACGTGGATGCGGTCGACGCGGCGATCGCCCGGGCCAAGCAGTCCGACCGGCCGACCTTCATCGCCTGCAAGACGATCATCGGCAAGGGCTCGCCGAACCGCGCCGGCACCTCGAAGGCGCACGGCGAGGCGCTCGGCGCCGAGGAGATCAAGCTGACGCGCGAGGCGCTGGGCTGGAGCTACGAACCCTTCGTCGTGCCCGAAGCGGCCTACGAGGGCTGGGACGCGAAGGCCAGCGGCAGCGCGCTGGAAGCCGAGTGGGGCTCGCGCTTCGCGCTCTACAAGGCGGCGCATCCGGAGCTCGCCGCCGAGTTCGTGCGCCGCATGAGCGGCGACCTGCCGGCCTCGTTCGCGCAGGCCGCGGTCGATACCGCCGTCGCGGCGCACACCAAGGCCGAGACGGTGGCGAGCCGCAAGGCCAGTCAGCTCGCGCTTGAATCCTTCACCAAGGCGCTGCCCGAGCTGCTCGGCGGCAGCGCCGACCTGACCGGCTCGAACCTGACCAACACCACCAGCACGCCGCCGCTGCGCTTCGGCGACAACGGCGCCGTGGTCTTGAAGGATGAACACATCGGCCGCCACATCAACTACGGCGTGCGCGAGTTCGGCATGGCCGCGATCATGAACGGCATCGCGCTGCATGGCGGCTACATCCCGTACGGCGGCACCTTCCTGACCTTCAGCGACTACTCGCGCAATGCGATCCGCATGGCCGCGCTGATGAAGCTGCGCGTGATCCACGTGTTCACGCACGACAGCATCGGCCTCGGCGAAGACGGCCCGACGCACCAGAGCATCGAGCACGCCGCCGCGCTGCGCCTGATCCCCGGGCTCGACGTCTGGCGGCCGGGCGACACCGCCGAGACCGCGGTGGCCTGGGCCTGCGCGATCGAGAACCGCGGCCGCCCGAGCGCCCTGCTGCTGTCGCGCCAGAACATCGCCTATGCGCCCAAGGCCGGGCTCGACGACATCGCCAAGGGCGCCTACGTGCTGGCCGAGCCGAGCGAGGTCGGCCTGAAGAAGAAGGCGCAGGCGGTGATCATCGCCACCGGCTCCGAGGTGCAGCTCGCGATGCACGCGCAGCAACTGCTGGCCGACAGCGGCATCGCGGTGCGCGTCGTCTCGATGCCCAGCACCAGCGTGTTCGACCGCCAGTCTCTCGCCTACAAGACCAGCGTGCTGCCGGCCAAGCTGCCGCGCATCGCGGTCGAGATGGGCGTGACCGACTACTGGTGGAAGTACGGCTGCGCCGCGGTGGTCGGCATCGACACCTTCGGCGAATCCGCGCCGGCGCCGGTGTTGTTCAAGCATTTCGGCTTCACCGCCGAGAACGTCGCGGCGACGGTGCAGGCCGTGCTGCGGGGCTGAAAGAAAACTCGGCCCGGTTTATGCAACGAGCAGCCGCGGCGACAATAGCGCGGCTGGCAGTTCACAGTCTGTTGCGGGAGCGGTCGCGCAGCGAACACAGTTTGTCCTTTGTTCCACCGAGGAGAGATACATGACCATCAAGATTGGCATCAACGGTTTCGGTCGCATCGGCCGCATGGTGTTCCGGGCGGCTATCCAGAACTTCGAGGACATCGAAGTCGTCGGCATCAACGACCTGCTGGAGCCCGACTACCTGGCGTACATGCTGAACTACGACTCGGTGCACGGCCGCTTCAAGGGCGACGTCAAGGTCGACGGCAGCACGCTGATCGTCAACGGCAAGAAGATCCGCCTGACCGCGCTGAAGGATCCGGCCGAGCTGAAGTGGGACGAGGTCGGCGCCGACATCGTGGTCGAATCGACCGGCCTCTTCCTGACCAAGGAAACCGGAGAGAAGCACCTGAAGGCGGGCGCGAAGAAGGTCGTGATGTCGGCTCCGTCGAAGGACGACACGCCGATGTTCGTCTACGGCGTCAACGACAAGAGCTATGCCGGCCAAGCGATCATCTCGAACGCTTCGTGCACGACGAACTGCCTGGCGCCGATCGCCAAGGTGCTGAACGACACCTTCGGCATCAAGCGCGGCCTCATGACCACGGTGCACGCCACCACCGCGACGCAGAAGACCGTCGACGGCCCGAGCAACAAGGACTGGCGCGGCGGCCGCGGCATCCTGGAGAACATCATCCCGTCGTCGACCGGCGCGGCCAAGGCGGTCGGCGTGGTCATCCCCGAGCTGAACAAGAAGCTCACCGGCATGGCCTTCCGCGTGCCGACGTCCGACGTCTCGGTGGTCGACCTGACGGTCGAGCTGGAGAAGGACGCCACCTACGCCGAGATCTGCGCGGCGATGAAGGCGGCTTCCGAGGGATCGATGAAGGGCGTGCTCGGCTACACCGAGGACAAGGTCGTCTCGACCGACTTCCGCGGCGAGGCGCGCACCTCGGTGTTCGACGCCGAGGCCGGCCTGGCGCTGGACAAGACCTTCGTCAAGGTCGTCTCCTGGTACGACAACGAATGGGGCTACTCCAACAAGGTGCTCGAGATGGTGCGCGTGATCGCGAAGCAGTGATCACGCGCCGGCCTTCGGCGACGAGCCCGCTTCGGCGGGCTTTTTTCTGCCCGCTCGTCAGGGACAACCGGTTACCTCGGCGGCAGCAAGGCGGCTCTTCTCCGGCCGAAGCCGTCCCGAAGTTGCGGCATCATCGGCGAGCCGTCCGGCCTCGGCCCGACATCCCATGGTTTCAGGAGAGTTCGCGCATGCCCCGTCGTTCCCTCAACTCGTTGCGCGCACTGGCGCTGGCCGCCATCGTGGCCGCGGCACTGCCGGCGCAGGCGCAGAGCCGCAAGCCCATGACCTTGCCGCAGGCGAGCGCTCTGCCGGCGAACGGCGTGATCGTCAAGCTGCGTGATGCGGGCGCCACGGAATCGGCACAGGCCGTCGGCAGCAGCGCGCGCAGCCCGAGCGAGCGCCTGCAGGGCGTGGCGAAGACGGCCGGCGTGGCCGGCGCCTCGGTGACGCGCACGGTCGGCCGGGCGCAGCTGCTCGATGTCGGCCACTGGCTCAGCGGCAGCGAGGCGGCCGCGCTGGCGGCCAAGCTCGCGGCCCAGCCCGAGGTCGAGTGGGCCGAGCCGAACACCCGGCAGCGCCGGCTCTCGCTGGCGCCCAACGACCCGTATTTCGGCTCGCAATGGTGGCTGCAGCCCGCCAGCCTGCTGCAGGCCGAGCGCTTGCACGGCCTGCCCGGCTACCAGACGGCCTGGTCGCTCACCACCGGCTCGTCGGTGCCGGCGGCGAGGGTCGCGGTGCTCGATACCGGCATCACCAGCCATCCGGACCTGGCCGCCCACGTCCTGCCCGGCTACGACTTCGTCTCGGCCGACGCGGACGGCGGTTTCTTCTTTGCCAACGACGGCAATGGCCGCGACGCCGATGCTTCGGATCCGGGCGACTGGATGACGCAGGCCGACATCGACAGCAACCCGACGAAGTTCTCCGGCTGCATTGTCGAGCCGAGCTCATGGCACGGCACCGATATCTCCGGGCTGATCGCCGCGGTCACCGACAACGCGGAGGGCATCGCCGGCATCAACCAGGACGGCCGCATCCTGCCGGTGCGGGTGGCGGGCCGCTGCGGCGCCACCTTGGCCGACATCGCCGACGGCATCCGCTGGGCAGCGGGCCTGACGGTCGCCGGGGTGCCTGTCAATCCGACGCCGGCGCGCATCATCAACATCAGCTTCGGCGGCAGCGAACCCTGCGGCAATATCTACCAGAGCGCGATCGACGATGTAGCAAAGGTCAATGCGGTCATCGTCGCCGCGGCGGGCAACGAGCAGGGAGCCCTGACGCGCCCGGCCAACTGCAGCGGCGTGGTCGCCGTGGGCGCGGTGAATCGCGATGGCTTCAAGACCAACTACTCCAATTTCGGCGCCGGCGTGACGGTGATGACCGTGGGCGGCGATCCATCCGACTTCGGCCGCTGGGGTCCGGCGCTCGGCGACGGCGGCTTGCTGGGCGTGGACAACGCGGGCAGCACCACGCCGGGCTCGCCGGGATATGCCTACCTCTCGGGCACCAGCTTCTCGGCGCCGCTGGTCTCCGGCGCGATCAGCCTGATGCTGAGCGCCAATCCCGGCTTGTCCGTGGCGCAGATCATCGACGGGCTGAAGCGCAGCGCCCGCCCGCACGTCGGCGCTCTGCGCATCGGCGCCTGCTCGGCCAACAACCCGGGCCGCTGCATCTGCACCACGAACACTTGCGGCGCCGGCCTGCTCGATGCCAGCGAGGCGGTGAAGTACGCGCTGGCGCAGAACAACGGCGTGGACTCCTACACCGCACCGAAGTGGCCCGTCGTCGTGCTCGACAATGCCGACATCAACGCGGCAGCGGCGCTGGGCCCGGATGCCGATCCGATTCAGACGACGCCGCCCCCCCCGACGACGCCGTCACCCGGGTCGAGCGACGGCGGAGGCGGTGCCCTCGGCGCCAGCTGGCTCGCCGGCCTGGCTTTGGCGGTGCTCGCACTGCGCTGGCAGCATCTGCACAGGCGTCTGCGGCGGATCGCGCGAGCGCGCCGCCACGGCTGAGGAAACGGCGGCCTCGCGCCGCCGTCCGGTGCTTCAGCGCGAGCCGGGCGATGAGGCTGCTGCCGCGCCGGCACTGTCGCAGCGCTCGAAATGATGCTCGGCGAATGCCGGCTCGGCCAGCGCAGAAAGCCTGGCCTGCGTCGCGCCATCGGCCCGCTCGACGCGCAATCGATGCACGATGCCCGGCGGCGCCATCACGATGACCTTGGCGGTATGGATGCCCTGGCGGCCGAGCTGCGCCAGCGCTTCGTTGGCCGAGGCCAGGCTGTCGTGCCGGCTCAGCACCAGGCCGGGGCCCCATTCGCCGCCGTCGGCGAGCCGTTCGAAATCGAGATGGCGCCGCGCCAGTTCCGCCTCCTTGCGCTGCTGCAGGTCGGCGCTGGCGAACTTGCCCATGTAGACCGCCCAGGAGCCGGGCTGCTCGCTCGTCACGTTGCTGTAGCCGCGGCTGGCCAGATCGGGGATGGCGGTCTTCAGCGCTGCTTCCGCGGCGGCGATGTCTCCGGCGGCGAACGGGCCGGCCTGCAGGCAGGCGGGCGGCGCAACGGCCTGGGCGGCGCCCGAGGCCGGCGCCGCGGGCGCCGCCAGCACCCGCACGAGCTCGGGGCGGACTTGCCGCGTCAGCCTTTCCGGCTCCCGGTCGGCATGTGCATGTGCGCCGGTGACCTTGTCGAGCCAGCCTTGTGACCAGGCAAAAAATCCCAGGTTGACGATGACCAGCAGCGTCGCCAGGGCTCTCAGCATGGGTCGCCGGGTTGGGTCAGCGGCCCGGGCAGATCCAGGCGTACGCTGACCTCGTCGCTGCTCACCAGCTGCTCGCCCAGGGCGCCGAACAGGCTCAGCGCGCCGTTCTCCGCGACGCCGTGCGCGACGCCTTCGACCACGCCGGCGCGCACATTCAGGCCGACCAGCACGTCACGCGCCGAGTAGCGTTCGCGGAAGGCCGCGAAGCCGCCGCGCTCGAACCCGCGCAAGGCCTTGACCAGCGGCAGCATCACGCGATGCAGCGTCTTTGGCACGTCCAGCTTCGGGTCGAGCTCGCTCAGATACGCATAGCCGGTATTGACCGCGACCACCTCCATCGGCAGCACGTTGAGGCCGATGCCGATGATGGCCATGCGCTGGTCGCCGACAGCCAGCGTCTCGATCAGGATGCCGCCGAGCTTGCGCCCGTCGAGCCACAGATCGTTCGGCCACTTGAGGCCGATGCGCGGCGCACCGGCGCCGGGCGGGTCGAGCGCATCCGCGAGCGCGACGCCGACGGCCAGCGACAGGCCCGACCAGTCGAGCGCCGCCAGCGGCAAGGCGAGCGAAAACGTCAGCGAGGCCATCGGCGAGGCCTGCCAGCTGCGGCCGAGGCGGCCGCGGCCGTTCGTCTGGTGCTCCGCCACCAGCAGGCAGGGCTGGGCATCGGTCGCGCGGCGGCCGGGCAGGGTGGGCGGCTGGTGCTGGCGGTTCGCGCCGCGATAGCGCGACAGCAACTGGGAATTGGTCGAATCGACGCGCGCCACGACTTCGACGCTGAGCCCGGGCAGGATGGGCTCGACCTGTTGCCAGAGCGCCTCCGCCTCCCACAGCATCGGCTGGGTCGGGCGCGAGTCGAGAGGTTCGTCAGTCATGGCAGGCTCAGCGTTTGGGTGCCAGCAATGTGCCTCGGCACTTGCGCGTGCCGCAATGGCACGCAAACTCTTTTTTCAGCTTGGGCGTATAGCGTTCATCGATGACAAGACCATAGTCGTAGAACAGTTCCTCGCCCGGTTTCAGCTTGCGCAAGGCCTTGATGAAGATGCGGCCTTCATCGTCTTCCGCTTCGCAGTTCGGCGTGCAGGCATGATTGATCCACTTTGCCGCGTTGCCGCCGACATTGCCATCGATGACGTTGTTGTCATCGATGTGAAAGTAGAAGGTATGGTTCGGGTTGTCCGGATCATGCGGGTGGCGCCTCAGCGCCTCGGTCCAGGTGATCACCTGCCCGACGTATTCGAAGACGATCTCGCCCTTGGCGATCGGCTCGACCACGAACACGCCCTTGCCGTGCACGCCGGACTGCCGTACCTGAACACGTTTGTTCGTCCGATAAGACGGTGCCCGCTTGGTGGCCGGCGCAGGGGGCTTCGAAACGGCAGCTTGCGTCATCGACTTCTTTGGGTACATTGAATTCATGGGTGCGCGCGCGTGGGTGCGCGGGCACGCGAGAGAAATGCGATTGTAGGCAGGCGTTCCCCCTCTTGGGGGTCGACACGCCACAAAAGGAACCATGAGCAATACGTCGATTTTTTTGACACCCGGCCGATGCCACCTGGACGAGGACGACAGATGAGCAAGTCGCTGATCATTGCGGAGAAGCCTTCGGTCGCGCAGGACATCGTGCGCGCGCTGACCTCCACGTCCTCCAAGTTCACCAAGCACGAGGATTACTTCGAGAGCGAGCAGTACGTCGTCACTTCGGCCGTCGGCCACCTGGTCGAGATCAAGGCGCCGGAGGAGTTCGACGTCAAGCGCGGCAAGTGGAGCTTCGCCAACCTGCCGGTGATCCCGCCGCACTTCGACCTGGCGCCGATCGACAAGGCCAAGTCGCGGCTCAACGCGGTCGTCAAGCTGATCAAGCGCAAGGACATCACCGAGCTGATCAATGCCTGCGATGCCGGGCGCGAAGGCGAGCTGATCTTCCGGCTGATCGTGCAGTACGCGGGCCTCGCGAAGGGCCAGCCGCCGAAGCCGGTGCGGCGCTTGTGGCTGCAGAGCATGACGCCGGCCGCCATCCGCGAAGGCTTCGACAAGCTGCGCAGCGACAAGCAGATGATGCCGCTGGCCGATGCCGCGCGCTGCCGCAGCGAGGCCGACTGGCTGGTCGGCATCAACGGCACGCGCGCGATGACGGCCTTCAATTCGCGCGACGGCGGCTTCTTCCTGACGACGGTGGGCCGGGTGCAGACGCCGACCCTGTCGGTCGTGGTCGAGCGCGAGGAGAAGATCCGCAAGCACGTCGCGCGCGACTACTGGGAGATCCGCGCCAGCTTCGATGCCGAGGCCGGCCAGTACGACGGCAAGTGGTTCGATCCGAAGTTCAAGAAGGACGATGATGCGGAGCGCCGCGCCGACCGCATCTGGGTTGAGCGCGACGCGCAGGCGATCGCCGAGGCGGTGCGCGGCCAGCCTGCGACCGTCACCGAAGAAGCCAAGCCCAGCAACCAGTCGAGCCCGCTGCTGTACGACCTGACGACACTGCAGCGCGAGGCCAACTCGCGCTTCGGCTTCTCGGCCAAGACCACGCTGTCGATCGCGCAGGCGCTGTACGAAAAACACAAGGTGCTGACCTATCCGCGCACCGACTCGCGCGCACTGCCGGAGGACTACGTCAACGTCGTCAAGCAGACGATGGGCATGATCGCCGACGAGGATCTGCCCGGCCCGCTGCGCGACCTCGCGCAGCATGCGCGCAAGGCCTTGAACGAAGGCTACGTGAAGCCGAACAAGCGTGTCTTCGACAACGCCAAGGTCTCGGATCACTTCGCCATCGTGCCGACCCTGCAGGCCCCGCGATCGCTCAGCGAGATCGAGGCCAAGCTCTACGACATGGTGGTCAAGCGCTTCCTCGCGGTGTTCTATCCGCCGGCCGAGTTCATGGTCACGACGCGCATCAGCACGGTGCAGCGCGACGGCCAGGAATACAAGTTCCAGACCAACGGCAAGGTGCTGGTGAAGCCGGGCTGGCTCGCCATCTACGGCAAGGAAGCGCAGGAAGACGACGCCAACCTGGTGCCGGTGCAGCAGGGCGAAACCGTGCGCACCGAAAGTGTCGACGTGAAGGCGCTGCAGACCAAGCCGCCGGCGCGCTACACCGAGGCCACCCTGCTCGGCGCGATGGAAGGCGCGGGCAAGCTGATCGACGACGACGAGCTGCGCGAGGCGATGCAGGAGAAGGGCCTCGGCACGCCGGCCACGCGCTCGGCCATCATCGAAGGCCTGATCAACGAGAAGTACATGCTGCGCGAAGGCCGCGAGCTGATCCCGACGGCCAAGGCCTTCCAGCTGATGACCCTGCTGCGCGGCCTCGCGGTCGAGGAGCTGACCAAGCCCGAGCTGACCGGCAACTGGGAGTACCAGCTGGCGCAGATGGAGCATGGCCGGCTGAGCCGCGATGCCTTCATGGCCGAGATCGCCGCGATGACCGAGCGCATCGTCAAGAAGGCCAAGGAGTACGACCGCGACACGATCCCCGGCGACTACGCGACCCTCTCCGCGCCCTGCCCGAACTGCGGCGGCAAGGTCAAGGAGAACTATCGCCGCTACACCTGCGTCGGCAAGGAGACGCCCGAAGACAGCGGCTGCGGCTTCTCGATCAGCAAGATCCCGGGCGGCCGCGCGTTCGAGACGGCCGAGGCCGATGCCTTCCTGCGCGACAAGAAGATCGGCCCGCTGGAAGGCTTCCGCTCGAAGGCGGGCTGGCCCTTCACCGCAGAGCTGAGGCTCGCCTTCGACGACGAGATCAGCAACTGGAAGCTCGAGTTCGACTTCGGCGAGGACGCGAAGAAGGAGGGCGAGAACGGCGAGCCGGTCGATTTCTCCGAGCAGGAGAGCCTGGGTTCGTGTCCGAAGGACAAGGGCCATGTCTACGAACACGGTTCGAACTACGTCTGCGAACACAGCGTCGGCGTGCCAGTGACCTGCGACTTCAAGACCGGCAAGATCATCCTGCAGCAGCCGATCGCGCGCGAGCAGGTGACGAAGCTGCTGCAGACCGGCAAGACCGATCTGCTGGAGGGCTTCGTTTCGAACAAGACGCGGCGCAAGTTCAAGGCGCGGCTCGCCTGGGACCCGAAGGAGGGCAAGGTCGGCTTCGAGTTCGAACCGCGTGCTGCCAAGACCGCGGCGAAGACGGCGCCGGCGAAGAAGGCGGCACGCAAGACGCCCGCCTGAAGCCGGGCACGGGATTTGGGACAATCCCGGCATGGACACCGATACCTCCCATCTGCCGCGCTACATGCAGCACGTCGGCGTGGCCGCCCGCGCCGCCGCGACGCGCCTCGCCGCGGCATCGACCGCGGCGAAGAACGGCGCCTTGCTGGCCCTTGCGCGGCGCATCCGCGAAGCCCGCGCCGAGCTGCAACGCGCCAACGACGGCGACGTGACGAAGGCCCGGGCGGCCGGCCTCGCCGCGCCGATGGTCGACCGCCTGCGCCTCACCGACAAGGTCATCGAGCAGATGGCCGAAGGCTGCGAGCAGGTGGCCACCTTGCCCGATCCGATCGGCGAGATGAGCGGCCTCGCCCGCCGGCCGAGCGGCATCACCGTCGGCCACATGCGCGTGCCGCTGGGCGTCTTCGGCATGATCTACGAGAGCCGGCCGAACGTGACCATCGATGCGGCGTCGCTCGCGATCAAGAGCGGCAATGCCTGCGTGCTGCGCGGCGGCTCCGAAGCCATCGCCTCGAACCTCGCGCTGTGGAAGCTGGTGCAGGCCGCGCTGCAGGAGGCCGGCCTGCCGGGCGACGGCGTGCAGCTGATCGAGACCACCGACCGCGAGGCCGTCGGCCACCTGATCGCGATGCCGGACTACGTCGACGTGATCATCCCGCGCGGCGGCAAGGGCCTGATCGAGCGCATCAGCCGCGAGGCCACGGTGCCGGTGATCAAGCATCTCGACGGCAACTGCTGCATCTATGTCGATGCGCAGGTCGACGTCGCGCAGGCGGTGATCGTCACCGACAACGCGAAGACGCAGAAGTACAGCCCCTGCAACGCGGCCGAATCGCTGCTGGTGCATCGCGATTCGGCGCGCGCGTTCCTGCCTGCCATCGGTGCGGTCTTCGCCGCCAAGGGCGTCGAGATGCGCTGCGATGCCGAGAGCCTGGCGCTGCTGCGCGACGCGCTGCCGGCGAATGCGAAGCTGGCGGCGGCGCAGGAGTCCGACTGGAGCGAGGAATACCTGGCCGCGGTGATCTCGGTCAAGCAGGTCGGCTCGCTCGACGAAGCCATCGCGCACATCAACCGCTACAGCTCGCATCACACCGATGCGATCCTGACGACGAACCATCCGAACGCGATGCGCTTCCTGCGCGAAGTCGATTCGGCGAGCGTGATGGTCAACGCCAGCACGCGCTTTGCCGATGGTTTCGAGTTCGGCCTCGGCGCGGAAATCGGCATCAGCACCGACAAGTTCCACGCCCGCGGGCCGGTCGGGTTGGAAGGGCTGACCTCCCTGAAGTGGGTGGTGTTCGGGCAGGGCGAGGTGCGGGTCTGAACGCAAGAGCCGCTGCCGTGACGGATGCGCGCACGGCGCTGGTCCTTTTCTCCGGCGGCCAGGATTCGACGGCCTGCCTCGCCTGGGCGCTGCAGCGTTTTGCGCGGGTCGAGACGCTGGGCTTCGACTACGGCCAGCGCCATCGCATCGAGCTCGATTGCCGGCCGCGCGTGATCGCGGCTTTGCGGGCGCGCTTCCCGGTGTGGGGCGAGCGGCTCGGCGAAGACCATCTGCTCGACCTGGCGCTGCTCGGCCAGATCTCCGCTACCGCGCTGACCGAAACCCGCGCGATCGAGATGCAGGCGAACGGCCTGCCGAACACCTTCGTGCCCGGCCGCAATCTGCTGTTCCTGAACTTCGCCGCGGCGCTCGCCTACCGGCGCGGCGCGAGCGTGCTCGTCGGCGGCATGTGCGAGACCGACTATTCCGGCTACCCCGACTGCCGCGACAACACGCTGAAGGCCTTGCAGGTCGCGCTGAGCCTGGGCCTCGCGGTGCCGATGACGATCGAGACCCCGCTGATGTTCCTGACGAAGGCCGAGACCTGGTCGATGACCGAGGCGCTCGGCGGCGAGTCGCTGAACGAGTTGATCGTCGAAGAGACGCACTCCTGCTATCTCGGCGACCGCGAGCATCGCCACGCCTGGGGCTATGGCTGCGGCGCCTGCCCGGCGTGCGCGTTGCGGGCAGGTGGGTACGCGGCGTTCATCGCGTCGCGTTGACGTGTCCTGCGCTGCAACACCCTGCGTCCGGCTTTGCGGAGGCTGGTCAGTGATGCGCGACAACAGCGGCCAGGCCTGGCGCGGCTTCGCCGTGCGCAGGGGTGCGCCCCGGCACGCCGATCCACGGCGCGAGTGCCTGCGCACCGGGCGGCGTCAGCACCAAGGCGCGCGAGCCGGGCGTGCGCCGCAGCCAGCCCTGCTTCATCGCGTGTTCGAGCAGCGCCACCGCCAGGTGCCCGGCGAGATGGTCGCGCCGCTCGGACCAGTCGAGGCAGGCATAGGCGAAGCGCCGCGCCGAACTGCTGCTGACTGCCGGTAGCGCGACGCCCAGCCGCTGCAATTCGTCGCGTCCGCTCATGCTGAGCGCGAAATGCCCATCGCACGGCACGATCGTGCCGCGCGCCAGCAGACCTTCGAACAGCGCGACGCCCAGCTCGCCGGCCAGATGGCTGTAGCAGGTGCGCGCCGCCTTCAGCGGCTTGTAGGCGCCGTGCTCCCATTTGGCGGCATCCGCGCCGCGCTCGGCCACCAGCGACAGCGCCTCCAGCAGATGCGCGATCTCCGCATCCGCCAGGCGCAGATAGCGGTGGCGGCCTTGGGTGCGCAGCACCACCAGCTCGCTGTCCAGCAGCTTGCCGATGTGCGTGCTCGCGGTCTGCGCACTGACACCGGCGACCGCCGCGAGCTCGCCGGCAGCGAGATAACGGCCGCCCATCAGCGCTGCGAGCATGCGCGCGCGTGTCGGGTCGCCGATCATCGCGGCGATCTTCGCAAAACGGGGTTCGGGGGCTTCGGTCGGCATGGCGGGATTCTCCGGTCGATGCGGGCGGCCTGTCAGCGGCCCAGGCCGATGGCGTTGCGTATCGCCAAGTAGGCGCCGAGCAGCAGCAGCCCGATGAAGAAGATCGTCTTGAAGGTCTCCGGCTGCACCCGGCCGCGCAGCCATTGGCCGGCGCCCATGCCGACCAGCGCCGGCAGCACCGCGGTCGCCGAGGCGGCCAGCGCCGGCGCGTGCAGCGAGCCGCCGTGGCCGAGGCTCGCGCCGAGCGCGATCGTCGAGACCAGGAAGGAGAGGCCGAGCGCGCGCACCAGCTCGTCCTTCTCCATGCCGAGCGCTTGCAGGTAGGGCACCGCGGGAATGACGAACACGCCGGTCGCCGCGGTCACCAGGCCGGTGGCGATGCCGACCAGCGGCCCGAGCCACGGCTCCCGCCGGCTGCTCACCCGCGCGCGCCAGTGCAGCAGGCCGAGCGCCGCATAGCCCACCAGCGCCAGCCCCAGACCCAGGCCGGCCCAGCTGCCGCCGTGCGCCTCGCCGCCGGCGCTGAGCCAGCCCGCGCCGAGCGCGGTGCCGAGGCACACGCCGGCGAGCATCGGTGCCAGCCGCCGCAGCAGCGCGAAGAATCCCGGGCCGCCGATCTGCCACAGGTTGGTGATCAGCGACGGAACGACCAGCAGCGCGGCCGCCTGCGCCGGCAGCATCACCAGGCTGAGCAGTCCCATCGCGATCGTCGGCAGGCCGAGGCCGACCACGCCCTTGACGAAGCCGGCCAGCACGAACACCGCGCTCGTGATCAGCAAGGCCTGTGAAAGATCGGGTAGC
>Ga0105237_10005621_pt1 | contig 14128 bp, 8 predicted proteins | sample KBSC24metaG_FD_81520 | JGI IMG/M metagenome (GOLD analysis project Ga0105237, IMG submission 81520) | Corn rhizosphere microbial communities from Kellogg Biological Station, Michigan, USA - KBS C2-4 metaG | ecosystem: Host-associated > Plants > Roots > Rhizosphere > Soil | place: Michigan, USA... | reverse complement strand
TGAGGCAGGTAAAAGCATGGCCGATACCGCCAATCAGCTCTGGCAGGCTGCACATCCGGCGCAGGGTAATTTTCTGTTCCAGAACAACGTTACCTATATTATTATACTCTGGGGAGGCTTAACTACCAACTTTATATGGTGTATGGTATTAAATGCCCGCAACAAAACTTTTGGCAATTATACCGATCAAAAAACACCCCTGCTTAAAAACTACCTGTTTGCGGCGCTGGCGGGTACTACCTGGTTTTTGCAGTTCTTTTTTTACGGCATGGGCGAAAGTAAAATGGGCAATGGCGCCAGTTCCTGGATCCTGCACATGGCCTTCATTATCCTGATAGCCAACATGTGGGGGCTTATCTTAAAAGAATGGAAAGGCGTAAGTAAAAAGGCATTAGCCACCGTAATAACCGGTATAGCGGTCATTATTTTATCGGTACTGGTAGTTGGCTATGGAAATTCAATCAAGTAAAACAAATCATAAAAACATTCAGTAATTCAAATCACTAATTCACAAACTCAATAATTCAATAATTTTAAATATATGTCTGTCAGAACAACACCATTCAAACATGTAAGCTATCTGTGGGATGATGCCGAAGCCGCCAGGTTGGAGGGGGATGAAGTTGCCCTGTTAATATACCGCTCAAACCTGCTAGGTGCCGATCTGCGGCTCACCAATTATGGTGGAGGCAATACCTCGTGCAAGGTTATGTCAAAAGATCCGCTTACCGGCACAGAGGTAGAGGTGATGTGGATCAAAGGCTCGGGCGGTGATATCGGCACGCTTAAAAAAAGCGGACTGGCAGCATTGTATGTCGATCGGTTGCGCAGCCTTAAAAACGTTTACCGGGGTGTAACCTATGAGGATGAAATGGTAGAGCTTTTTAACCATTGCATATACGATCTGGCCTCCAAAGCGCCATCTATTGATACCCCACTTCATGGCTTTTTACCATTTAAACATATCGACCACCTGCACCCAGACGCGGCCATCGCCATAGCAGCAGCTAAGGATGGCAAGAAAATAACCCAGGAGCTTTTTAACGGTACCATTGGCTGGGTGGAGTGGAAAAAACCAGGTTTTGAGCTTGGCCTGCAACTCAAACAATGCCTTGACGAAAACCCGGGTATCCGTGGTATTATGCTGGGCTCACACGGCTTATTTACCTGGGGCGATACTGCTTATGAAAGCTACATCAACACATTGGAAGTTATAGAGCGATGTGCCGAATACCTGGAAGAAAATTACGGTAAAAAAGCACCAGTATTTGGCGGGCAAAAAATTCAAAGTCTGGATGAAGCCGGTCGCAAAAAGCAAGCGGCTGCTATCGCCCCCATCCTGCGCGGTTTTTGCTCCAGCGAAAGGCACATGATCGGTCATTTTACGGATGATGCCCGGGTGTTGGAATTTATCAACTCCAATGATCTTGACCGTTTGGCTCCATTGGGAACCAGTTGCCCGGATCATTTTTTGCGCACCAAGATCAGTCCGCTGGTGTTGGAGCTCCAACCAAATGAAGATCTGAGTGATGTAAAAGCACTACAGGAAAGCCTTGCGCCAGCATTTGCTGCTTACCGCCAGATGTATACCGACTATTACAATACCTGTAAACATGATAATAGTCCGGCCATAAGGGATACCAACCCGGTGATCATCTTATATCCGGGTGTAGGTTTATTCTCGTTCTCCAAAGACAAACAAACCGCACGTGTAGCCGCCGAGTTTTATACCAACGCCATCAATGTAATGAAAGGCGCCGAGGCTATATCTGAATATACTTCGCTGCCACGCCAGGAAGCTTTTGATATCGAGTATTGGCTACTGGAAGAGGCTAAACTACAGCGGATGCCAAAGCCCAAAGCACTCTCAGGTAAAATAGCCCTGATCACGGGCAGCGCCGGCGGCATAGGCAAGGCCATCGCCAAAAAATTTGTGGACGAAGGCGCAGTTGTAATCCTCAATGATATGAACACCGAACGCCTGGAAAGTGCCGGCGAAGAATTTAAAAAACAATACGGTAAAGACTCCTACACTACAGCGGTGCTGGATGTTACCAATGCCGGGCAGATTGATACTGCTTTGGAAACAGCTGCTTTAGCTTTCGGCGGGGTAGATATTGTTGTGAACAACGCGGGGCTATCCATATCCAAATCCATTGCCGACCATACCGAAAAGGATTGGGACCTGCTGTATGATGTACTGGTGAAAGGTCAATTCTTTATTACCCAGGCCGCTGTTGCGGTGATGAAAAAACAAGATATTGGCGGTGATGTTATCAATATAGTAAGCAAGAATGCCCTCGTGAGCGGGCCTAACAACGCGGGTTATGGCTCGGCTAAGGCAGCACAATTACACCTAAGCCGTCTGAATGCTGCTGAACTGGGTGCAGATGGCATCCGGGTAAACGTGGTGAACCCTGATGCAGTGATCAGCGACAGTAACATTTGGGCTGGCGGATGGGCCGAAGGTCGGGCCAAAGCCTATGGCATTACCGTTGAAGAGTTACCGGCGTACTATGCCAAACGCACCCTGCTAAACCAGATCATATTGCCTGCCGATATTGCCGATGCCTGCTTTGCCTTTACCGGCGGCCTGCTCAGCAAATCAACGGGCAACGTATTGAATGTTGATGGCGGAGTGGCGATGGCTTTTGTGAGATAAGAACCCCTCTAAATCTCCCCTGAAGGGGAGACTTTAATTAGACACATCAAGACTTACGAAGTTTTGAAAACTTCGTAAGTCTTAAATAACAAATGTTGTCATGCTGAACTTGTTTCAGCATCCCACATGCAAGGTTAGCAAGCATATATGGAGACCGTGCATGTGGGATCCCGAAATAAATTCAGGATGACTTATATTTAACATAAACCAATAATCATGCAATTAGAGAAGAGCATTATTGACGAAGCCAATCACAAACAACAAGCCGCGCACCAACGCAAATTTGATTTTGTGGCTGCCGATATAAAAGAATTAGATACTATCCTTAAAAAACTGGGCGATTTCCAGGTGGCTATACCCAGTTGGGCATTAGGTACAGGGGGCACACGTTTTGGTCGTTTTTCGGGAGGTGGCGAACCCCGCAGCCTGGAAGAAAAGATAGAAGACGTAGGCTTGATACATGCCTTAAACAAAAGCAGTAACTCCATTTCCCTGCATATCCCCTGGGATATTCCGGACAATGCAACTTCAATTAAAGCGTTGGCTGCCCAGCATGGCTTACATTTTGACGCGGTAAACTCTAATACTTTTCAGGATCAGCCAGCACAGCAGCATAGCTATAAATACGGCTCATTGCACCATGTAGATAAAGCGGTGCGCAAGCAAGCCATTGAACATAATATCGAAGTGATCAACTACGGTGTCGAACTCAATTCCAAAGCCTTATCACTTTGGCTGTCAGACGGGTCAAACTTCCCGGGACAACTCAACATGCGCGGCGCTTTCGAACGTACATTAGAGAGCCTGCAGGAAATTTATGAGGCCCTGCCTACCGACTGGAAGCTCTGGATAGAATATAAGCCCTACGAGCCTAATTTTTATTCCACCACCATTGGTGATTGGGGGCAATCATACTTATTGGCATCCAAATTAGGCAACCAGGCGCAAACACTGGTTGATTTGGGTCACCATTTACAAGGCGCTAATATTGAACAAATTGTATCGCTTTTACTGATGGAAGGCAAGCTGGCCGGATTCCATTTCAATGATTCTAAATACGGTGATGACGATCTTACTGTGGGCAGCATTAACCCGTACCAGTTATTCCTGATATTTAATGAGCTGGTTGAAGGCATGGACGCCCGGGGATTAAACCATGCCACCGGTATTGGTTGGATGATCGACGCGTCGCACAATATCAAAGACCCGGTGGAGGATCTACTACAATCTGTAGAAGCTATTAAAATAGCCTATACCCAGGCATTATTAGTTGATCAGCAAGCGTTGAAACATGCGCAACAGCAAAATGATGTAGTATTGGCCCAGGAAATTTTACAACATGCCTACCGCACCGACGTGCGACCACTCCTTGCCGAATCGCGTTTAAGAGCAGGCGGTGTATTGCAACCATTGGAGGTATACCGGCAGCAAGCGGTACGCAAGCAACTGATCAGCGAACGCGGTGCATTAGCCGTATCTACAGGTTTATAATATGACGCCCATACCCGTTATAGCTGTTTTTGATGTGGGTAAAACCAATAAAAAGTTGTTCCTTTTTGACGAGAACTATAAAATAGTTTTTGAAAGAACGGCTCGCTTTACCGAAACCCACGACGAGGATGGCGATGCCTGCGAAAACCTGGACAGCCTGCGGCTATCGGTATTTGATTCGCTGCGCGAGATATTCAAACACAAAGAGTTTGACCTCAAAGCGGTGAATTTTTCCACCTATGGGGCCAGTTTTGTGTATGTTGATGATAGCGGCAATCCGCTTACACCTTTGTATAATTACCTTAAACCCTATCCACCCGAATTAGGCAGGCAATTTTATGAAACATACGGCGATGAAGCCTCATTTGCCCGTGAAACCGCCTCGCCTGTTTTGGGTAACCTGAACTCAGGCTTACAGCTGTACAGGCTTAAATATCAACAGCCAGAGGTATTTAAAAAGATAAAATACGCCCTGCACTTGCCTCAATACATGAGCTACCTGCTCAGCGGCCAGATGGTAACCGACCTCACCAGTATTGGCTGCCATACAGCTCTTTGGGATTTCAATAGAAACAACTATCACCACTGGGTTGATCAGGAAGGTATCCTACCCAAAATGGCGCCTCTTAAAGCTGCAGATGAGGTATTACCTGCGATATTTCCAGGGAGTACTTACAGCGTGGGTATCGGTCTGCACGATAGTTCGGCGGCGCTTATCCCTTACCTGGTAAGCTTTAATATGCCCTTTGTGCTCATATCAACAGGCACATGGTCAATCAGTCTGAACCCTTTTAACCAAACACCACTTACCGAAGATGAATTGAAACATGACTGCCTCAACTATCTGCAATACAAGGGCAGCCCGGTTAAAGCCTCACGTTTATTTTCCGGTTACGATTATGAGGAGCAGGTAAAGCGCATCGCTACCCACTTTAACCAGGATGCCATCAGGTACCGTACAATGGCTTTTGAGCCATCCATTGTTACCCAGTTACAAACTCAAACCCTATTACAGGATAAAACCAAAGAGGGCGAACTGCAAAAATCAGTCTTTGAACAGCGCGACCTGCATGACTTTAAAACGGATACCGAAGCTTATCATCAACTCATGATGGATATTGTACAACAGCAAGCCGTCTCAACCGGCTATGTATTGCAGGGCTGCGAAGTACAGCGGATCTTTGTAGATGGTGGATTCAGTAAAAACACCGTATTTATGCACCTGCTGGCATTCGCTTTCCCGCATCTGGAAGTGTATGCCGCCTCCATGGCACAAGCCACTGCGGTAGGTACGGCATTAGCCATTCACCAGGCCTGGAATACCAAACCATTGCCCCATGATCTTATTGAATTGAAATATTACTCGGGACAAAGTGAAACGCACCCCCTCTAAATCTCCCCCAAAGGGGAAGACTTCAAGAGCATTTTTAAAGCCCTCTCCTTTGGAGAGGGTTGGGTGAGGTTTTCACCAGCTCCAAAACATCCGCTATTAGCCTGGGGTCTTTAATGACCCTTTCATGGGTGGCACCGGGATACTCTTTAGATGTAATAACCGGGTGCCTGTTTAAAAGCTCCTGCATATAAACAAAAGGCGTCATTTTATCATCCTTATCGTAAGCAAGCCAGTGTTTTACGGCCACCCCTTCCTGGTATATATCGGCAAGGTTAAAATAAGAGGTAGGCACATCAAATATTTTATTAAAACTCTCAAAAAACTTATCCTGAGCGGCCTTTGGCACATCGGCGCTATTCATGGTGGTTATAAAGTTTTCCTTTAAGTTCACCATAGGCGTTATGTTGATCAGTAATGAAGGTTTGGTGCCTGTTTGCTGAACAGCAATAGTATTGGCCACTACCCCTAAGGAATGTCCTATCATTACATCAGGTGCACCGTAGGTCTGGATAACGGCTTTCACCGCCTCCGCAAACAACAACAGATTTGATAATTCACCCTCCGAACTGCCATTACCCGGCGCATCAAAAGCGATGATCTGCAAGTTACCAATAGTCCGGAGCGCGGTGATCAGATCGATAAAATCAGCTCCTTTTGAACTCCAGCCATGGGTGAGCAACACTTTACGACTGCCGTTACCCCATACAAAACCATTGAATTTTAATACCGATCGACTAAAGTGCGGGTCATCAACTTCCAGCGTAAATGGCCTTGCTTCATCCAATAACTGCTGCTGCTGTAACCTTAACGGAAATTTTGGCGAATAGCAAATGAGTTGCCAAAGGTGATCCGTTATATCTTCATGATCAGTGTGTTGTAGCTCTTTTACCCGGGTAAAAATCTCTTTTATTTTCTTCATAGGTGCAGATTGGTAGCTCAAAGGTATAAACCGGCTGCAAAAAGCCACGCTATACAGGGCGACTTTTTAAAAATATGACACCACTACGAAGAATTAAAGAACTTACTTTTTACCGCTTCCCAGCCATAACAGCGTATTGAGGATCAGCTTGTTTTGGATATCGTTATCAAAGGTTTGTGATTGCTCTTTATTAGTACCGCCGTCATAATCAATGGCGTTGTGCCCCATGTTAAAGTAAACCATGCGGTAGTTTTTGTTTGTCCATACCACTGGGTAGTACCCGCTGTGCCATATTTCGTATGGTTTTGGCCCGGTGCCCAGCGGAAAACTGGTAGAATCTATAGACAGCAATATTTTAATATCCGGGTTGGTACGCAGATCTTTTTCCCAGCGGTACCACTCATTGGGCGATGCTTTGAAGGTAACAGGTAATCCCTTGGTAACCGGATGCTTACTATCCTCAACCCGCAAAATAGCCGATGTGGGGTGCCAGGTATTGCTTTTGTACTGCCCCGATCCCAGGAACTCATTATGGTACCAGTCCCAGTTTTGCGGATAATCTGATGGCGTAAGCGCAAAGGCCGAGAAATGGAAACCCATCCAGGCGCCACCTTTTTTCATATATTGCTCAAAGGCAGCCCGTTGTGCGGGGTCATCGGCACGGGTATCTAAAAATATCACCACCTGGTATTTGGCCAGAAACTCCGGATTCATATTACTCCAGTTGTTAGTGGAATCGTAAGCGAAATTGTACTTTTTGGCCATGGCCGGGAACCACCTGTTAGCCTCGTGCATAAAGCTGATGTGTGCCTTATCGTTACGCCCTGTATAAAAGGCTATTACCTTAAATTTGGGCTTGGCGCCCTGCGCCTTAGCACTATACAAACTAAAACATACGGCACATATAGCAATAGCCAGTGCTGCAATTTTCCGGAGACCTGTACGGCTGATCATGGTTTAAACTATGGTTTTGGATTGAAGCCATAAAACTAAATGATTTTTATAAACCGCGTACATCAAAACCGGGCATGAGAGGTGATGTAGGGGCGGGAGGGAGAATCAAGAGATGAGAATCAAGACATAAGATCTTAACAATTGCCGGGCCTATCCATCGCACAAAACTTTTTAAACCTTAAATTTTAACACTTTTCTGCTCAAAAAAGGGGCAAAACCGGGTCAAAAACGCTCGAAAAACATCGATTTTAACACTTTTTAACAAATTTTAACGCGGTTTTGGAGTGTTTTTAAAACTTTAAAAAGTATTAATTTATTGATTTTCAAATAACTACATACCAAACGATCAGTTTTTGGGTGGTATTTTCCCTTAACTAAACAGCCCGGTTCTCCTTTTTGATCAGGAAAACCGGGCTGTTGGTATATACAAATATACACATTTAGTCCGCAATTTTAAGCCTTTACTACCTATTACAGGGCCAAACATTCATTTATTTAGCCAGCGATTTGATCCATAGAGCGATCTTACGTGCTTCTTCTTTAGGCACCTGTGGCATCGGCGGCATCGGTGTCGAATAATCGGGCCAATGCTCTGGCTTAGGATTACGGATCAGCTGTATCAATTCGGTCACGCTGTATTTTCGTTTAGCCACATCCATATATGCCGGGCCAACCTGCCTTTTTGTAGCGTTATGGCACGATAAACAGGTATTTTTTAGCAAAAGAGGCTGCACATCGGCATAGGTAGGAATAGCGTTTACCAATATTCCGGATTTTACAGCCGTGCCTTTTTTAACGCTCCCCGCTTTTTTAACACCTGCCGAAGCCACTGCTTTAGCCGAGTTTACGGTACTTACTTCACTCATGGACAATTTTTGCCCTTCGGGGATATTGTTCAAGGTGTAATATGCCGTGGGGTGCACCAGGTTAAAATAACTCTCCTTATCCCGGATCGCGGCAAGGGTAATGGTATGGATATAATACCTGCGCAAATTATTAACGATCAATCTTGCCTTTAAGCCATCCTCAGATACTTTAACGCCTGCTATTGGGCATTTTTCGGTATTCACGGGCGGACTTCCGTATACGCCATGATATTTATAGATAAAGCTTTCTATGGAGTAGGATGCAATGTCGGCCGCTACCTTTTTATCAACCGGTTTGGTAAATTCTATTTCAAAACCATCGGGCATGGCCCTAATGGCACGCATTTCAAACGGAACCCGGTTATTCCATACCAAACGCTGCAAGCCCATGGTAGCCTCCCCTGCCGATCCCCAGCCCCGGTTAGTTTCGCCGGCAGCCAATGAGCCGTCGGGCAGCCAGGCCAGTCTTACTATGCCCGATTGAAAACCGCTTCTGAAAGCCCAGGCCGCGCCCTGGTATTCGCCCTTAACTTTTTCCAGAAAGATCCGGTCGATCATGCTTTGCCCCTGATCACAGATGAGTAGTTGCCCCGAAAACGGGCCAAATGCTCCTTCCGGTATCTTCACAATTTCGGAGTTGGAGATCCCTAAGATGCCATGAGGTAACCAAACCGCAGGCAACTGTAGCTCCGGAAATTCTTTTTTAGCCTCAAACTCGGTTTTAAACTTTTCATTTACTACATCCTGCGGTTTTACAGGCTGCCCGTTTTTATCAACCTCAATTCGCGGGTTATTTTTGGCAAAAAACTGCTCAGGCGTAAGCTTTAGCGGCGAGTTGGGCAGGCCTGTCCAAACCAGACTTGAAGGGTGCCCCATGAAAGCCCCTTTTTTGATGGGCATAATACTGCCCGATCCAACCCAATCGCCCTGGTTATCGGCATACCAAAGTTCGCCATCAATCATACTGATACCACAGGGCGAACGGAATCCGGCTGCCCAGGGTGTAACCGTACCGTCCTCCTTAATATTTAAGGCCCAGCCACGCCATGGTACAAAACTTTTGGGGTGCCACCAATCGGGCGGGAAACCCAGGTTCAGGGTTACAAAAAATGAACCGTCAGGAGCAATTTTAGGTCCGAAACTGTATTCATGATAGTTGCCCGATAATGGCCAGGCATAAATGGTTTCAAAAACATCGGCCTTGCCATCCATATTAGTATCCACCAGTTTGGTCAATTCGCCGCGTTGAACAACGTATAAAGCGCCATCCTTCCAGGCAGCGCCCAGCACTTCATGCAGCCCCGAAGCAAACTTGCGGAAAAAAGGATGCTGGCCGGTAGGGTTTTCGACCATAAAAATATCCCCGCGACGGGTGGTTACAGCCAAAGTACCATTTGGCAGGGTACACAAACCGCCAACCTCCAATATGGTACCTTCGGGCGCGGGTACTTTCATGATCTTAAAAAAATCATCCTCTTTAGGCGATTCGGCCTGGGCGAAGGTATTTTTGATATCACTTAACAGCGCGATAATGACCAACGTAAATAAAACCGCGCCTCTTTTTATCATTTGTTTTAAAGTATTATCCATGATCAAGGCAGCTTAAAGAATGATAGAATAGGTTAATTTTTTTTGAATAGGAATGATGAGTTCCTGCTTCCCGCCTGCATCACGAACAAGGGCTTTGGCCCCGCTCGCGTCATCAATACGGATGTAGTACGATTGATCATCAATAGCATATAATCCGTTTCCAAGCGTTTCGATATTACCCGAAGCCAGGTGATAAAACAGGCCATCTACAGCATTTGCCAGCATTATTTCCCGGTGGATGCCTTGTCCCTTATCCATCAAAGTACTCGCATCGTTTACCGGCACACCATAAATTAGGTACTTAAAGGCGGGCACATCGTCGGCATTTAATACATAGCCTTTAGGTTTGTAACTCGTGCCTACGGTATCCAAAACCCAGGCGGCATTGGCATCATGGAGTTTTTCGATAGCCGGTACTGGCTTACCAAGATATTGAACAGAACCAGCCGGCCGGGATGAGCCATCGCCCCTGTCGTGCCACATAGGTGTAGCATCCAAAAAGACGCCGCGCCAGACTGCTACTATCATTCCTTTATCCAGGTCATAAGTATAATTCAACAATCCAGTACTGCCTACATTTACGCCATGGGTAACCCTGATGCCTCCCGGCAGATCTGAAAAACTGCGGACTATAGGACTTGAGGCAGCGTTGATTATAATAGGATCAACCGGGTCATTGTTACTTACGTTGGCATCGCTTAGCAGGCACTCGCGTACACCCGGCCCTGCTACTGTAAGTCCCAGGGCCGGTTTAGCCCAATCCACCGTTTTTGAATAGAATAACTCAAACGGATGATCGCCGGCCTGCAGTTGTATTTTGCCTTTGCCCCCGTTCTCGGTCAATGCGACAACATCGGTACCGTTAATACGAAATATACCTTTGCCCCCCGGTACATTCAATTTAAAAGCATACTCGCCGGCTTCCTTAACCTGGATATTACCGGTATACCGCATTAAAAAATCGTTATTCAGTTTACTTTGATTTGACGACAATACAGGCGAAGTCCCTTCCGACTCAGGCTTTAGCTTTTTATATGCATCCCCGGCAATATCGCCACCTTTATAAACCCAATATTTCAGGTTTGAAAGCGTCGGTTGCGGTTTGTCGTAACTAATTATGCTGATATTACGGAAAGCCACCGCGCCATGATCACCCTGCAAACGCAGCGGACCGGTTGCTGTTTCCCCCTTATCAAAAGCACCCCGGGTTGGCCCGCTAAGCTCTACATTGTCCTGGATCAAAACACCATTTAACCAAATGTAAAGCACTTTGGCATTGGAGATCTTTTGGCCTTTACCATCAAAGCGCGGTGCCTGGAACGAAATTTTTATATGCTGCCACAAACCCGGCGCGCGACTGGCATTTTGCCTTGGCGCATGGCCATCATACCCCTGCTGTCCATCTGGTTTGCTATCATCCCAGCGCTCATAAATACCGCCGTTATCACCCGATTTAGGGTTTACTGTTCCCCAGCTATCCAAAAGCTGAATTTCATAACGGCCCTGCAAATAGATGCCGGAATTTGATCCTTTGGCCATCATATAATCAAGCTCCAGGTCGGCATCACCATAAACAGTTTTGGTAAACAGGTCTTTCGCGCCCTTTTTGCCGGGCAGGTTTACCAAAATTCCGGTACCATCTTTAACGGTTAAAACTTCATCCTGCACAAGATCGGCCTGTGCGCCAGCTGCGATTTTCCAGTTTGATGAAGGGCTATCGAAAAAAGAAAGATCATGAAGAGATACCGCGTTTTGCGCCCTGACTTGCTGGGAACCCAACAGGCAAAAACACGCTATCCAAAACTTTTTCCGGCCGGATAGTTTAGGAAATTGATTAAAGCAATCCATCGATTTTTTATATAATATGATTATTGGTTATCGGGTATAATAATACCGGATTTACATTGGCAATGCCAAGATAATTATTTTTAACAATCGATTGCGAAAAATTAGAAAATAAGCTGAATTTAATTTCACATTTGCTAAATATTGAATGGGCAAGGTGATCGATTTCTTACTGTACAGCGGCCGGAGGCCGGGTAATAATTGTCACTCGGCTGGAGCCGAGCGACGGCGGAAGGAGGATTATACTATTGGGGAAGCCCGGGGTCGTGCGATTCCCTCCCAACGGGAGGGGAAGGGAGGGGTTTATGAATGCGGCAAAACTCTACATAGCGCATAAACCCCTCCCTGCTTTTGCGCACAAGTCAGCCACACCCCTCCTGTGGGGAGGGAATGGAAGTCATGCTGAACTTATTTTCGGCATCTCACAGGATAGGTAACCGGCTTGTTATATACCTTGCTTATGGGATGCCGAAACAAGTTCGGCATGACGAGTCCTTTTTCTTGATTCCTGACTCTTGATTCCTGACTCTAATCTCTTGCCTCTAAACTACCCCCATTGCAGCATTTCCATTTTGAAGCCTATTTTATGCATCTCCCATACTTCAACGGCGTATACGCCAAACTCTTCTACTACTTTGCCGGTCATCCGGTAAAAGCCATCGCCCTGGAAAGTGTAGCGTTTTAGTGATTCGGGCCAGTGTACGGTGTCGAGCCAGTCGCCGTGGGGATCAAGGAAGGTACCAAAATTCATAATCTCGTGCTTAATGGTATTTGATTCTTTGATGGCCACCAGCTGCCCCAACATCTTCACCGTTTGCCCCAGTTTACCGGGCAGATCTTTTACATAAGTGAGTCCCTGCTGATCGTCATCAACCATCGGAAAAGTATCTGTAAGGGCAAAACCCAATATCTCTATCTCGTCAAAAGCATCCTGCAGCGGGCGACTGCTCAACGTGGGCAGTTTAAAATCAACCACAGGTTCATGAAACAAGGCCACGGTAACGGGCTGATCTTCCTGCTGTTTCTGAAAAAAATTGGCCCGCCACAGCAATTCTTGTTTGCTGGTACCGGTAAAGCGCAGCGCCCCAATACGGATCAGGATATTCAGCTGCTCCATACCGGGCTGGGTACGTTCCATAAAATCTTCCATGGTGAGGTATGGGCCATGATGCTGCCGTTCGGTAATAATAGCCTTCAGCAGACTGGCGGTTAGTCGTTCAATATGTACCAGGCCCACATATACATCGATGCCTTTAATATTGGTATAGGTATCACTTTGGTTTACACAAGGTGCATGCAGGTGCGCGCCTGCCCTTTTTAACTCATGAAAATAAAAGGGGGTGCGGTAAAATCCGCCAAAATTATTGATCACCCCTACCATAAATTCCATCGGGAAATAGGTTTTAAGGTAGAGGCTCTGGTAACTCTCTACCGCGAAACTGGCCGAATGCGCCTTGCTGAACGAATAGCCGCTAAAACTGGCTATCTGCCGCCAAACTTCTCTGCTGATATGGGGCGGGTAACCTTTCTCTTTACAGTTACTAAAGAACTTGCCTTCGATCCTGATCATTTCCTCGTTACCCCGGTACTTGCCCGACATGGCCCTGCGCAGGATATCCGCCTCGGCCATATCCAGGCCGCCAAAGTGGTGCGCTATCTTGATCACATCCTCCTGGTACACCATAATACCAAAGGTTTCCTTCAGCAATTCCTCCATTTTGGGGTGCAGGTATTGTACTTTGTCCTGGTTGTGGTAATTGTAAATATAGGCCTTCATCATGCCCGATTGCGCCACACCCGGCCTGATGATGGAACTGGCGGCCACCAGCGTGAGGTAATCATCACACTCCAGCTTCATGAGCAGTTGGCGCATGGCCGGGCTTTCGATATAAAAGCAGCCGATGGTATCGGCCCGGCGGATCCTGTCGGCCACCAGCGGATCTTTCATAAAATCATCAACCCTGGTAATATCTATATCGATACCCTTGTTTTGCTTAACCAGTTGTATGGTATCCTTAATGTGCCCCAGTCCCCGCTGACTCAATATATCCAGCTTAATCAATCCCACACGCTCGGCCCCAAACATATCGATCTGTGAGGTCGCGAAACCTTTCGGCGGCATTTCCAGCGCGGTGTATTGGTAGATGGATTCTTCGGATATCAGCATCCCGCCAGCATGTATGCTCAGGTGGTTGGGAAAATCCTGCATAAGGGCGGCATATTTCAGGATAACCTTTTGTATGCTGTCTTCCTTCAAAGTGGCGTTCCTGTTTTTTACCAGGGTATCTATTTCTTCTTTGGGCAGCCCCAATACTTTACCCAGTTCGCGAATGGCGGCCCTGCGCTGAAAAGTGCCGTGCATACCCAGCAGGGCCACATGGTTTTCGCCATACTTGTCAAAAATATAC
>Ga0105237_10005615_pt1 | contig 14140 bp, 11 predicted proteins | sample KBSC24metaG_FD_81520 | JGI IMG/M metagenome (GOLD analysis project Ga0105237, IMG submission 81520) | Corn rhizosphere microbial communities from Kellogg Biological Station, Michigan, USA - KBS C2-4 metaG | ecosystem: Host-associated > Plants > Roots > Rhizosphere > Soil | place: Michigan, USA... | reverse complement strand
CGGCCGTTCAGGTCAGCGTCGTGACGCGCACCTTGACGCCGGTGCCGATGATTTTGTGGCCGGTGAGGTTGCAGAAGCTGGCGCGCGCGTGACCGACACTGACGACCTTCAGCGGGCCGACCATGATGCCCTGCGGAGGATTCGACGTCCCGACCCAATTCAGCACGGCCATCTGACCGACCTTCGCACCCGGCACGTTGAGGAACACGTAGCCGCAGGCGTGCGCGGCGAGCGTGAAGTTGATCGGCCCGGTGAGGCTCACGCCTGCCAGATCGGCCGACGTCAACGACAGGTTCTTCACCTTGGCGCCGGTGACGGCGTTGGGTGCAATCTTGGCGCTGGTCGCAGCTTCGTCCGCAAGTTTCGGCGTTGTCACGGCGAGATTCTGGATGGCCGCGGTATCGACCGAGCCGGGATCGGCGACGGTGGCCGTCACGGCGAAGGCGGTGCCGCTCATGGCGAACACGAGCGCGAGCGTCGCCGCGACGTCGGCATAGCGCGGGCGGTATCCGGTGAGCCGCGGGAATCGGCGTGCAGGCATGGCATCCCCCTCTTCAGGCCGGGCCGGTGGTCGGCCGGACGAGCGGAGGCTACGCCGATTCCCGCCGCGCGGGGCGGGATCGAAGGTCGACCTGCCGTCCCGACGGCGAGCGCGATGCGCGTCTCTCGGTTGTAACGCCCGGGCACCGAGCGGCGCTATCAAGGGCGGAACGCCCCGCGTCGGAAGGACGGCGGGTAACCGCCAGCAGATTCGGACGGGGTCGACGCAGTGGGCAAGCACGCGGCGCGTGGTGCCGTCTTCGTCGACGACTCCGGACGGCGCGCCGTCGTCACCACGTTCGGCATCCGCGCGGTGATCGCGGCCCTCATCGTCGGCACCGGCGCCGTGGTGGTCAGCCTTCTCGGCGGCGTGCCGCTGCCGGGGCTGACCTCACCGCTCAGCGTGCCGACAGCCGTGGCGCCGCGTGGATCCGCGGCGCCGGTCGCCGCCCTCGGCCCGGCGACGACCCGTACCGCCGGGCCGGCGACTTCCACGACGCCGACTCCTACTGGCCCGTCCCTCGTGCTCGCGCAGCGGGCGGCCGGAGCGCGGCCGCCCGGCGGCTCGGCCTCCGCGTCGGCGGCCGCCCCGTCCGTGGCGTCCCGGCCGCCGACGAAGGGCGCACCGAGTTCGACGCCGTCGCGCTCAACGTCCCCCAGCGGGACGGCCGGCGCGCCCACCCCGAGCAGCACGCCGACTCCGAGCGCGTCGCGATCGCACGGATCGCCGGCGCGGACCACGCCGGCGCGACGGCCGACCACCAGTCACGCCCCGCACACGACACCGCCCGCGCGCCGGTGAAGCGGCGCAGTCCGCGAGCGCACTGGGTGCTGCTCGCCACCGGGCTGATCGTGCTCATCACGCTGCTCGGCCTGGCCGCGGTGACCGGCGGCACGCAAGGGGAGAACCCGCACCGCTTCGCCGACCGGGACGGCGGCCGGTCAGTGCCGGCGGCCGTGCTGGACGGCGGAGCGGTCCTCGATGCAACCCGTCCCGAGGTCGCCGGCCGGCAGCTGCCGGCCCGCACGATCGCGCTCACCTTCGACGACGGACCGGGGCCGTACACGGCGAAGATCCTCGACGTCCTCGAGCGGTTCCACGTGCCGGCCACCTTCTTCGTCATCGGGACGCAGGTGGCTTCGCGCCCGGAGCTCTTGCGGCGCATCGTCGCCGACGGCAGCGAGGTGGGCGTCCACACGTACACGCATCCCGATCTCGGTGCGGTCAGTGCATGGAGAGAGCGTCTCGAACTCGACTCGACCCAGCTCGCGATCGCCTCGGCAACCGGCTTCACCACGGCCCTCATGCGACCGCCGTTCTCCTCGACCGCCTCGGCGCTCACCCCGCCCGAGTGGCGCGCGATCGCGCGCGCCGGGCACTACCGGGTCGTGCTCGCCGACCTCGACACCCGCGACTGGTCGCGGCCCGGCGTCCCCGCGATCGTCGCCGCCGCCACGCCCGTGGGCGACGCCGGCGCGATCGTGATGCTGCACGACGGCGGCGGAGACCGCAGCGAGACCGTGGCTGCGCTGGAGCGGCTGATCCCGGCGCTGCGGGCCCGCGGCTACCGCTTCACGACCGTGTCGCAGGGCCTCGGAGTTCCGTCGCCCTGGACGCGCGCCTCGGCGTGGCAACGCCTTCGCGGCACGGTCATCGACTCGGCCGTCGTCGTCGCGGGGTGGCTCGTCCGGCTGCTGCGATGGCTGTTCGTGATCGTCGGTGCCCTCGCGGTCCTGCGGGTCGCGGCGTTGCTCCTGTTCGCGCGGCGCCATGCATCGCAGCCACCGCCACCACCGCCGGGTCCGGCGGCGGGGGTGTCGATCATCGTGCCCGCGTACAACGAAGAGGCCGGCATCGAAGCCTGCGTCCGCTCCCTGCTCGCCTCCGACTATCCCCGGTTCGAGGTGATCGTCGTCGACGACGGCTCGACCGACCGCACGTCCGCGATCGTCGCCGAACTGGACGCCCCCGGGTTGCGGTTGATCCGCCAGCCCAACGCGGGCAAGCCGGCCGCCCTCAACACGGGGATCGCCGCCGCGCGGTTCGACATCCTGGTGATGGTCGACGGGGACACCGTCTTCGAGCGCGCTGCGCTGCGTGCCCTCGTGGCACCGCTGGCCGACCCGTCGGTCGGAGCCGCGTCCGGCAACGCGAAGGTCGGCAACCGCCGCGGGCTGCTCGGGCGCTGGCAGCACATCGAGTACGTCGTCGGATTCAACCTCGACCGCCGCATGTTCGACCTGCTCCGGTGCATGCCCACCGTCCCGGGTGCCGTCGGCGCGTTCCGCCGGCGCGCCGTCGAGAGCGTCGGCGGCGTCAGTGACGCGACCCTGGCCGAGGACACCGACCTCACCATGGCGCTCTGCCGCGCCGGATGGCGAGTGGTCTACGTCCCGCAGGCGCGGGCCTGGACCGAGGCGCCGGCGAGCCTCGGCCAGCTCTGGCGGCAGCGCTACCGGTGGTGCTACGGGACGCTCCAGTCGATCTGGAAGCATCGCCGCGCGGTCGTCGAACGGGGCGCCGCGGGCCATCTGGGACGCCGTGGCCTGCCCTACCTGCTGATGTTCCAGGTGGCGCTGCCGGTTCTCGCCCCGGTCATCGACGTCGCCGCCCTCTTCAGCTTGTTCACGAGCGATGCCCGGACGATCGGCCTCACCTGGCTGGCCTTCCTCGCCGTGCAGTTCGCCGGTGCCGGTTATGCGTTCGTGCTCGACGGTGAACGCCTGCGCACGCTGTGGGCCCTACCGGTCCAGCAGGTCGTGTACCGGCAACTCATGTACCTGGTGGTGATCCAGTCACTGGCCAGCGCCGCCTACGGGGTACGCCTGCGGTGGCACAAGCTGCACCGCACGGGGCAGATGGAGGCGGCGCCGGCACCGGCTGATGATGCCGAGCGCGTCAGCGAACAGTTCGCCTCGTCCTGACCGTGAGCGCCGTGAGGTCCGCCCTCGAAGCCGGGCGATGGGCCGGCTTCGAGGGCGGCGGGTGCGCGATCCGGCGTTCGATCAGAACGGCGGGGCGTCCTGGCGGCACACCGGGGCGGCCGAGGCGAGCGTCCCGCTGATGAAGTACTGCGACGCGTAGTCGTCGGCGCAGGCGCTGTTGTTGAAGAACAGGTCGTGCCCCGAACCCTGGACGGTCAGCAGCTGCGCGTTCGCCAGTTCGTGCGCGAGGTTGACCGACGACTGGTACGGCGTGGCCGGATCGTTGGTGATACCGGCGACGAGGATCTTGGCCTTCGTGAGCCGGTTGAACGGGCCGGTGTACCGGTCGGGATCGGCCGGCACCGGCCAGGTGGCGCAGGCCTCCTCGGCCCAACCCCAGGTCTCGCCGATCGGGCCGGAGCGGGCCTTAGCGAAGGACGCCTCGAGCACGTACGACCCGGCGGAGGCCGGGTGCGGGCTGTCGGTGCACAGCACGCCGAGTTGACCGCCGGTGCCCGAAGGCACGTAGCCGCTGTCGAGCGCCGGCGACCGGAGCGCCGGCGCCCGGGTCGCGCCGGTCGCGGCCGGCGTCGCGGACAGCGACTGCAGCAGGCGGGCCAGCCCGGGGTACCCGCCGATGCCGATCTCCGGCACCGGCTGGGTGAAGTAGAGATTGGTCAGGACGGTCGTGAGCGTGGCGGCGTAGGTGTAGGACGTCCCGTCGACGGTGATCGGGCCGGCCTTGAGCCGGGCGAGCAACTGGTTGAACTTCAGCGTCGTGGCCGACGGGGAGCCGGCCGAGAAGGCGCACCGGTCCGTCCCCACCAACCCGCACTGGGTGAGGAAGTACTGCAGCGTCTGCGCCGACCCGAGATCGGAGCCCTGACGCAGCAGCGTCCCGAGCACCGAGCTGGTCGCGGAGTCGGCCCAGGCGGTCGCGTCGATGTTCGACTCGAGCAGCATCGCGCGCACCTTGTCCGGGAACAGGTTGGCGTAGGTCGCGCCGAGGTAGGAGCCGTAGGACGGCCCGACGTAGTTCAGGGACGGGTCGCCGACCGCCTCGCGCAGCAGGTCCATGTCGCGGGCCACGTTCGCGGTGGACAGGTGGCCCAGCACCGGCCCGGTGTGCGCCCCGCAGTCGGCGTCGAACTCACGGAAGACGTCGATCCACTTCTGCTGCTCGCTCGGCCCGACCGGGAAGCCGGCCGGCAGCTGGCCGAGCAACGCGGCCTCGTCCGCGTCGCTGGGCAGGCAGCGCACGCTCGTGCTGGCCTGGATGCCGCGCGGGTCGAAGCTCACGATGTCGAAGTCGCTGCGCAGCTGCGCGGCGAAGCGGGGGTAGTAGAACGGCAGGTTCAGCGTGCCGCTGCCACCCGGGCCGCCCGGGTTGAAGAACAGCGAACCGACCCGGTGCGCCGGGTCGGTCGCCAGGTGGCGGATCACCGCGATCGTGATCGTGTCGCCGCTCGGCTGGTCGTAGTCCAACGGCACCTGGGCGTTCGCGCATTGGAAGTCGCTCGCTCCGGCACAGGGCTGCCAGTCGAGCACGGGCACGGCCGCCCGGTGCCCGGCGCGGCCGGCGGCGGCCGGGGCCGTCCCGGCGACCAGCGTGGTCAGCGCGGCGGCGGCGGCCACCGCCCCGGCCACGCACCTGCGGAGGGTCGGTCTGGAGTGGGGGAACTTCGACATGCGCGCTCCTCGTCCGGCGGTCGTTTCCGTCACCTTGTCGAGCCGGAGCGCCGGCGGCATCGGCTCCGGGTACGAGAACCGGGTGCCCGATTCGTCCGTTCGCATGACGCGGCGACCGGCCGGCCCGCGACACGCTGCTGGTCGTGACCCGCCGTCCTCGCCCGACCGATCCGTACGACCTCGCGGTACCGGAGTGCCCGGCCCTCGCGCCGGACGGCTCCCGGGTCGCGTACGTCCTCGCGACGGCGGACCGGGAACGCGACCGTCCCGCGTACGCGCTCTGGTGCGTGGACGTCGCCGGCGGGGAGCCGCACCGGCTGGTTCGCCCACTCCTACCCGCCCGAGTCCGTTGCCCCGTAAGGAGATCGAATGACCCTGCTGCACGGTAAGGCCGCCGTCGTGACCGGTGCTTCCCGCGGCATCGGCCGCGCGGTCGCGTTGCGGTTCGCCGCCGAGGGCGCCGCGGTGGCCGTCGGCTACAAGCAGAGCCGAGAGCGGGCGGCCGAGGTCGTCGACGAGATCGTCGCCGCGGGCGGGCGCGCGGTGGCGGTCGGTGGCGATCTCTCGCTCGAGGCCGATGTCCTTCGGTTGTTCGACACCGCCGAGCGGGAGTTCGGCGGGGTCGACGTCGTCGTGGCCAATGCCGCCGACGTCGTGATCAAACCGTTCGTCCAGCTCACCGAGGCCGAGTTCGACTTCCTATTCGCCGTCAACACCAAGAGCGCGTTCTTCACCCTGCGCGAGGCGGCCCGTCGCGTGCGCGACGGTGGCCGGATCATCGCGACCTCCACCGGCGGCACGCGGATGTTCTTCACCGAGACCGGGTTGTACCTGGGCACGAAAGGCGCGGTCGAGCAGTTCGTGCGCGTGCTCTCGCGCGAGCTCGGTGAGCGTGCCATCACGGTCAACGCACTCTCGCCGGGCTTCACCGACACCGACCTGCTGCCCGAGCGCGATCGTGCGGTCGCCGCCGGCATGTCGCCGTTCGGCCGGGTGGGCGATCCGGTCGACGTCGCCGACGTCGCCCTGTTCCTCGCGAGTGAGGCGGGACGCTGGGTCACCGGGCAGAACGTCGGTGCCGGTGGCGGCGTGTTCTAGCCGCCGCTGAGCGCGTGGATCTCGTCCAGCACGCCGGCGACGGCCGCAAGGGACGCCTAGTCCCACGGGCGCTGGTGCGGGTATTGGGACTGTAGGGGCTCGGCGAGGACGCCGGACCGCCGTCGGAGGGCGGGTCTGCTGTCGCCGCCATCACGAAGGGAGAAGCGGGTGTCGGCCGACGAGCAGGCGATGAACAAGCAGCGGTTCCAGCGCTTCCACGACGCGTCCAACACCCATGACGAGCAGCTGATCGCCGACACGATCGACGAGCTGTTCGACCCGGACGTGCGTATTCGCACCCCGATGCCGGTCGAGAGCACCGGGCGGCAGGCGCTGAAGGACGTGTTCGGTGCGCTGCACCGCGCTTTCCCCGATCTGCACGTCACCGTCGAGGACCTGATCGCCGAGGGAGAGAAGGTGGTCGGGCGCAACGTCATCACTGGCACCCATCGTGGCGAGCACCTCGGGCTCGCGCCGACCGGCAAGCGGATCACCTACCAGGAGATCTTCGTGTTCCGGTTCGTCGAGGGCCGGGTCGTGGAGACCTGGGGCGTGGTGGACGTCGCCGCCCAGCTGCGGCAGCTCGGCCGGCTCGGCTGAGCCGGTCCAGCGGCGGGCGCGGGCCCGCAGCCACGCGGCGCCGGCGATCGCCGGGGCGCCGTGCATGAGCCCGAGCGCCGTCGATTCGCTCCGTCCCCCGCGGCGCTGACCCAGCCGTCGGCCGCCGCCTCCGTGCGGCGGCACCTCGATTCTCTCTTGCCGGTCGACACCGGAGGCTGATACTTTGCCGCGACAAACATCAGAAAGTTTCCTTTATTAGTGGAGGCGCAATGCCCCGGGTGGCTCTGGTCGGCGCCGGCAGCGTGACGTTCACGAAGAACCTGCTGTCCGACCTGCTCACCTACCAGGACCTGGGTGAACTGACCCTCGCCCTGCACGACATCGACGCGGGCCGCTTGGCCACCGCCGAAGCCATGGCGACGTGGATGGCGGACCGCCTGGGAACGCCGGCCAAGATCGAGGCCCACGCCGAGCGCCGGGCTGCGCTCGACGGGGCCGACTACGTCATCAACTCGATCGCGGTGGGCGGCCGGACGAGTGCGGAGATCGACTTCGAGGTGCCGCGCAGCTACGGCGTCCGCCAGACGATCGCCGACACGCTCGGGATCGGCGGCATCTTCCGGGGCCTGCGGACGATCCCGGTGGTGGTCGCGATCGGTAACGAGATGTCCCGCGTCTGCCCGGACGCGTGGCTGCTGAACTACACGAACCCGATGACGATGGTGCCGCGTGCGGTCTGGACGGGCTCGCCCCACCAGCGCGTGGTCGGTCTGTGCCACTCCGTCCGCGACACCGAGGCGCGGCTCGCCCGCCTGGTCGGCGTGCCGCGCGACGAGTGCGCGATGGTCACGGCCGGCGTCAACCACCAGGCGTGGGTGCTGCGCTTCGAACGGGACGGCGTCGACCTCTACCCGCAGCTCGACGACGTCATCGCGGCCGACCCCGACCTGCAGCGCACCGTGCGGGTACAGATGTACCTGCGCCTGGGCCGCTACCCGACCGAGTCCAGCGAGCACGGCAGCGAGTACGTGCCGTGGTTCCTCCCGCACGACGAGGAGGTCGAGCGCCTCCGCATCCCGATCGACGAGTACCGGCGTTGGATGGCCGGCTACGCGGTCGACTACGACCAGACCGTCGCCGACCTCGCAGCGGGGCGCGGCGTGCCGATCGAGCCGACCTCCGAGCTCGCCTCCGAGGTCATCCACTCGATCGAGACGGGCACCCGGCGAATCGTGTACGGGAGCGTCCGCAACGACGGCCTGATCACGAACCTGCCGCGTGAGGCGTGCGTAGAAGTGCCGTGCGTCGTCGACCGGGCCGGCGTCCGGCCGACGCGGATCGGCGAGCTGCCGCCGCAGCTGGCCGCGCTCAACGCGAACTTCCTCAACGTCGCCGAGCTGACGTTGCGGGCCGCGCTCGAGGGCCGCGTCGAGCACGTCCGGCACGCCGCGATGCTGGACCCGCACTTGGCCGCCGCCCTGCCGCTACCGCGTATCGACGAGCTCGTCGAGGACATGCTGCGGGCGCACGAGCCGATGCTGCCGGCCGGCATCGGACCGACCCGGCGCACGCCCGGCCGGTCGGCGCCGGACGTGCCGCTCTGGCATCGGTCGGCCTCGCCGGAGCCGCGCGGTCTCCCGGCCCTGCACCGGCTGCCGTTGACCGAATGGCAGCCGGTGACACAGGTACGGACGAGCGTCACGCCCGAAGTGACACCCCCGTGCCCGGTCATCGACGCGCACGCGCACATCGGCCGGTGGCTCACGCCGGACGGCGACTGGGCCCAGCCTGACGTCGGTCGCCTGCTCGAGCTGATGGATCGCTGCCACGTGCGGGGCGTCGTGAACCTCGACGGCCGGTGGGGCGAGGAGCTCGAGGCGAACCTCGATCGCTACGACCGCGCGCACCCGGGCCGCTTCGCGACCTTCTGCCACCTCGACTGGGGCATGCTGGCCGAACCGGGGTTTCCCGAGCGCCTGGTGGCCTCCGTCCAACGCTCGGTCGCCGCCGGCGCGCGCGGCGTGAAGGTCTGGAAGGACCTCGGCCTGTACCACCGGGACGATCGGGGCGAGCTCGTGCTGCCGGACGACCCGCGGCTGGCGCCGGTGTGGTCGGCGATCGGCGAGCTCGGCGTCCCGGTGGCCATCCACACGGCCGACCCGCGCGCGTTCTTCGAGCCGGTCGACGAGCACAACGAGCGGCTCGAGCAGCTGCTGGCCAACCCGCAGTGGTCGTTCGCCGACCCGCGCTTCCCGCGGTTCGAACGGCTGCTCGACGCGCTCGAGGGGATCGTCGCCGCCCACCCCGCGACGACGTTCGTCGCCGTCCACTGCGCGGGCAACCCCGAGGACCTCGGCTGGGTCGAGCGCCTGCTCGACGGCTATCCCAACCTCCACATCGACGTCTCGGCCCGGCTCGCTGAACTGGGGCGGCAGCCGCGCGCCACGCGCCGGTTGGTCATGCGACACCCCGACCGGGTGCTGTTCGGCACCGACGCGTTCCCGATCTCGCTGCCGACCTACACGCTCTACGAGCGGTTCCTGCAGACCGACGACGAGTACTTCTCGCACGATCCGCACGGCTCGCCGCTGATGGGACGGTGGGCGATCTCCGGCCTGGACCTGCCCGAGGACGTGCTGCGGCAGGTGTACGCCGGTAACGCGGTGCGCCTGGTGCCGGCGTTCGGATCGGCCGGGGAGCCGAAATGACCGTCGTGCAGACCGCTCCGGCGAGCGTTCCGGCGCTCGACCCGCCCGATCGCGCGCCGCGGACGCGCCGCAAGGGCGATGGCCTCACGGCGTGGGCCTTCCTGCTGCCCTCGATCGTCGGCTTCGCGGTCTTCTTCGTCTATCCGGCCGTCCGCGGCGTCTACTACTCCACGACCGACTGGAACCTCCTCTCCCCGCCGAAGTCGGTCGGCCTCGCGAACTACCGGGCCGCGATCCACGATCCCGAGTTCTGGAAGTCCCTGCGTGTCACGACGTACTTCGTCGTGCTCAGCCTCGTCGCGCAACTCGCGATCGGCCTGGTGCTCGCCGGCATCATGCACCGGCTGCTGCGCTCGGTCATGGTGCGCGCCGTCCTGCTGCTGCCCTGGCTCGTCCCGAACGTGACGATCGGGCTGCTGTGGATGTGGATGCTCGACACGAACCTCGGCTTCGCGAACCACCTGCTGCACTCCCTGGGTCACGGCACGGAAGGGTTCCTCACCGACCCCAACCTGGCCCTGCCGTCCATCGCCGGCATCACGACGTGGGCCGGCATCGGGTACATCGCCCTGCTCTTCTACGCCGGGATGCTGCAGATCCCGCAGGACGTCTACCAGTCGGCCCAGCTCGACGGGGCCGGCGAGATCCGGATGTTCTTCGGCATCACGCTGCCGCTGCTGCGCCCGATCATCGCGCTCGTCCTGGTCGTGTCGGTCATCGGCTCGTTCCAGATCTTCGACGTGGTCGCGGTAACCACCGCCGGTGGACCGGTCGGCCTCACGAAGGTCATCTACTACTACATCTACGAGGAAGCGTTCCATCACTTCCGCATGGGCTACGCGTCGGCCATGGCGCTGTGCCTCGCGCTCGTGCTCGGCGTCCTGACGTGGGTGCAGATGCGGCTGCTGCGCGCGTCCACCTCGGATCTGGGCTGAGGGGTCGGACGATGCCTCATCTGACCACCGGCCAGCGGGTCGGACGGACCGTGGCCCAGCTCGTCGTCGGCGTGACCGTCGTGCTGACGGTCTTCCCCGTCCTCTGGATGGTGCGGACGGCGCTGACCCCGGCCGGCGATCTGTTCGGGGACAGCTACGGGCTCTGGCCGCACCACCCCACGCTCATCAACTTCAAACGCGTCCTCGGAATGACCTCGAGCGCGGCCGCGCGGGCGGCCGGTGGATCCGGCGCGCAGCTCGACTTCCTGCTCTACCTGCGCAACTCGCTGATCTACACGATCGTCATCGTCGTCGGGCAGACGTTGAGCTGCGCCATGGCCGGTTACGCGCTGGCCCGGCTGCGGTTCCGCGGCCGCACGGCGGTGTTCGGGACGTTCGTGGGCTCGCTGATGATCCCGCCGATCTTCACCCTCCTGCCCAACTTCGCCCTCGTGAAGCAACTCGGCTGGCTCGACACGTTCCCGGGACTGGTCGCGCCGACGCTGCTCATGAGCCCCTTCTCGGTCTTCTTCCTGCGCCAGTTCTTCCTCTCGATCCCGCGCGAGGTCGAGGAGGCGGCGCTGCTGGACGGCGCGAGCCGGGCGCGCATCTTCTGGTCGGTGGTCCTGCCGATGAGCCGCGCCCCGCTGTTCACCATCTCGCTCACGCTGGCCGTGTGGTCCTGGAAGGACTTCCTCTGGCCGCTGCTGGTCGGCCGGGCGGAGAACACCCGGGTGCTGACCGCGGCGCTCGGCGTCTTCCTCCAGCAGTCGCCCAACGCCGAACCGGACTGGACCGGGCTGATGGCCGCCTCGACCCTCACCGTCGTCCCACCCCTGTTGCTGCTCATCTTCTTCGGCCGCCGGCTTGTCGATGCGGTCGGTTTCACCGGCGTCAAGTAGCCCCACCCCGTTCTGCCACCCCAAAACCCTCTGGGAAGGAAGTCCCATGCGACGAGCACCAACCCTCATCGGCACGGCGCTACTCGCGGCCGCGGCCGCGCTCTCCGCGTGCAGCAGCAGCTCCTCCGACTCCTCCAACGGCAACGTGACCCTGCGGTACGCGCTATGGGTCGACACCCAGGCACCGGCGTACCAGGACTGCGCGAACGCCTTCCACGCCGACCACCCGAACATCAAGATCAAGATTGAGCAGACGGCGTGGGCCGAGTACTGGACGAACCTGACGACCGAGGTCACGGCCGGCACGGCCCCGGACGTCTTCACCGACTCGGTCGCCTACTACCCGGACTTCCAGACCAACAACCAGATCGTCGACCTCGAGCCGTACGTCAAGCGGGACCACGTCGACCTGAGCCACTTCCGCCCCGGCCTGGCCGACCTGTGGGTGCGCGACGGCAAGCGGTACGGCCTGCCGAAGGACTGGGACGCCGTCGCGCTCGTCTACAACGCCAAGCTCGTGCAGGCGGCCGGCGTCGACCCGGCCTCGCTGCAGAACCTGACGTGGAACCCGACCGACGGCGGCGACTTCGAGAAGCTGATCGCCAAGCTCAGCGTCGACGACCACGGACGACGGGGCGACCAGCCCGGCTTCGACAAGAACCACGTCAAGACATACGGGATCGTCCTCGACCTCGACGCCGGCGCCGGGGGCCAGACGTCCTGGGGAAACCTGGCGGTGGCCAACGGCTTCCAATTCCTGGACAAGAACCCGTTCGGTACGCATTACGAGTACGACGACCCGAAGCTGGCCGAGACCATCGCCTGGATCAAGGGCCTGCAGGACAAGGGCTACCTGGGCCGCTACTCGCAGCACAGCTCGCTGGGCAGCGACGCCGTGCTCGCGTCCGGCCGCGCGGCGCTCGGCATGGCCGGGTCGTGGATGGCCAGCACCTATCTGAGCAACAAGAAGGTCGACTTCGCGTTCGCGCCGCTGCCGGCCGGCCCGGCCGGCCGGCACACCGCGAGCAACACGCTCTCGGACGCCATCTACGCCGGGGGCAAGCACAAGGACCAGGCGTGGGAGTGGGTGAAGTTCCTCGCGTCGCCGAAGTGCCAGCACCTCGTGGCCAAGCGGGCCGTCGTGTTCCCGGCGATCAAGTCGGCGTCGGACGAAGCGCTGTCGGCCTTCCGGTCCCAGCACATGGACATGCAGGCGTTCGTGACCGAGACCAGCCAGCCCGGCGCCTCCTTCCTGCTCCCGTTGACCGACCACGCCGCCGACGTGGCCGAGACCGTCCAGAACGGTCTCGACGGCGTCTGGCTCGGGCAGGACTCACCGGCCGACGCCCTCAAGAAGGTCAACGACCACGTCAACGGGCTGTTCAAGTAGCCCATGACCCGACCTCCCCGACCGCGTCCCCGTAGCGGTGGGCTCGTCCGGACCGGCGGCGACCCCTCCCGCCTCCGCCGGCTCAACGCCATCATGACGATCCACGCGCTGCGCACGCAGCCGAGTTGCACGATCAGCGACCTCGCCCGGCTGACCGGCCTGTCGCGGCCGGCGGTCGAGGACGTCGTCAACGACCTCGTCGACCAGGGCTGGGCCGAGTTGATCGGCACCCAGGCCGCCGCCATGGGCCGGCCGGCCCGGCGCTACCGCTTCCGCGCCGCGGCCCGGCACGTGCTCGGGCTGGACATCGGCGCGCACAAGATCAGGGGCGTCCTCGCCGACCTGGACGGCGGGGTGCGCTCGCAGGCCACCGTCGCCGTGCAGCCGGAGTTGTCGAGCCGGCGCCGCCTCGCCCGCGCGGGGGACGTCGTCGCGCGCTGCCTGCGAGAGGTCGGCATGGCCGCCGACGAGCTGTCGGCGGTCGCGGTGGCGACCACCGGCATGGTCGACGACAAGGGCGTCGTCACGCTGTCGACCGGCATTGCGGACTGGGCCGGCGTCGACGTCGCCGGCTGGTTGCGCAGCCGAGTGTCGTGCCCGGTCTTCGTGGAGAACGACACGAAGCTGGCCGCGGTGGCCGAGCAGTGGCGCGGGGCCGCCCGCGGTGCCGAGGACCTCGTGTACGTGCTCGCCGGGCTGCGCACGGCGGCCAGCCTGATCATCGGTGGCCAGCTGCATCGCGGCACGGGTGGCGCGGCCGGCGAGATCGGGCTGATGCCCGAGACGCGGTGGGGGTTCGCGCAGGACCACCTCACGCGATGGAGCGCAAGCCAACCTGGAGGTTCGAAGGACGCCGCCCGCGCAGCGTTCGATGCCGCACGGAGCGCCGATCAGTCGGCCCGGGCCGCCGTGCGCCGGTACAGCCGCGATCTCGCGGTCGGCGTCGCGATGCTCGTCCTCGCCCTCGACCCGGAACTCGTCGTCATCGGCGGCGGCTACTCCGCCGCCGGGGACGTCCTGCTCGACCCGCTCCGCCGCGAGCTCGAGAAGCGCTGCCTCACCGTGCCCAACCTCGTCCGCTCGGAACTGGGTGGCGAAGCGCCGGTGTACGGCGCGATCCGGCTGGCGCTGGACGCCGTGGAGACCGCCGCGTTCGCCCAGGACGCCGCGCCGGCCAGCGTCTCGTACGTCGACGACCAGAGGAGGGCCCGTGCCGCCGATCAGTAGGGCGCAGCTCGTCGACTGGTGCCGGGTGCCGGCCGAGGAACTGACCGAGCACCCGGACCGGCGCATCCCGTTGCGCCTGTGCCGCGACTCGGCCGAGATGGGTCGGATCATGGCCCGGGAGCTGGTCGACGCGATCACCACCGCCGCGGCCGAGGGTCGCCGGCT
>Ga0105237_10005609_pt1 | contig 14147 bp, 10 predicted proteins | sample KBSC24metaG_FD_81520 | JGI IMG/M metagenome (GOLD analysis project Ga0105237, IMG submission 81520) | Corn rhizosphere microbial communities from Kellogg Biological Station, Michigan, USA - KBS C2-4 metaG | ecosystem: Host-associated > Plants > Roots > Rhizosphere > Soil | place: Michigan, USA... | reverse complement strand
TTGCGGGACGAAACCCGCGTCGTCCGCCGCTTTCGCCGTCACCGCGACGGTGGCATTCACCGTCACCACCTTGAACGGCGCGGCGGGGGCGGGGGCCGGGACCGGAGCGGCGCTCACTTTCGGCAGCGGCGCATCGTTCGGATCGGCCAACTCAGCGGTGATCGCGACCGTGGTCGGAGCGGCCGGACCATCAAACGACTCCAGCACCAGCCTCTCGATCGGCGCCGTGCGCTTCAATTGCTTGCTGTAAAAGCGAAGCTGGTGGGCGCTGACCAGATCGGTGGCCTTGGAGCCAGGCACATCCACATGCGCGCGATAGTCAGCAAACTCCACACCGTTCCGGTTCACGATCTCCTCGGTCTGCCCGTCTGTGTAGACAACTGTGACCTTCATCACATCATCCGTCGCCCCGCCGCCATTGAATCCCCAGCCGGTCACACCACCCAGGAAGTGCAGGCGGTTTGCTTTGAAACCGCCCAGCCTCGCTTCCATCCGCTGCGGCAGTGACTTGGCAAAGGAGCGTCCCGGCCCACCCTTCAGCACAACAACATTGTTCCCAGTCGGGCTCTTCGCCGGATCCATGATGGTGAACGGAATGCCCTCGAAGCTGACCACGCCAAATTTTTTGAAGGGCAGCGTGTCGCCAGTCGCGGACTGCGATGCATATAGGCCCTGGCGAGTGTCCGCCGTGTAAGCGGCCTTGAGATCCACCAACCGGAAGCGCTGGCCGGCGCTGCCACAGATGAAGGTCAGGATGTCGCGCAGATTTTCCGCGCCCAACCCTTCGAAGCCCTCCGGCATCAGCGAGCGACCGGTATTCACCCGGCTCTTGATCTCACTCACCTTGATCTCCTGTTCCCCGGCAAGGCTCTTCATGGCGATCGTCGCGGGGTTCTCACGCGAGATGATCCCCGCATAGATCTGCCCATTCTTCGTTTCGATGTTCCAGGTGGTGAAGCTGGGATCCACCTCGCGATTTGGGTCGACAATCGAGATCAGCAACTCCGCGGGCCCATGCGCTCCCATGCCGGTGAGGGCCGGCCCGATGTCCGCGCCGATGTCGTCGAGCTTGTGGCAGATGGCGCACGTCGTGGTGAACAGCGCCTTGCCCTTGGCGGCGTCGCCGGACTTCTCCACCTCGGGGGTGAGCTTCGCGATCACGTCGTTCTTCGCCTTGATGGCCGGCCCGAGCAGTTCATCGAGCATGGCGTTGGAACGCTGGGCCACTTCCTTGTTCGGATGCGTCCGCAACCGGCCAAGACCCGCTGGCCCCAGGGGAGTCAAGTCGACTTTGTGGTCGCGAGCGGCGTCGAGCAGTGCAAGCGTCCATTCCGCCCGTTGCAGCAGCGTATCGAAGGCCGCGGATTGGGCCGTGGGATCGAGCTTGGCAAAAGTGCGGACGATCGACAGGCCTGCGTTCACATCGCCCGTGGCACCCATGGCTGTGATGAGCTCGCGCTTGCTCGTGGGAGGAAAAGCCGGATTGATCAACAACTTCTCAAGCGCGGGAAATACCTCCTGGTTGGAAGCACGCAATCCGATCAAAGCCTGTGCCGCCGCGAGCTTCTCTGCATCGTTGGCCGACGCCACCCGGCCAAACAAATCTTTCGCCAACCCATCGATCATCGGCTTCAGGGCGCCGGCACGATCCCACTTCGCTGCGAGGGGCAGCGCGCTGCCGCTGGCGCCACTTTTCAGGAGCGTGCCCAGCGCCGCCGAGAGCGGCGGGGTCATCGCCGGCACGTCCTTGAGAGACCGGCTGAACGTGTCGAGAATGCTGCGCTTGAGCGCGTCGGCGCTCGCGGCCTTGCCGGCCAGTGCGATGATGAGTTTCTCGGCAGCGGCGACGTCATTCTTATCGCCGATATTCTGCGCGAGAGCGGACACCAGCGGTGCCAGAGAGTTTGGATCGGCGCTATCGAGCGCGGCGGAAATGCTCGCCGCGGAGTTCTGGAGGGCCGCACCGACTGCCGCGCTGCGTTGGAAGTCATCGTCCAGCTTGGGCCAGGCGGCGATGAGGGCCTTGGCGGTCTCATCCGTCAGTGCAGCATTCGACAGGGCCCGCAACGCCGCATCCCGAACTTGGGCATTGGCGTCCACGAGCGCCGCCGCGATCTTCTTGTCGAGATTGCCGATGTCGGCCCGGAATGCGTTATTGGTGCGAATCTCGGAATTCTCAGCCACCAGCAGGGCGTTCCGGCGCACGTCGTCATCTCGATCGGCGAGAAGCGCGAGCAGCGACGAAGGCTTCAGCAAGGTCACGTCGAAGGCGCGGGCGTTGTTCAATGTCCAGAGCGCCGCAATCCGTGTCTCCGGATTGGCCGACTGGAGCTGTTTCTCGACCTGCCCGATGGTCGCACTCATGTCGCCATGCCCCGCTACAGACGGCAAGGCGTCGATGAGCAGTCGACTCGCCGTCATGCGCACCGCGCGATTCGGATGATCCAGCACCTTCGCGAGCTCGCCGATCCCCGCCTTTGACAGATCAGGAACGGCAATTTTCTTCGCTTCCTTGTGATCGAGCCGCCAGATACGGCCAAAATAGTGATCGCGATCCGGGCGCACCGCGGCGTTCACCTTGTTGTGATCGGGCCCACGCGTGTCGTTGTGAATCACCGCCTGATTGTAAAAGTCGCCGACATAGACTGCGCCATCGGGGCCGACGCGCACCTCGACTGGCCGCCACAACATGTCCGTGCTGCGGATGAACTCCGTCTCCTCACGCCCCGGCAATTTGTAGCCGGAGTAGCTCGACCCCACCGGCTTCAGCCGCGAATGATGGACGATATTGATCGTGGGCTCGGTGACGAAGTAGTCGCCGTTGTATTCCTTGGGCCATGAACCGCCGTCGTAGATCACGCACCCAGCCGCCGCGGTGAAATCTCCCACGTGATCGATCTGCCGGTAGGCCTGCTGGTCCCATGACATCGCGGGAAACGTCTTCGGCGAGGCGATGACGTTGTTGAAGCTCGCGGTGTTGCCGATCTTCCCACGCGCCAGCGCGTACTCGGGAAGGATGGTGTGATTGAGGACCGTGCCGTTCGTCGGCTGCGTCCACATCACGCGATTGTCGCCGGTGATCTCCAGGCCCCAGGTGTTTCCGCCCTTGCTCGAATACTGCTCGATCGCGGAGCCATCCGGCTTGAACCGCACCACCCCGCTGCCGATCTTCGGCATCAGCTCTCCCTTGATGTTCAGCACTTTGTCCGAGCCGCTGTAGCCATGTGTCGCGTAGATCCAGCCATCCCATCCCCAGCGTGGATTGTTGATCACGGCATGCGTGTCCTGCGTGCCGAGTCCCGTGTAGAGCTTCACCACCGTGTCCGCCTTGCCGTCGCCATCCGTGTCGCGCAGCCAGAGAATATCCGGCGCCTGCGTGACGATCACGCCATCCTTGTAAAAGACGAAGCCGGTGACGAGTTCGAGCCCCTCGTAGAAAATCTCTTTCTTGTCCATCACGCCGTCGCCGTTCGTGTCGGTGAGGATGCTAATCTTATCGAGCGCCTTGCGCTCCTGCTGTCCGGGCTCGGGATCGATGCCGCCGTGATCCTTCCACTCCTTGCCGCGATAATCGGGGCGCATGCCGCGCCGGCCGTTCGGATACTCCGGCGTCTCCGCCACCCACAGCCGGCCCTTCGGGTCCCAGTCAAAATTCAGCGGCTTCGTGATCAGCGGCTCCGAGGCGACGAGCTTGAAATTGAAATCGGGGTGAATCTCCAGCGCCTTGATCGTGTCCTCCGGGCGCTGCGGGCCGCCGGGCGGATAGGTCAGCGCGGCGATTTCGTCCTTGTGGCAATACTCGTCAATATTCGCGCGCTGACCCGCCCACGCGATGCTGCGGAGGAGAATGGCGCGGTAGTTGGGCAAGGAAAAGGTGTCGTAAAGATGGCCCGGAATGCAGACCACCGCGCGATACTTGTCCTTCTCATAGGTCCACATCTGCGGCTGGATGTCGTAGATATTGGCCTTGCCACCCTCGGCCACCTTCTTGCCTTCGCGCACCTTCGGCGTGTAGGCGGTGGCGAGCACGCGAATCTCCGGCGCGAGGTCCATGTCGTAGTAGATTTCATCATCGACGTGGAAATTGGAGGCGCCCTTCGTGATCGGGTGTCCGCCGCCCAACTGCTGATTTTCCGTGAAGTAGAGATCCATCGGCCCTTCCTTGAATTTCGTCACATTGGGCACCCAGGAGCCGCCGACCATCGACTTCCACCACGGCGGATCGTTGCTCACCGCCGCGGCGTGGATCACAACCAGGCCTCCGCCGCGTTTGGTGAACTCCGCCAGATTGGCCTTCTGCTCCACCGTGGCATCGCCACCGGACTGCGCGTGCACGATGATCACGTCGGTATTCTTCATCTGCTCCGCCGTGGGCCAGTCGAGCGCGCCGTCGGCTTTCATGCCGCGCTCCGCGAGGAGTATTTTCCAATCGTTCAGAAAGCGCTCGTGCTCGTGCGCATTCGGGCCGTGGGTCTTTTTGCCGCCGCGAATGAAGACGCGCAGCGGTTCGGCCTGCCCGGAGGCGGCGAGACAGCAGAGGACAAGGAGGATGAAGAGACGTTTCATGGCATGGAGATTTTGGCGGCACGGGGCTGCAATGCGCTCGGGGGACATGCAGACAACCAGCAGAGAATACCCGTTCGAGGCAAGTTGACATGTCCGAAAAGCACGAGCGCCTATCGGCGAACCACATGGGGCCCGGGTGGACTCTCCCTCTCCATCCTCATCTCCCTCTTGATCGAAAGTATCCAGTGTTCAGTTTTCAGTATTCAGTATCCAGAAGCGCCGTCACTCGCGGTTTACTGATCACTGAACACTGATTACTGATTACTTCAGCCCGCCATGCCCCTCTCCCCACTGACCGAGACGCACACCGTTGGCGTGGACACCCATGAATGGAAAGTCCGCGCCCAGGAATGCCCGGCGCTCGCCCTGCATCACATCGCCCACGTGGGTGTAGCCGACGCCGCACCACCCTACGAAATGGTCCGCATGGACCTGAGCGGCACCTACATGCTCTCCTGCTCTGCCGGCAGAGGCCAGATCCTGCTCGACGGCCGCTGGCAAACCTGTCGCGAAGGCTGGGCCTGCCTTGCCCCGCCGCACGCCCTGCTGGCTTTCCGGGCGATGAAGGGCCTCCGCTGGGAGTTCACCTGGGTGCGTTATCAACAACCGCCGGAACAAAAGCCGATCATTTCCGCGTCCTCACCCGCGCTCGCGCGCTTCGACCCGCTTCCCCTCCGCTCCGCCGTGCGTGGACTCCACGACGAAATGCAAAGCCAGACGGCCCCGATGGCCGTTCCCCTCTGGACCGAATTGATCCACAGCTACGTGACCCGCTTCGCCCGCCCGTGGCAGACCGACGACCGCCTCGGCCACCTCTGGGAACATGTGGCCACGCGCCTTGGCGAACCGTGGTCGCTCGACCGCCTTGCGCGCCATTGCCACCTCAGCACCGAGCATCTGCGCCGCCTTTGCCGCCGCGAATTGGGCCGCAGCCCGATGCATCACGTGATCTTTCTGCGCATGCGCCACGCCGCGAAATTGCTCGCCGCCACGGACGACAAGATCGAGACCATCGCCGGCGAAGTGGGCTATGCGAACCCGTTTGTATTCTCCACAACCTTCAAGAAATGGGTCGGATGGCGCCCGAGCGAATACCGGGCGCGCGGGCGGTAAAGCCCGCTACCGCACCATCGTCTGGATCAATTGATCATAGTGCGCCGGATCGAGCTTGAGCAGATCCGCGGCCTCTTCCGGCGTCGGCTGCCAGGTGCTCTCCGGCAGCGACGGCGAAAACTCGACCTGCTCGAAGCGCACCACGATGTTCCACCCCGGCTTGGCCACCGAAAGACGCGCCGGCTTCGCATCCGGGCGCACCCAAACCCGCGCCGCCCAACCCGGGGCCTTCAGCGCCTTCACGAGTTCCGGCATGAGAAAGAGATCCATCACCCGGCACGGTTCCCCGCCCAGCGGCTCGGACCCGATCTCCTTCACCTGGAACAAAGCCGGAAGAAACACGAGTTGCTTCTCCGGGATCGGCAGCGAGAAGGGCTCCAGTTGGAATTTCGAATCGAGCTTGGGCAACTTCTTCTTTTTCGCCGCCGCCTCGAGGAGTGGCTGGATCTTGCTCGCCGGAAAGGCCCACACTTCCTGCCCGTGCCGGCAAATGGTGACATCCGCCCCAAGCACCGGCGCATGCAGGCGCACCTTGTCCGGATACTCCAACGCCAGCTCCGCCTTGCTTCCGATCAGTTCCGGAGGGACATCCGTCATCTGCTCGAGTTTCGCCGTCAATTGCATCGCCCGATTCGGATTTGAAGTCGTCTTGACGACCACGTTCAGAAACGGCACGAGCATCTTGCTGAGCAGGTCGTAGCGATTTTCCTCCGCCCCCCTCACCAGCGGGATGGCCAGCAAGGCCACGGCAGGAACAACAAGAGACAACAAAGATTTCATGAATGGTGCGAGCAAGCGCACCCACCGTAGCCAAAGTTTTCCGCGACGCCACCGCAACACCAACCAACTTCGAGAAGCCTTCCATCCCATTCCATAAGTCCCATCCGTCGCATTCGTCCCATAAGTCCCACCCCGTCGACTTTTCTCTTTGTGACCTCGCCCGACTTTCACTAGAGCATTGCCTTGCCCATGGCGGCCACGCTCTTCCCGACTCTCTTCCTCGCAGCCTCCGACGGCGGGCTCGTCTACGCCTTCGAGATGTCGACGCTGCCAGGCAAGACCATCCTCCTGCTGCTCTTCTTCGCCTCGATCTTCAGTTGGACGGTCATGGTCACGAAATTCCGCGTCATCCGGCACGCCCGGCGCCGGCGCGACCAATTCCTCGCCCTCTTCCGCACCGATCGCCAGCCCCTCCGCATCTACACCGATCGCGCCCGCTTCGAAGGCGCCCCGGTCTTCGCCGTCTACAAAGCCGGCTGCAAGGAACTCACCTACCAGCTCCTCGGTTCCGCCGAGGTGGACGAGACCTTCCGCGGACGCCTCGACGCCGCGACAAAAATCACGCCCGCGCAGATGCGCGTCGTCGGCTCCGCCATGGAGCGCGCCGTCGGGGAGACCGCGCTCAAGCTCGAATCACAAATGATTCTCCTCGCCACCGCCGTGAGCGGCGCTCCCTTCCTCGGGCTGCTTGGCACCGTCTGGGGCGTCATGGAGACCTTCAGCGGCGTGGCTGCCTCCGGGTCCGCCAATCTCGCCGCCATGGCTCCCGGCGTCAGCGCCGCGCTCATCACCACCGTGACCGGCCTGCTCGTCGCCATCCCCGCGATGTTCGGCTACAACTATCTCGTGACCACCATCCGCGCGACGATCGTGGAACTCGACAACTTTGCCGCCGAACTCGGCTCCGAGTTCGAGCACCGCTACGTCGAGCACGGCGCCCGCGACCGTACCTGGAAATAAACCATGCGCCGCTTCTCCGACCGGCACACGATGCACACCCTGAGTGAGCTGAACGTCACTCCGCTGCTCGATCTCGCCTTCGTCTTGCTCATCATCTTCATGATCACCACGCCGCTCATGGAGAACAGCGTGGACCTCATCCTGCCCTCGGACAACGCCGCGAAGAACGCCGTCGACCCGGCCTCCGTGCAGACCGTCTCGATCAATCGCGATGGCGCAATCCAGCTCAACAAAGAATCCACCGACCTCGCCCGCCTCGAACGCGATCTCGTGGCCCTGAAAGAATCCCGCCCCGAGGTCGCAGTTGTCATTCGGTCACATAAGGAACTGGCCGTCCAAAAGCTCATCGACGTCATGGCCGCCGTCCAGCGGGCAAAGATCGGCAAAGTCGGAGTCGTCACGAACCCAGAGGACGGAAAGTAAACGGTAGCGCTGAGAAAAGATCCTCCGCTCCAACGCCGCCAGCCACAGTACGCTCATGCGATCTGGCGGGTGCCCCCACCCCCGTCATTCTGAGGCACGAAGAACCTGTGATCTCTTCCGGCATCTAACGCCTCGCTGTTGGTGCGACCCCAAACGCCACCAGCAATTTCGAATTTTCCTCCACCCAGTGTCGTCTTTCGGTTGCGATTTCGCCGAGTCGCGCCACTTGATGTCCTCAACCCAATGCGTCCCGATCGCACATTTGGTCGAAACTTTTCCCTCATCGCCCTCCTGCATGTGGCGGTGGTGATCGGCGTGTACCTGTTCGGCTCATGGCACCGCAATCCGCCGGAACAGATCGTGTGGATGGAAGACGGCTCCGTCGGCGGCGGCGAGGCCGGAGCCAACGACCCGTCCCCCACGCGGGCGGCATCGCACCCCCCCCCCGAGCCGGAGCCCGAGCCCACCACCATCGAAACAAAGCCGGAACCAGCACTCCCACCGCCCCCCGACAAATCCACCCCGAGCGAACTCGTGACCACCAAGGCCACGCCGGAACCGACGACGCCCAAGCCGGCCACGCCCAAACCGGAAACTCCAAAACCAGCCACTCCGAAGCCAGAAACACCAAAACCGGCGACGCCGAAACCCGCCACTCCCAAGGCAACCCCCAAAGCCACTCCGAAGCCGAAGCCCGCCACCCCCAAGGCCACCCCGGCCGAGAGCGGCGACGCCACCCCTGGGCCCAAGGCAACCCCGGGCGACAAGCCCAAGGCCACACCCGGCACCGCAAAGGCCACCACCCCCGGCTCCTCGAACAGCGCCAAGGCGGGCTCGACCGGCGGCAACGGCCCCGGCTCCGGCAATGGAAAAGGCCCCGGCAAAATCGGCAATGGCAGCGGCACCTCCGAATTTGGCTGGTACTTCGCCATGCTCCACGATCGCTTCCATGCCCGCTGGGACCAGCCCACCTCCATCGTGCGCAATGGCCAGGATTTCACCACCACCTTGAAACTCCGCATCGGCAAGGACGGCACCATCCTCGCGCACGAGATCGTCAATTCTTCCGGCGACCCCACCATGGACCAGTCCGTCATGGCCGCCGCCGACCGCGTCCGCCAGATCGATCCACTCCCTGCCGGGCTCACCCCTGGCGACGTCTTCGAAGTCAACGTCGCCTTCAAACTCGACCAGGGCAATTAATCCACCGGCCGCCACGCAAATTCCACGTCATTACCATTCCGTCCTCCGCACATTTCCACTACGCTCCGCCCGCCATGAAATATATCCGCGCGTTTTCCCTTCTCGCGTCTCTCCTTTTTGTCTCCGCATCCGCCTCCCGGGCAGAGACCCCTACCATCACCATCAGCAAGAGCGACAAGATCGCCGTCGCCATCGGCGCCGTCAGCGGCGCGGACGGCGGCCAGGTCGCCAAGATCCTGCAAAACGACCTCGCGATGTCCGGCTACTTCAATCTCGTTCCCGCCGCCAGCGCCCAGTTCACCATCACCGGCAACTCCGGCGGCACTCTCTCCGGCAGCGTCACCGATCACGGCGGTAAAACCGTGCTCAACAAGACCTTTAGCGGCAACGCCCGCACCAAAGTGCATGCCTTCGCCGATGAAATCGTCGAGACCCTCACCGGCAACAAGGGCATCGCCAATTCCAAGATCGCCTTCGTCGCCACCCACACCGGCAAAAAAGAAATCTACATCGCCGACGCCGACGGCTCCGGCGTCCATCAACTGACCAACGACGGCACCATCAGCGTCGGCCCCAAGCTCGCCCCCGATGGCGCCTCCCTCGTCTATACCGGGTACAAGAGCGGCTACGCCGACGTCTACGAGATCGACCTCAACACCGGCGCCCGCAATCGCATCATCAAATTCCCCGGCACCAACACCGGCGCCGCCTATTCGCCCAATGGCCGCGAACTCGCTGTCATCCTGAGCAAGGACGGCAACCCCGATCTCTACACCACCAGCACCAGCGGCAGCGGCGCCCACCGGCTCACCCGCACCCCTGGCGTCGAAAGCTCCCCCACCTGGGGCCCAAACGGCGACGAAATCATCTACTCCAGCGACGACCGCGGCGGCCCGCAGCTCTACCGCATCTCCTCTGGCGGCGGCACCCCGCGCCTCCTCAGCACCGGCCACAACTACAACACCGAACCCAACTGGTCCCCCGACGGCAAAAAAGTCGCATTCACCGTGCGCGACGGCGGCTTCACCGTCGCCATCCTCGACCTCGGCAGCGGCAGCGTCCGCACCGTCGGCTCGGGCGAAGGCCCCGCTTGGGGCGCCGATTCCCGCCACCTCATCTTCGCCGAAGGCGGTTCCGTGATTTTGCTCGACGCCCAGACCGGCCAGAAGACAACAGTCGTCAGCGGCCTCGGCAAAATTTCCGAACCCACCTGGTCCCACTAGGCCGCCCGCGCAGCCGGTTCCCATCCGCCATTTCAAATCTCAGATTTCAAATCCTCCGATCACCCGCTTCATCCTTCATCCTTCATCCTTCATCCTTCATCCTTCATCCTTCCATGCCCCTCTCCCGCCTTCTCCCACTCGCCCTGCTTCTCACCGCCGCCCTTTTCACGACCGGTTGCGTCAAAGGACACAAAGGCGCGGGCTCCGGCTCCGGCTCCGCCGATGGTGACTACGTGAATGGCACACCGCTGCCCGACCGCCAGGAAGGCGTCTCCTTCCTCGGCGGCAACGTCGACCGCAGCAAATTCAGCCCCGTCCATTTCGGCTTCGACAGCTACACCGTCAGCCCGGGCGAACACGCCAAGATCGAAGAAGTCGCCGGCTTCATGCGGAGCGCCGGCAACACCATCATCGTCGCCGGCTTCACCGACGAGCGTGGCACCCCTGAGTACAACCGCGGCCTCGGCGAGCGCCGAGCCCAGGCCGTGCGCGAAGCCCTCATCCACGCCGGCGCGGACGGCCAGAAGATCCAGACCGTCAGCTTCGGCGCCGAAATGCCCGCCGACAACGGCTCCGGCGAAAGCGCCTGGGCCAAAAACCGCCGCGCCGAATTCGGCGTCGTGCGCTGAATCCGGCGCCAGCCCCCTTCGCTGAGCATTGTGAAAGTCCTGGTCAGCGGCATCTGTGCCTTTGTCGGGTCCAATCTGGTTGCCGGCGTTCGTGCTTCAGATCCAGCGCTTCAGATCTTCGGCCTCGACAACTTGGTTCGCCCTCGCGGCGAGATAAACCGCACGCACGCGCTCGGGCTGGGCGTTGATGCCAACCGGCGCCGGCCATTTGACGTTCCCTGGCTTGTTCTCGACACCGCTCTGGCCGCACAAACCTGGAATTTCCATCCCGCCACCTTGCTTCTCACCATCTTGGAGAAAAGCGCCAACCACCATCCGGAATGGTCCAGCCCCTCCCCGTCATGAGTGCCGCCGAATCAACACCTCCGGCCACTCCGGCGCTCCAGTTGCTCAGCATCGTAATTCCCGCCCGCAACGAAGAAGGATGCATCGCCTCCACCGTTAAGCACCTCGATCTCGAGTTAACTCTCCACAACGTGCCGCATGAGATCGTCGTCGTGGACGACCACAGCACCGACTCCACCTGGAAACTGCTGGAGGATGTCGCCAGAGAAATCCCGGCCCTGCGCCCCCTCCAGAACCAAAGCGAGCCGGGCTTCGGACGCGCCATTACCTGGGGCCTGCAGGAAATGCGCGGCGACGCTGCAGTCATCATGATGGCCGATGAATCGGACGATTGCCGCGACGTCGTTCGCTACTGGGAGAAGCTGAATGAAGGCTGGGACTGCGTCTTCGGCAGCCGATTTATGAAGGGTGGTGGCGTCATTGATTATCCAACCGTCAAACTTTGGATCAACCGCTTCGCAAATCGCTTTCTGCAATACCTCTTTCATATCAAGCTCAACGACACGACCAATGCCTTCAAAGCATATCGAAAGTCGGTCATCAATGGGTGCCAGCCGATCATTTCGCCGCATTTCAATCTCACCGTCGAACTCCCTCTTAAAGCCATCGTCCGCGGCTATTCCTGGGCAGTCATCCCGATTACCTGGCGCAATCGCAGGACCGGCCAAGCGAAATTGAAACTCAAGGAGATGGGCAGCCGTTATTTGTTCATCTGTCTCTACATCTGGCTGGAGAAATACTTCAGTCGCGGTGACTATCGCAAACGATGAGTGTTGCACTCGTCACTGGCTCCGCCGGCTTGATCGGCTCTGAAACCTCCCGGCGTTTTGCCGCTGAGGGATTTGACATCGTTGGCATCGACAACGATATGCGCGCGGAATTCTTTGGCGCGGTCGCCTCCACCGGGCGGACCCGCGAGCGCCTGCTCAAAGAACTCCCAAATTACCGGCATTACGATCTCGATATTCGCGATGGCGCAGCCATCGATCGCCTGCTTCGCGACCTCGGTTCCGCGCTGCAAATCATCGTTCACACCGCCGCGCAACCCTCGCACGATTGGGCTGCCCGGGCCCCCATGGTCGATTTTGGAGTGAATGCTGTTGGAACCCTCAACCTGCTTGAGGCGGCGAGAAAGCACTGTCCGGAATCTGTCTTCATCTTCACGAGCACCAACAAGGTATATGGCGATACACCAAACCGCCTGCCCCTCGTCGAGTTGGAGCAACGCTGGGAGATCGCAAGGGGCCACCCCTATGAGCCAGGCATCGACGAGACGATGTCCATCGATCAGACGAAGCATTCCCTCTTCGGCGCGAGCAAGGTCGCGGCCGACGTGCTTGTCCAGGAATACGGGCGCTACTTTGGCATGAAGACCACCTGCTTCCGCGGCGGCTGCCTCACCGGTCCCGCGCACGCCGGCACGGAGTTGCACGGTTTCCTCGCCTACCTCATGAAATGCACCGTTGCCGGGACGCCCTACCGCATCTTCGGCTACAAGGGCAAGCAAGTGCGGGACAACATCCACGCCCACGACCTCGTCGAGGCGTTCTGGCAATTCTTCCGCGCCCCGCGTGTCGCCGAAGTCTACAACCTCGGTGGGTCGCGCCATTCCAATTGCTCGATGCTCGAGGCCATCGAGCGATGCGAGCAGATCAGCGGCCGGGCTCTCGACTGGATTTACGTCGAGGACAACCGCATCGGCGACCACATCTGGTATATCAGCGACGTCCGAAAGTTTCAGGCTCATTTCCCCGATTGGAAGTACCGCTACGATCTCGACGGGATTCTTCGCGAGATCCACGACGCTTGCATCCATGCCTGACCAGGTTGACTACCTGATCGTCGGCGCGGGGTTTGCCGGGGCTGTACTTGCCGAACGTCTCGCCAGCCAACGCGGCGCGAAGTGCCTGGTCATCGACCGCCGCAACCACATCGCCGGCAACGCCTACGACCACACCGACGCCGCCGGCATCCGTCTCCATGCCTACGGTCCTCACTACTTTCGGACGAATTCTGACCGTATCGTCGCCTACCTCAGCCAGTTCACGGAATGGCACCCCGTCACCTACAAGATCCTCTCCTGGACCCACGGCCGGTTCTGGCAGTTCCCGATCAATCTCAACACCTTCGAGCAACTGCTCGGCCGCGCCAGCACCAGCGAGGAAATGGAGCGCACGCTCGCCGAATGGCGGGTCCCCATCGCCGAACCGCGCAACTCGGAGGAGGTCATACTCAGTCAGGTGGGCCCGAAGCTCTACGAGATGTTCTTCCAGAACTACACCCGCAAGCAATGGCGCCGGGATCCGCGCGATCTCGACGCCAGTGTCTGCGGGCGCATCCCCATCCGCACCAATCGCGACGACCGTTTCCTCTCCGACAAGTTTCAGGCTCTCCCCAAGGATGGCTACACCGCCATGTTCCGGAAAATGCTCGCACATCCGAACATCGAGATTCGCCTCAGAACGGACTACCGGGAAGCCCGCGCGCAAATCCGCCACAAGCGCCTGATCTACACCGGCCCGATCGATGAATACTTCGACCGCTGCTTCGGGCCACTCCCGTACCGCTCGCTCCGCTTCGAGCCGGAAACGCTCGAACAGGAATATTTCCAGCCTGCCATGCAGGTAAACTATCCGAACGACCACGACTTTACCCGCATCGTCGAGATCAAGCACGCCACCGGCCAAAAGCTCCCCGCCACCACCATCGTCCGCGAATACCCGGAAGATTTCGGCCCCGGGCGCGAGCCGTATTATCCGATCCCCGCGCCGGACGCCCGCGCGATCTACGAACGGTACGCTGCCCGCGCCGCCGGCGAACCGAACGTCAGCTTCGTCGGCCGGCTGGCCACGTATCGATATTACAATATGGACCAGGTCGTCGGAATGGCGCTCGCTGAATTCGA
>Ga0105237_10005607_pt1 | contig 14149 bp, 14 predicted proteins | sample KBSC24metaG_FD_81520 | JGI IMG/M metagenome (GOLD analysis project Ga0105237, IMG submission 81520) | Corn rhizosphere microbial communities from Kellogg Biological Station, Michigan, USA - KBS C2-4 metaG | ecosystem: Host-associated > Plants > Roots > Rhizosphere > Soil | place: Michigan, USA... | reverse complement strand
GATCTCGCCCAGCTCGAACCCGATCTGGTCATCAACACCGGTGACACGATCTCCGACGCCGAGGCCATCCCCGCGATCTTGCACGCCCTCGGTCCGCTCGCCCAGTTCCCGGCGGCGTTCGTCCCTGGAAACAACGACTACTTCGCTCCGATCTTGAAGAGCCCCCACCGCTACTTCCGGCGGGACCTGCCCAAGATCAAAGGCACGCCGCTGCCCTGGGACGAGCTGGCGTCGGCGATGGTCGCCGACGGCTGGGTGGACCTCACCCACCTTCGGACGAGCGTCAAGGTGGGCGACGTCGAGATCGCCCTGGCCGGCCTAGACGATCCGCACCTGAAACGAGCCCGCTACGAGCGGATCGCCGGTCCAGCCGATCCGGCCGCAGTCGCGCGACTCGCAGTCCTGCATTCCCCCGAGCCCGAACTGCTCCAGCGTTTCGCCGACGACGGATACGACCTCGCCCTCGCCGGGCACACGCACGGAGGTCAGGTGCGAGTCCCGTTCGGACCGGCGATCGTCACCAACTGCGGGATCGACGTGCGCCGGGCGCGGTGGCTGCACCGCTGGGACGACCACATGTGGTTTCACGTCTGTGCCGGCCTCGGCACCAACCCCTATACCCCGGTGCGGTTCGCCTGCCGACCGGAGGCGTCGTTGTTGACCCTCGTACCACGCTGAAATCGGAACCTTGCCGCTCCGCTATGCTGGCGGGGTTGCGCTGACGGGATCGCTCTGCGCATCGGGGTGTGGCGCAGCTTGGTAGCGTGCTTCGTTCGGGACGAAGAGGCCGCAGGTTCAAATCCTGTCACCCCGACCAAGACGGGACTTATTCGAACGAGCTGAGCCGCTTGTCGATCAAGTTCGATAGCGCGCGACCGGTCGTCGGGCGAATAATCGCTGGTACCGTCTGGCATCCTGCTGGAATGGATCATGCCGGCGCCGTGACTTTCGCCGAACGCTGGAAGCGCGACTGGAACGCGCACGACCTCGAGGGCCTGCTCGAGCATTTCACCGAAGACGTCGTCTTCACCTCCCCCGTCGCCGCACGTGTGATCGAGGGCAGTGGCGGGGTCATCCGCGGCAAGGCAGCGCTGCGCAACTACTGGGCCGTGGCCCTAGCCCGCATCCCCGAGTTGCATTTCGAGGTCGAAGGTGTCTACGCGGGCGTCGACCTCATAGTGATCAACTATCGCAACCACCTCGGTAACCTGGTCAACGAGATATTGAAGTTCGACGGCGACCTCGTAGGGGAGGGGCACGGAACCTACCTGAATGACGACGCATCCGGCACGAGCGGGGTCGTTGGCCGCTGAATAGCCGGTCAAGGTCGCACGCATCAGGCCGCTGCCAATCATCGCAGCGCCGGTCGCCTCCATCCTTCTCCTCGGCGGGCTCATCCACCTAGCAGCGGGTCACGTCTCGATCGCGACGCCACGTTCCCAGATTCGCCCACCGGCCGAGAACCTGCCCAATAGGTCAGGGCGTGGCCAGGGCCATCGCGTAGGTCAGCCACCACTTTCCGGCCGGGGGGTCGCCCACTCCGCACGCTCCGTCGGACGCGCCCGGGGTTTTGATCCATAGGTAGGCGTCGATCTCGGCGCGGCCGGTCGTTGTCGTCGGCGGGTTCCCCAGCTTTCGACCGGGCGGGTTGCACCAGGCCGGCCCGGCGTAGCCCGAGTGTGGAGGCAGTGGGCCGGCGCCGTTGCGACTGGTGTCGATGACGAAGTGCGCGCCGCCGAGCGCGCTGGAGAGCCGGTCGCCGTAGCTGGTGACGCTGGCGACCGTGTAGAAGTTCGACACGTTCAAGGAGACACCCTGCGCCGCGTCCACGCCGGACTGTTTGAGCGCGGAGACGAGCGCCTGCATATTCGACGGGAATCCGGGCGTGCCCGCGTCGAGGTAGACCGAGATGCCGAGGTGCTGCTCGAGCGCGGTGACCGCATATCGGAGCAGCGCGAACCGTTCAGCGGCGTGCGCGGCGGCGCAGCCGGCGACGACGTCCGCCACCGCGTCCGGCTCCAGAATGACAATCGCGCGTCGGTCGCCGAGCGCCGAGACAATGGCGTCGATCCACGACTTGTACGCCTGATCGCTCGCAGCGCCGCCTGAGGAGAAGCCGCTGCAGTCCCGATCCACCATGTTGTACAGCACCAACGTCGGGAGTTGCCGCATGGCGTCGGCGGTTTCGGTGACCTGCTTCAGCTGGGTGAGCGTGGCCGGGGTGTCACTCGTCAGCCAGATGGCCATCGGCTGGGAGGCGATGCGATCCAGGACTGCCGCGTCGGCTTCGTTGCCCTGTGTGCGCCATGCGGCGACCTGGACCGCGGCCGGTAGGTTGCGGTTGATCCAGAGCGGCTGTCCGGTGATCGGCACGCGGATCGGGGTCGCCGACGAGGCAGCCGGAGAGGCGGGCGAGGTCGAGTAGCCGGGGGCGGCGTAACGGGCCGCGTCGGCCGTGGTCGGAATCAGCGAGACCGGGTAGCGCGACGGCGTCGGGCTGCTCTTGGGATGGGCAGACGCGCAGGACGCGAGCGCCGTCGACACGGCCAGCAGCGCGGCCGCGACGAGCAGCCTGTTCCGACGCGGTCGAACGCTAGGAAGCCGCGGCAATGTGTATCCACTTGGCCGTCGACGGAGTGCCCTGGGCGTTGAGGACGAACAGCATGTAGTCCCCCGGCGGGGCTAGCGTCGCCTCGGACGGCACCCCGAGCTGGACCGAGCCGGATTGGTGGGTCACCGTCAGCGCGATCGAGCCCTGCTGCACGTCCATTTCGTGCGTGGCCGCGCCGGGCCGGATCAACCGCGCGGAGACGATCGAGCTGGCGTCGGGGCTGGTCACGACGACGGATCCTCCCACGGCGACGGTCGACGTCGCCGACGAGATCACCGGGCGCGCCCCGTGATAGAGGTAAGCCGGCGTGTAGATCTCGATTCGTTGCTCGAAGGTTGCCGAGACCGTATCGGCCTTGTCCGAGTACAGAGGGTTGCCGCCGAGCGTGATAACCCGCCCGTCGGGCATCAGCAGCGCCTCGCTGTGGTAATCGCGCCCGATCGCCGGCGAGGCGGCGACGGACAGGGTGTTGGTCGACGGGTGATAGATCCGGGCCACGTGGTTGTCACTGTTGTGCGCGCCGCGGTAATAGCGCGACCCGCCCGTGATCAGCATCGTGTCATCAGGCAGTGTCACCAACTGCGGATAGCGCGTCCCCTGCGGCAGGCTCGGGCCGGGCACGAAATGCGGGTTGGGCTCATTGAGCTTGATCACGTCGATGCGCCCGGTCGATTCGGACGAGGTGCCTGACCCACCGCCACCCACGACGGCGATCGTCTGGTTCTGGACCGGACCGGCCCACGTCGAGGATGACGTCTCGTTGTCCTGTGGATCGCGAAGACCCGGCACGGCGGTGAACGCGTTCGTCTTCACGTTCCAGAAGCCGGGCTGGCGGCCCTGACTGGATAGGCCGTATCCCGAGTTGCTCGAGGAGTAGAAGAGCACGTTCTGGGTCTGGGTCTGGAAAAGCGCCGGATACGTGGCGAAGTAATGGGTGAGGTCCGGGCGCGGAATCCAGCGCTGTTCGGACGGGATCCACTGTTCGGTCTCGTGCGATCCCTGAACGATCTGCCCGGTGCCGTCGAGGCCGCTGACGGCCAACACCGAGCCGTCTGGCAGCGGCGCCAACGTCGGGTACCAACGCTTGGTGTTCAGATCGGCCACCCGGGTGTACTCCTCGGTGGTGGGATCGAACAGGTAACTGAACGCGGTGCCTTGGAAGTCCTGCTTGTTGAGGGTCATCTGCGAGGCAAGACCGTAGATGTTCTTGCTGTCCGAGGAGCTCAGCCCGGTGATCGAGAAGTGGGCCGGGACAGACAGCGCCAGGTCGGCGTCCGGCCCCTTCTCCTCGGCGTTCACCCAGACCTGGGTCGAGCTCGCGACGACGGTGACGGCGCCGTCGCGTCCGATCTTCTTGGCCGCCGGTTGGATGACGACCTCGGTGTCGGTCAGATACTTCTGACCGTTCGGACCGACGAGCTCGGTGTCTGCTCCCATCATTCGAAGCCCCGGCGCGGTCGACTCGTTCTTGATCGTCATCACCCCGCCGGCGTGGGTGACCTGCCCGTCGAGCACCTCATAGTTCTGCGTTCCACCGGCGATGAGAACGTCGCCGTTGGACAGCGTGGTCTGGCCGCCGCAGAACAGGTCGACGGGCGTGTACACCAGGTGCCCGGTTCCGGTCGCCGGGTCATAGACGAGCGACTTGAACGTTCCGGCCTTGAACTGCCCGAGCTCGTTGCCTGATCCGGCGGTGATGAGGATCTTGCCCGTGTTGAGCAGCGTCGCGTGCACGGCGTTCACCCGCAGGCCGGCCGGCAGCACGATCGTGTCCCAGTGCCCGTACTTGGACTCGTAGGCCAAAGTGTTGACGTTGTGTTTGTGGATGGCCTGAGCGATGTAGGGGACGGCGACGCCGACGTTCAGGCCGAGAACGCCGGTGACGACCAACGGTCCAACGCCGCGGCGCAAGAACCGGGGCAGCTTGATCATGACTGCGCCACCGCGACCTCCGCCGTGGCGAGACGCACCGGCGCCCGGGCCGGCGCCGGTCGGCGGCGCGACTGACCCCACCACAGCAACGACGGGGCGCTGGCCGTGAGCAGCGCCAAGGTCGGCCACCACAGCACCGCCGGCGACGAGCCGGTGGCCAGCAGCACGATCACGACCACCAGGTATACGGCCACCCAGCCGAGATGGCGCCGGAAGGTGCGCCACGAATCACCGGTCGACGACTTTCCCTTGGGGGTGACGGTGAAACGCCCCCGCCGAAATGCCAGGGCGTTGAGCAGGGCGCCGGCGTATATCGGCGCTGTCACCACGGTCATCGCCATTCCGAGCAGGCCACCGCTGGAGGCACGGTCGAAGGGACTGACGTTGTGGCGGCGGGCGCGCAGGTACACCCACAACTGGAACATCGTGGTGTCGGCGTACAGGGCGGCCCACACGCCGATGGGCACGACGATCCCGCGAGCGTGCAGGACGACGAACAACACCGCGTTCACCGCGCCGAGCAGCCAGCCGAGGGCCATCGTCGGGTAGAAGGACGTGATCAGGATGTACTGGAGGATCGCCTGCGGTCGCAGCCGGGTGATCCGGGGCAGGAACGTGCGACCGATGACTTGGATGCCGCCACGTGACCATCGAGCCTGTTGCCCGAAGTAGTCGCCCCAGCTCGCCGGGCCTTCGCCGACGGCCAGGACGTCCGGCACGTACACCGACTCCCACCGGTTGCCCGTCAGCGGGTTGCGCTGCGCCTGGATCACCAGCCCGGTCGCGAGATCCTCGGTGATCGAGGCGACAAAGCCGCCGGCCGCTTGCAGCGCGCCGACCCGGATCGCGTTGTTCGTGCCGACCAGAATGGGCGAGCGGTACCGGTTGCCGGCTCGCTGGATGATGCTGTGGAACGGGAACTGCTGGGACTCGGCGGCTCGGCTGACGAAATGCTCGACGTTGCCGTAGAACTGGGGGCCGACGACGTAGGCGACGTCTGGATCGTTGAAGTAGCCCAGGACGAGTTCTGCGAACTCCGGGTTGGGCACGTGATCTGGATCCACACAGAGGATGACGTCGTAGTCCGCCCCGTGCGCGTCGAGCCAGGCGTTGAGATTGCCGTGCTTCGTCTTTGCCTCGAACTGGCCGGCCTCGGTGTTGTAGCGGCGCTTGTTCCGCCGGCTGAAGTGCTTGACCTTGAGGCGGCGGCACACCGCGCGAACCTCAGCGCTGTCGCCCTCGTCCAGAAGCCAGACGCGCAGGCCGCGGCAGCGCACCTTCTTCGCCGCTGCCAGCGTCTTTGCCACCATCTCGATCGGCTCGCGGTCCGGAACGATCGTCGTCAACATCGCAACTCGTAGACCGACGGCATTCGGTGGCGTCTTCGGGTCGCAGGCGATGACGGAAGCCAGCGACAGCGAGACGGCCTGCAAGAGGCGGGCCAGTTCCATCAATCCGATGGAGGAGACGACCACGACCTCTGCCGCGATGACGATCCCCCGCTGGTCGCGTGTGAGCACCCCGGCGGAGGAGAAGAGCCACCACACAAACGCCACGTCGATGCCGACCGCGAGCAGTCCGATCAGCACCGGCGCGAAAGCCTGACGCCGATCACCGTGAATGCTGCGGTAACTGACGCGATATGGCTCCCGCGTCTCAACGACGCGAACCGGCGAAACAGCCGGCGAGACAGCCGGCGAGACAGCCGGCGAGACAGCCGGCGGTTCGCGATCGACCGACGCCGATGGACGGGCATACGAAACTGACGACGACAAGACGTGCTCCCCCGATGCACTACAAGCGTTCAGCCGATCAAGCCTCGCGTAAACGCCCGAAACACCACAAAAGATGCTCAGAAGTTACGGATGGCTAAACCTTCGACGCCACTGTCCCCACGTGCTTTTACCGACACTATATATCGTCGCTAATCCATGTGTCGCGCTAATGACACCCGGATTGCGGCGGTGACAACGTCGGCTCGCAAACCGGAAGCACCAGATAACTCCGGCCGAGCCAGCCAGATATTCAGTGAGCAATTGATCACTATTTGAAACTCAGTTTTCCGGCCGACCCTTTGGCGCAAGGAGGTTAGGCGTCCGCGATCCGGCCCCGCCGGGTCGGACGAGCCGATCCCCGCGAGCAGGAGACGCGCCGAGCTAGGCTGAATCGAGTCCTCAGAAAGGATCTTTGTGTCCCAGCGAACATGGTTCATCACTGGCACGTCCCGCGGGTTCGGGCGGGAGTGGGCGGCCGCTGCGCTACAGCGAGGTGACCGTGTCGTCGGTACGGCGCGCGACACGTCGACGAACGACGACCTGGTCGCCACCTATCCCGACACCTTCCGGGTGCTGCAGCTCGATGTCACTGATCGCACGGCCGCCTTCGCGGCCGTACAAGAGGGCCATGATCATTTCGGCGAACTCGACATCGTCGTCAACAACGCCGGTTACGGGCAGTTCGGCATGATCGAGGAGTTGTCTGAGAAGGACGCTCGCGATCAGATCGAAACGAACGTGTTCGGCGCGCTCTGGATCACTCAGGCCGCCCTGCCCTATCTGCGCGAGCGCCAGGCCGGACACATCCTGCAGGTGTCCTCTATCGGCGGGATCTCCGCGTTCGTCAACCTCGGCATCTACCACGCGTCGAAATGGGCGTTGGAAGGTTTCAGCCAAGCACTTGCCCAGGAGGTCGCTCCGTTCGGAATCCACGTGACCTTGATCGAGCCGGGCGGATTCAGCACTGACTGGGCCGGCCCATCCGCCAAACGCTCGGAGCAGATCGACGCGTACGACGACGTCCGGGCGGCCCGGGCACGCACGCGAGCACGCATGTCGGCTGGCGACCCGACCGCCTCGGCGGCCGCCGTGCTCCGTATCGTCGACGCCGAGAAGCCCCCGTTGCGGTGCTTCTTAGGCACAGCGCCGTTGTCGATCGCCGAGGCCGACTACGCGGATCGGCTGGATACGTGGCGCGCGTGGCAACCAGTGGCCGAACTGGCCCAGGGCTGACGCCGGCCGCGGGCAAGTCCGCCGACAGATCGTGGCACCCTTCGGGGATGCCGGAATACGCGGTGCGCCCCCCGTTCGAGACCGGGTTTCTCGATGTGGGCGACGGACAGCGCGTGTACTGGGAACAGAGCGGTAGTCCAGACGGCAAGCCGGTCGTGACGTTGCATGGCGGCCCCGGCTCGGCGCCCCGATCGGGCAGCCTGACTACGGCAGACCCGGATCGCTACCGGTTAGTGCGCTTCCACCAGCGTGGCTGCGGTCTCAGCACACCGCACGCCGCAGGCCTCGACGTCTCGTTGGAGCCGAACACGACGCGTCATCTCATCGGCGACATCGAGAGGCTGAGGACGCGGCTAGGCATCGACGGCTGGCTCGTTCACGGCGGATCATGGGGTGCCACCCTGGCGCTCGCGTACGCGCAGACGTTCCCCGATCGGGTCACCGAAATGCTGCTCGCCTCGGTCACCATGACCAGAGCCGCCGACGTCCGCTGGCTCGCTCACGAGGCCGGCCGATTCTTCCCGGCGGAGTGGGCGCGCTTCCGCGCGCACGTCCCCGAGTCAGACCGCGACGACCTGGTCGCCGCATACGACCAGCTGATCAACCACGGGACCGACCCGCGCCGTCGCGTGGACGCGGCGAAGGCCTGGTGCGCGTGGGAAGACGCCTTGATCTCACTTGACGACCAGCCATACGCCGGATCGCGTACTCGCAGCGAGGCCGACCTGATCTGTTTCGCGCGGCTTGTCACCCACTACTTCGCCCACGCCGCATTCCTCGACGAAAGCCAGCTCCTCCGCGATATCTCCAAGATCGCCCATATCCCTGCCGTCCTCGTTCACGGCCGCCTGGACATCTCCGGGCCCCCCGACGTGCCGTGGCTGCTGGCTCAACGTTGGCCGGCCGCCGAACTCCACCTCGTCCACTCAGGCCACACAGGCAATGCCGAAATGAGCCAACGGATCAACGACGAGTTCGAACGCTGGAAGCGATGATCACGTCGTCTGAGGAGGCAGACGCAACACCGGATGCCAGTGTTCAGCAGCGCCCGCGCTTCGCCTCATACATCGAGATGTCCGCGCGATGGAGTACCGACGCGGGACTGTCGCCAGGTTCCGGATACGCGATGCCGATCGAGGCCTGTGCGGTGAGCGAGCCGACGCTCAGCTCAAACGGCTCACGAAATGCCTTGGCGATGGCGTCAGTGACCCGCCTCAGGCTGTGCGCCGTCGCCGGGTCGGGCAGCGAGCTGCAAATGATCACGAACTCGTCGCCGCCCGGTCGGGTCACGATGTCGGTAGCTCGAACACAGCGGATCAACCGGCTTGCGACTGCGCGCAACAGCTCGTCGCCCACGGCGTGCCCATAGCGATCATTGACCTGCTTGAACCCGTCGAGATCTACGAACAGCGCCGCGATGTTCGACTCGCCGCGTTCGAACCGCGCCAGAGCGTGCGCCAGACTCTCGTCCATCAGCGCGCGATTCGGAAGTTCCGTCAACGGATCGCGGGTGGCGACCAACGAGAGATGCTCGACTCGTTCGCGTAGTTCGAGCATCTGGACGATCATGCAGGCCAGGTCCTCCATCGATGCGACCTGGTCAGCGGTCAGGTTGGTCACCGAGCGGGAGAACGCGCAGATGGTGCCGATGGTGTGCCCGCTGGTCAGCGTCAAGGGCGCCGCGACGTAGCCGCGAACTCGGTCGAGTTCACCCGTGACGAAAGGGTTCGCCGCCCACCGCGAGTCCAGGGTGGCGTCGTTGGTGAAGCTCGCCGTCTGCTGCGCGATCGACGTCGCGCACATGCTCGACCCGCGCGGGACGGGGGCCGCCTGGTAACCGTGTGCGGACAAGGAAAACTGTTGCGTGGCGTCGATCAGATTCACGACGGCGTTTGGCGTGCCGCAGATCTGCGCGGCCAGACGCGTCGCCTTCTCCCACCACGGGTCCGGCTTGGCGCCAACCAACCGCAAGAGCCGCAGCGAGGAGACGCGGCCGATTTCGTTCGCGGGAACGGCGAAATCGCCACCGGCCGGGCGAGGCAGATCAAGTCCCGCGCGCATGTCAGAACGATCGGCGCGAGACGCGCGAACTCGAGTCACGGCATGTCTGACCGCCGGGCCAAGATAGGAGGGTGAGCGCCATCGATGATCTTCTGGCCACCGCCCGCACCGGCTGGACGCGCCTGACACCGCACGAGGCACGCGACGCGTGGGCGGCCGGGGCACTCTTGATCGATACCCGAACGCCGTGGCAGCGCGACGCGCAAGGAGAGCTGCCCGGCGCCGTGATCATCGATCGGACCGTTCTCGAATGGCGGCTTGACCCGAGCAGTGAATGGGGCATCCCGGAAGCTCGCACCGGCGCGAGAGTCGTCATCGCGTGTCGTCAGGGCTTCAGCTCCAGCCTCGCCGCGCATAGCCTGCGCGATCTCGGCATCGAAGCGACGGACATCGTCGGCGGCGTCGAGGCATGGATCGCCGAGGGGCTGCCCGTCCATCGCGATCCGGTCGACGAGCGGCGCTGAGTTCCTATAGCTCCAAGTTTCCTATAGCTCCAACGAGCTCGGGTCGGATGGAACGTCGACGGCTAGCTCCTCCAACGCCGCGAGCGGGATGATCTGCAGCACCGCCTGGTTGGTCGAGTTCAGCACCACCGGCGCGGCGACGCCCTCGTTGTAAGCCCTGGCCCAGTTGTGCGCCGTCACGCACCAGCGGTCCCCCGGCGCCAGCCCGGGAAAGCCAAACTGCGGGAGCGGGGTCGTCAGATCGTTGCCGATGCTGCGCTGGTGTTCGAGGAACTCGGCCGTCACGACTGCGCAGATCGTGTGACTGCCAAGATCCTCCGGTCCCGTGTTGCAGCATCCGTCCCGGAAGAACCCGGTCATGGGATCAGTGCCACACGGCTCCAGGTCACCGCCGAGGACATTGCGTTCCGTCATACGCCCAGCATGGCCGATGATCGCCAGCGGGCGCGGCAGGCTGGACCGCTACCTGCTACTGGTCGGCGCAGGTCGACAGCCCGGCGTCGGTGGCCTCGCTCGTCGCAGTGTCGAGCACATTGGACGCCGCCTGGAACTTGGTCAAGAACGTGGCCGCGTCGCCATTCTTGGCCGCTGTGCTGGAGTCGGTGAGAGCGCTGATTCCCTTGTCTAGATCTGCAAGCGCCTGCTGGGCCTTGGCGTTGCCCGGGGCTGCCTGCGGCAAGGCGCGGATCTGGGTTATCTCGTCCTCGAGAATCGCGTTCTGCTTGTCCAGGTACGCGGCCATGGCCGCAAGCGCGGCCGGGCTGGTGTCGGTCGGATCGCCAGGCGGGTCGCCGAGTTCGTGAGACTTCGTGTTCCCCGTGGCGCATATGGCGTTCACCCGCGAGTTCCAGTCCGACGTGCTGATCGTCCCGGACGAGGTCGACGCCGGCGCGCTCGCCGACCCGGTCGCGGTCGACGCCGCGGATGAGCTGCTGGCCGAATGCCGGGCGTCCGTCGCCTTCGGCGATGACGAGCTCGAGCAGGCGGTGATCGCGGCGCACAGCGCGGCGGTCGCCGTCACAATGCCGAAGGTGGCGCGCATGGTTCTCCAAAGAGGCGAAGGGGCCGATCAATGCTTCGATCGACCGCTCACGGCCCTCTCTGAGCAAAACCAGCGTGAATCAGCAGATCTTCTGGAACCTTATACCTAAATCGGTGGAAAAAGGTCACCAGTCACTGCGGCCCCCTCACACCATGCGATGACGTCGTGAATATCCAGGCCGTATGGGCTCTGGCCGTCCCACGGCGCCAACGTCGCCGCGGCTCGATCAAGCAAGGAGCGGGCTCCGAGGGGATTGCCGCGCGCGGCGTGCGTCACTCCCACCGCCAACTGCGCCAGTCCGCGCCACAACTCACGTTCGGCGCCGTCGCCCGCCTTCCAGCAGTCTTCGAACACCTCGTGGGCATGGAACGGTCGCCCTTCGGCAAACAAGGCGCGCGCTTCGTCGATCGTCTCCCAGGGGGTACGCGTGACGTTCTCAGGAGCCCTGTGGACGCCGATCTGATCGCGGGCAAGAGGCCGCCCGAGCGCGTCGCGCGGACGAGCGTTTCGCGGGCGCCGATTGTTGTCGCGGTCGCGAGAGAGATCAGCCACCCCGACCACTCCTAGGCCGCATCCGACCACGGTAACCCGCCTGCCCTCGAGCCGGCCGAGACGAGGTCGTGACTCGGTAAGATCGCCCGCCGTGGCAGGTACAGCGCGAAAGATCCGAGTAGTCGGCGATCCCGTCCTGAGCACTCCGACCGAGAAGGTCGACACGTTCGACGAGGAGCTGGCCGGACTGATCGAGGACATGTTTGCGTCGATGTACGTCGCCGAGGGTGTCGGTCTGGCGGCGACGCAGATCGGCGTCGCGCGGGCCGTGTTCGTCTACGACTGTGTGGACGCGGCAGGCGTGCGCCATGTCGGGCACGTGGTCAACCCCGAGATCGCCTCGACGGACGGGCCACTGGACGGCGGCGATGAAGGCTGCTTGTCCGTGCCCGGCCCTTATCACTCCACGACGCGGCCGACGATCGCGACTATCCGCGGAGTCGATCGGACCGGCGCCCCGGTCGAGGTCACCGGGACCGGCTTCTTCGCGCGTTGCCTGCTGCACGAGACCGAGCACCTCGACGGCGTGCTCTACATAGATCGGCTGCCACGCAACCAGCGCCGTAGGGTGCTCCGGGAGATGACGCCGTTCGAATGGAACGCCCCAATCCCCTGAAGCCGCTGTCTCTGGGACGGATTTTGCCGCTATTCGGCAAAATCCGTCCCAGAGACTTCCAGCATCCGTCGGATCTGCGACACGGTTCGCTCGGGGTGTCGCGTTATGTCGGCCCACGTGAATCGCAGCACCCGCCAGCCCACCAAAGACAGGTCGTTCTGTCTCCAGCGGTCCCCCTGAAATCGGGTCACGTCGTTGTGGAACGCCCAGCCGTCTACCTCGATCGCCAAGCGGGCTGCGGCGAAAGCCACGTCGACGACCGCGATGAGCTGACCCCCCGCCCAAAGTTGGTAGTTCGGCTCCCAGCCCGACAGGCCCGCACTTCGCAGCAGACGATGGAGAACTCGTTCTGACTGGGCGGCTGCTCCGTCGCCCAGGTTGGAAAGGACTGTCCGCAACAGCGTGTTGCCTCGGCAACGCGGCTGCTCGATCAGGCGCCGTTCGATGGAGGCCGCGGTCAGCCATCGACGCTGCACCCCACGGTCGGCCAAGGTCTGCGCATCCGCGGGCGAAAGCGTGCTCAGATGATCGAGGACGGTCTGCGTTCTGGTCGTTCGCGGCAAACCGTCCCGACGTACGACCATGGAGTCGGCCACGAAGCCACGGTGTACGACGATCCAGTCGGGCATGCGAGGACGCCGCTGATGCGGGACCACCACGTGGACGCCAGGCGGCGGCGCCGCTGTAATCCCCCAGAGGTGCGCCGCGCTGGCAAATCCGATCGCGCCGCCTGACATGAGGGCGGCCGCCCACAACTTCGCGCCCAAAGTCCAAGGAGCGCCTCCGACGAGGTAGACGCCATGATTGCCGATGCGCTCAAGCTCTCTTGCGGCGATCAGCCGGGCGATAACGCCGTGGGCCAGACCGGCGGCCGCCAGCTGCCTGCGGCTGATCGCCCCCTGCTGCTCAGCGGCAAGCTCCCTCCACAACATAACACTGGAGCATGCCCGACACCGCCAATGGGTGGCGGTGGTCATCCACAGCGCGCACGCCGGGTCACATTTTGCCGAATAGCGGCAACATCCGTCCCGAAGACGCTGGAGTCAGACCAGTAGCTCCGCGATTTGGACGGCGTTCAATGCCGCGCCCTTGCGCAGGTTGTCGTTGCTGACGAACAAGGCCAGGCCGTTCGGGCCGTCCTGCCGGATACGGCCGACATAGGACGGGTCCTGGCCGGCTGCCAGGAGCGGCGTTGGCACGTCGGCGATCTCGACGCCAGGCGCCGCGCTGAGCAGTTCGTACGCCCGTTCGACCGAGAGCGGCCGAGCGAACTCCGCGTTCATGGATAGAGAGTGCCCGGTGAAGACCGGGACTCGCACGCACGTTCCCGACACCCGAAGATCGGGAATGTCGAGGATCTTGCGTGACTCGTTGCGCAGCTTCTGCTCCTCGTCGGTCTCGAAGGAGCCGTCGTCGACGATCGATCCGGCCAGCGGCAGGACGTTGAACGCGACCGGCCGCGCGAACTTCACCGGCGACGGGAACTCGACGGCACGGCCGTCATGGGTCAGGTCCGCCGCATGATCGACGACCTGCCGCATCTGCTTGTCGAGCTCGTCGACACCGGCCAACCCGGCGCCCGAGACGGCTTGATAGGTCGCCGCGATCAGGCGGCGCAAGCCGGCCTCGTCGTGGAGCGGCTTGAGCACGGGCATCGCGGCCATCGTCGTGCAGTTCGGGTTGGCGATGATCCCTTTGCGGGCGTTGCGAACCTCGGCCGGATTGACCTCGGCGACGACCAGCGGAACGTCGGGGTCCATGCGCCAAGCAGAGGAGTTGTCGATCACGGTCACACCCGCTGCAGCGAAGCGCGGCGCCAGCTCCCGTGAGGTGCTTCCGCCGGCGGAGAACAACGCGATGTCG
>Ga0105237_10005606_pt1 | contig 14149 bp, 13 predicted proteins | sample KBSC24metaG_FD_81520 | JGI IMG/M metagenome (GOLD analysis project Ga0105237, IMG submission 81520) | Corn rhizosphere microbial communities from Kellogg Biological Station, Michigan, USA - KBS C2-4 metaG | ecosystem: Host-associated > Plants > Roots > Rhizosphere > Soil | place: Michigan, USA... | reverse complement strand
CTGGAGAACGTCATCGTCATCGGCGCCTCCAACCGTGAGGACATGATCGACCCGGCCATCCTGCGGCCTGGCCGCCTGGACGTGAAGATCAAGATCGAGCGGCCGGATGCCGAAGCGGCGCAGGACATCTTCTCGAAGTACCTCACCGAGCAACTGCCGGTGCACGCCGACGACCTGGCCGAGTTCAACGGCGATCGGGCGCTCACCATCAAGGCCATGATCGAGAAGATCGTGGACCGGATGTACGCCGAGATCGACGACAACCGCTTCCTCGAGGTCACGTACGCCAACGGTGACAAGGAGGTCATGTACTTCAAGGACTTCAACTCCGGCGCCATGATCCAGAACGTCGTGGACCGGGCCAAGAAGTACGCGATCAAGTCGGTGTTGGAAACCCAGCAGCGCGGTCTGCGGGTGCAGCATCTGCTGGACTCCATCGTCGACGAGTTCGCCGAGAACGAGGATCTGCCCAACACCACCAATCCCGATGACTGGGCGCGGATTTCGGGCAAGAAGGGCGAGCGGATCGTCTACATCCGGACTCTCGTCACGGGCAAGAGTTCGTCCGCGAGCCGGGCCATCGATACTGAGTCCAACCTGGGCCAGTACCTCTAACAGAACGACCGGTGTGAGGGCTGTGCACGCAATTCTCCGGAATTGTCTGCACAGCCCTCACATTCGTTTGCGGTCGGCGAGGTAGCGGTCGCGCGCGTCGAGCCGGCGACGCAGGCTGTCGATCTGTGGGTCGACGAATTCGGCGCGGTACCCGGCATCGCTGGTGGTGCGCGCGGTGATGTACATGAAGGTCAGGGCGCCGAGGAACAGCGTCGTCTGGATCAGTGCTTCCGGAATCGGCAGCGTCATGCCGAAGATGGAGCCGTCGGGCGATCCGTTGTTGCGCGTCCATTCCGCCAGGAGTTGCGGGCTGATCAGGATCAGGCCGAGCACCAGAAAGATGAATGCGGTCACCAGGGCGACGATCAGCAGCTGCAGTACCTGCGACATGGCCAGGACGAACACCACGTTGACACGTTCGATGCGGGACAACGGGATTCGGTGGTCGGGCGTGGGCAGGTGCGCGAACGGCGTGTCGGCCAATACCGCGTTCTGGGTCTCGGGTGCTTCAGGCGCCGCTGCGGTCAAGATCGGCCGGACTCGGTCGATGGTGGTCGCGATGACGAACGCGACGGCGATCAGTGCGAGGAAACCCAGCGCGGACCATAGCCGGGCTCGGCTGACGATGGCCGCCATCAGCCAGACGTAGGTGTTGAAGAACACCAGCACCGTCAACAGCATGATCGGCAGGGCGCGCACGAACAAGCTGCCCACGAGCGTCAGGTTGTGCGCCGTGGTGTCCAGGGCCCAGCCGAAAATCGACCCGATGCCGGTCGCGGTGCAGACGAGGATGACGGCGATGACCACACCGACGTAGATCAAGTTGCCGCCGACTTTGGGGCCAGGACCACCGAGCACCGCGCCGACGGCGCATACCGCCACCGACACCGCGGCCGCGCCGGCCCGATTGCGCCACGACGAGATGCGCGACACCAGCCAGCCGGCCAGCGCGGCCACCGGTGCCACCAGCAGAAGCAGCGCCAGGACGAACCACTCGGTGCGGGTGGGTTGGCCTTCGATGTTGATGGTGTGTTTGCCGGTGACGGCGGTGACGAGGATCGAGTTCGCCATGAACACCGCGAACGCGGCCAGCGCCGGCGCCGAGCGTTGCCACAGCCGTCGCACCAGCGCCCCTGGACGCAGCACCGCGGGCAGCCCCCGGCGCAGAAACCAGGTCTCGGCGGCGACCCGGTCGGCGTGAGATGTGGTCATGGGCCCAATCGTGCAACACGACACCCGTCTAGGCTGTGCGGCATGCAACGGATCATCGGAACAGAGGTCGAATACGGCATTTCCTCGCCGTCAGATCCGACCGCGAACCCGATCCTCACGTCCACCCAGGCGGTGCTGGCGTACGCGGCGGCCAGCGGCATCCAGCGGGCCAAGCGCACGCGGTGGGACTACGAGGTCGAGTCCCCGCTGCGCGACGCCCGTGGCTTCGACCTGAGCCGCTCCACCGGGCCGGCGCCGATCGTCGACGCCGACGAGATCGGCGCGGCCAACATGATCCTCACCAACGGTGCCCGGCTGTACGTCGACCACGCGCACCCGGAGTACTCCGCTCCCGAGGTCACCGACCCGATGGACGCGGTCATCTGGGACAAGGCCGGCGAACGCGTCATGGAGGCCGCTGCGCGGTATGTGGCGAGCGTCCCGGGCGCGGCCCGGCTGCAGCTGTACAAGAACAACGTCGACGGCAAGGGCGCGTCGTACGGCACGCACGAGAACTACCTGATGAGCCGGCAGACGCCGTTCAACTCGGTCATCGCCGGGTTGACGCCGTTCTTCGTGTCCCGTCAGGTTGTGACGGGTTCCGGCCGGGTCGGCATCGGGCAGTCGGGGGACGAGCCGGGTTTCCAGCTGACGCAGCGCGCCGACTACATCGAGGTCGAGGTCGGGCTCGAGACGACGCTCAAGCGCGGCATCATCAACACCCGCGACGAGCCGCATGCCGACGCCGACAAGTACCGCCGGCTGCACGTCATCATCGGTGACGCCAACCTGGCCGAGACGTCGACGTACCTCAAGGTGGGCACCACGTCGCTGGTGCTCGACCTGATCGAGTTCGGGCCGGCCGAGGGCATCGACCTGTCCGATCTGGCGTTGGCCCGCCCGGTGCACGCGGTGCATGTGATCAGCCGCGACCCGTCGCTGCGCGCGACTGTGGCGCTGGCCGACGGTCGTGAGCTGACCGCCCTTGCCCTGCAACGCATCTACCTCGACCGGGTGGCCAAGCTGCAGGAGCGGCGCGACCCCGATCCGCGCGCCGACCATGTCCTCGAGACCTGGGCGCACGTGCTGGATCTGCTGGAGCGCGATCCGATGGAGTGCGCGGAAATCCTGGACTGGCCGGCCAAGCTGCGTCTGCTGGAGGGCTTCCGGCAGCGGGAGAACCTGGGCTGGAATGCCCCGCGCCTGCACCTGGTGGACCTGCAGTACTCCGACGTGCGGCTGGACAAGGGTCTGTACAACCGCCTGGTCGCGCGCGGCTCGATGAAGCGGCTGGTGACCGAGCAGCAGGTGCTGGATGCGGTGGAGAATCCGCCCACCGACACCCGCGCCTACTTCCGTGGCGAGTGCCTGCGCCGGTTCGGCGCGGACATCGCGGCGGCCAGCTGGGACTCGGTGATTTTCGACCTCGGCGGCGAGTCGCTGGTGCGGATTCCGACGCTGGAACCGCTGCGCGGAAGCAAGGCCCACGTCGGTGCGTTGCTGGATTCGGTGGACAGCGCGGTCGAGTTGGTGGAACAGCTCACCACGTAAACGCTTGTGTTCCCGGGGAACCCGGGCACGGACCGGTAGTGTGAAGTTAGATATCGAGCAATCAGGAGGCGGCGATGGCTCAGGAACAGACCAAGCGTGGCGGTGGCGGCGGCGAGGACGACGACGTCTCCGGTCCGTCTGCCGCAGGTCAGGAACGTCGCGAGAAGCTCGCCGAGGACACTGACGATCTGCTCGATGAGATCGATGACGTGCTGGAAGAGAACGCTGAGGACTTCGTGCGCGCGTACGTCCAAAAGGGCGGCCAGTGACGCCAGCGTTCGGGCCTTTCTCTGATCGACTGGATGTCACCTCACCCCACCTGAACTTGTCCTCGTTTTCGGACTTTCTGAGCCGGCAGGCACCCCACCTGCTACCGGTGGTGGGGGATTCTGTGACCTCTGGTGCGGACCTGCCCCATGGCACGACGATCGTCGCGATCAAGTACCCCGGTGGTGTGCTGATCGCGGGGGACCGGCGGGCCACCCAGGGCAACATGATCGCCAGCCGTGACGTGCAGAAGGTGCACATTGCCGACGACTACACCGCGACCGGTATCGCCGGTACCGCGGCCATCGCGGTGGAGTTCGCGCGGCTGTATGCCGTCGAGCTGGAGCACTACGAGAAGCTCGAAGGCGTGCCGCTGACGTTCCGCGGCAAGGTCAACCGGCTGGCCATCATGGTGCGCGGCAATCTCGCCGCGGCCATGCAGGGCTTCGTCGCGCTGCCGCTGCTGGTGGGCTACGACCTGGACGACTCCGACCCGGGCAACGCCGGTCGCATCGTCTCGTTCGACGCCGCGGGCGGCTGGAACATCGAAGAAGAGGGCTACCAGTCGGTGGGCTCGGGATCACTGTTCGCCAAGTCGTCGATCAAGAAGCTGTATTCGCATGTGACCGATGCCGATTCGGCGCTGAAGGTCGCCATCGAGTCGCTGTACGACGCGGCGGACGACGATTCGGCCACCGGCGGACCCGACCTGACCCGTGGGATCTATCCGACCGCGGTGCTGATCGGTGCCGAGGGTGCCGAAGAGGTGACCGACGAGCGGATCGCCGCGCTGGCCCGGGAAGTCATCGCCAACCGGACGCGTGCGAGAGGTAATGCCTGATGAGCTTTCCGTATTTCATCTCGCCTGAACAGGCGATGCGGGAACGTTCCGAGCTTGCGCGCAAAGGCATTTCGCGGGGTCGTAGCGTGGTCGTGCTGGCCTACGAGGGTGGCGTGCTGTTCGTCGCGGAGAACCCGTCGCGGTCGCTGCAGAAGGTCAGCGAGCTGTACGACCGGGTGGGCTTCGCCGCGGTCGGCCGGTTCAACGAGTTCGACAACCTGCGTCGCGGTGGCATCCAGTTCGCCGACACCCGTGGTTACGCCTATGACCGGCGCGACGTCACCGGCCGCCAGTTGGCCAACGTCTACGCCCAGACGCTCGGCACCATCTTCACCGAGCAGGCCAAGCCCTACGAGGTCGAGCTGTGTGTCGCCGAGGTCGCGCATTACGGCGAGACGAAACCCCCTGAGCTGTACCGGATCACCTACGACGGGTCCATCGCCGACGAGCCGCACTTCGTCGTCATGGGTGGCACCACCGAGCCGATCATTGCCGCACTCAACGACTCCTACGAAGAGAATGCGAGCCTGGCCGACGCGGCGAAGATCGCCATCGACGCGCTGCATGCCGGTGCCGGCGACCGCGTTCTGGGTGCAGCCACGCTCGAGGTCGCGATCCTCGACGCCAAGAAGCCGCGCCGCGCGTTCCGCCGGATCACCGGTGCGGCGCTGGACGCGGTCCTGCCGAAGGCCGAGGCCGACGCGAAGGACGACGAGTCCGGCGACAAGGCCGAGGGCGACGACAAGCCCGCGGGTGACGCCGCCGAGTAACTAGCTGGCCGAGGGCACCGTTGCCAGGCCGCGGAGTAGCACCGTGACGCCGAATTCGAAGGCGTCGTCGGCGCGTTCGGGTTTGGTGTTGCCGGTGGCCAAGGCCGCGGCGAACGCCAGGCCGACCTCAGCGCCGGCCTGCCAGGGTTCGTCCGGTGCGGCGACGTCGAGTGCCGAGCCCAGGACGAACGCATCGATCAGCGTGATGGCGCGCAGGGTGTCCGCAGGGTCGAAACCGGCCCGGCCGAACGCGACTGCCAGCACGTTGTACATGGTGAGGGCGTGGTCGCTGTTCACCGCATGCGCCGTCAACAGGGGGATGAGCCGCGGGTAGCGGGCGTAGCTCTGGCGGTAGGACCGCATGATGTCGGCAACGACGTCGGTCCAGGGGCGCTGTGGGTCGTCGGCGGGCAGTGCGACGTCGGACATCGCCCGTTCGCGCAGCAGCTCGACGATCTGTTCGCGCCCGGCGACGTGGTTGTACAGCGACGACGGGCTGACCTTCAGGGCCCGGGCCAGTTCCGGGACGGTGAAGCCGCCGGTCTTGTTGACCAAATCCATTGCTGCGCTGGCGATGCGATCCGTGGAAAGCAGCGGTTTGGAGGGGCGACCCATGGCATATGTCTACTACCTCTTTACAAGCGGGGGTAAGTGGGGTCACAATAAAACGAATCAAATTCGTTTTAGGAGTCCAGCTGATGATCACCCTGACCGCCACCGCACCCGAGTCGCTGTCCCGCAGCACCGAGTCGACGCGACCGCCGGTCCGGGTCGGTCTGGTGCAGCATCGCTGGCGTTCCGATGCCGACGAGCTCGCCAAGGTGCTGCGCGACGGCATCGACCGGGCGGCAGGAGAGGGTGCCGCGCTGGTCTGCCTGCCGGAGATCACGCTGTTGCGGTACCCCGCCGACACCCCGGCCGGCCCGAACCCGGGCGATACCGCCGAAGACCTCCTGGACGGCCCGACGTTCGCGCTGGCCGCCGAGGCGGCTCGGGCCAATGGCGTCTTCGTGCATGCATCTCTCTACGAAAAGTCGCCGGCCGCAGACGGTTTGGGGTTCAACACGGCGATCCTGGTGACCCCGTCGGGCGAGCTGGCCGGCCGGACCCGCAAGATGCACATCCCGATTTCCGCCGGCTACTACGAGGACACCTACTTCCGGCCCGGTCCCGCGGAGGGCAACCCCTACCCGGTCTACGAGCCGGCGGGGCTCGGCGCCAAGCTGGGCATGCCGACGTGCTGGGACGAATGGTTCCCCGAGGTGGCCCGCAACTACTCGCTCGGCGGCGCCGAGATCGTCGTCTACCCGACGGCCATCGGCTCCGAGCCGGTCTTTCCCGCCTTCGACACCCAGCCGCTGTGGCAGCAGGTCATCGTCGCCAACGGCATCAACAGTGGCCTGTTCATGGTGGTGCCCAACCGAATTGGCGATGAGGGCGCCGTGACCTTCTATGGCTCGTCGTTCATCTCGGACCCCTACGGCCGGGTGCTGGTGCAGGCCCCGCGCGACGAGGAGGCGGTGCTGGTCGCTGATCTGGACCTCGACCAGCGTCGCGACTGGCTGGAGCTGTTCCCGTTCCTGCTGACCCGGCGGCCGGAGAGCTATGGCGCGCTCACCGCGCCCGTTGATGCGCGGCGCCCGTACGGTGCCGGCCACCAGGCCACCGCGGTGGTGAAATGACGAACTACGTGATGCCGGCCGAGAGCGCGCCGCAGGACCGGGTGTGGATGGCGTTCCCATCTGAAGGATATTCCTTGGGGGACAACGCAACCGAACACCACGAGGCCCGCTCGACGTGGTCGGCCGTGGCGCACGCAGTGCTGGAGTTCGAACCCGTGACCGTGGTGGTGGATCCCGCTGAGATGGCAGTCGCGCGGCGCTACCTGTCCACCCAGGTCGACATCGTCGAGGCGCCGCTGAACGACGCCTGGATGCGTGACATCGGCCCGACCTTCGTGCATGCCGGCGACGGCTCGGTGGCGGCGGTGGACTGGGTGTTCAACGGTTGGGGTGGCCAGGACTGGGCGCGGTGGGATCTCGACGCGAAAATCGGTGCCGCAGTTGCCGGTTGGGCCGGTGTTCCGGTAGTCCCGTCGACGCTGGTCAACGAAGGCGGCGGCATCCAGGTCGACGGGCAGGGCACGGTGCTGGTCACCGAAACCGTCCAGCTGGACCCGGGCCGCAACCCGGGCGCCACCAAGGCCGACATCGAGGCTGAGCTGGCCCGCACCATCGGGGCCACCCACGCCGTGTGGTTGCCACGTGGTCTGACCCGCGACTCGGAGCGCTTCGGCACCCGCGGACACGTCGACATCGTCGCGGCCATCACGTCACCGGGGCGCCTGCTGCTGCACGCGCAGCACTCAGACGCGCATCCGGACCATTTGGTGTGCAAGGAGATTCGCGAAGCGCTCGCCGAGACCCGCGACGCCGCGGGCCGGCCGTGGGACATCGTCGAACTCCCGGCGCCGGACATGCTGACCGACGCCGAGGGCTACGTCGACTACAGCTACATCAACCACCTGGTGGTCAACGGCGGCGTCATCGCGTGTGCGTTCGGTGATCCGCGCGACGCTGACGCGGCGGCGATCCTTGCCGAGCAGTACCCCGGCCGGCGCGTAGTCAGCGTCGATGCGCGGCCGCTGTTCGAGCGCGGCGGTGGCATCCACTGCATCACGCAGCACCAACCGTCGGCCACACACATCGCGTCGGGACCTCCGAAGTAGCGGAGCCAGAAGGTCAGTCGACGCTCTCGGCGATGGCCCGGAGAAACTCGACATTCTCGAGGTCGCGGTTGGTCTCCTCGGAACTGGACGTCCCGTAGCGGCGATTGGCCGACAGTTTGACGATCGTGGTCGCCCTTGCGGGGTTGACATAGACAAGCTGGTTGAGCACGCCGATGGCGCTGAAATCGCCTTTGTCGCCGGCAGGTATCCACCACTGATACCCGTAGCCCAGATCGATGCCGTGGTCGCCGACGATCGGTCGGCCGGCTTCGCGGATCGGTGCGTCGATGGTTGTCGACGCCCGGACCCATTCGGCGGAAACGATCTGGCGTCCGTGCCACATTCCGTTGTTGCGGTACAACTCGCCGAGCCTGGCAAAGTCGCGAGCGGTGAGATTGAGTCCGGCATAGGACATTTCGGTGCCGAGTAGATCGGTGACCCAGAAGCTCGGCGACTCGAAACCGAGCGGTTCGACGAGTTTCTCGGTCATGTACTCCGACACGCTTCGACCGACGGCATGCGCGAGCAGCGCACCCAATATCTGGGTCTCGCCGGAGTTGTAGCGACAAACGGTGCCCGGTGCACTTTCCGTCGACATCCTGGCAACGAAACCATCCAGTCCGCCGCGGCGGCCCATCATGGCCTGCGTGAGTTGGTGGATGTCTGAGGAGGGATCGTTGTAGTCCTCGTTCCACCGGGCTCCCGAGGACATCTGCAAGACGTTCCGGATCGAGACACCGTCGTAGGCGGACCCGGGATCGACGGGCACGTAATCGCTGATCGCGCCATCGATGTCGGCGATGTGGCCTTCGTCCACCGCGATTCCGACGAGGGCGGAGATGAAGCTCTTGGCGACCGACATCGACAACCAGTTGACCGCCGGCCCGCCGGTGAGGAGATAGCGCTCGTAACGCAGGCGCCCGTCCACGATCACCAGCAGTGCCGCGGTGTCGGTGTCGGCCAGGAAATGCTCGGTGGACTTCGTGCTGCCCTCGAACACGTATGACGTCGGGAGCGAGATTGGCGGCCCGGCCGGCCAGGAGACCGGGCTGGTGGCCGCGGGCATCCGCCGGACCGGCGCGAGTTGGTCGATCCGCATGAAGTTCTCGTGCTGCGGCGCGCCGGTGAACAAGCCGATATCGGCCAATGATGCGGGACGGCGAGGAGCGAACACCTTGCGCGCCAGATAGCGCAGCGTGAATGCCGCGGCTGCGGCGGGACGACGTGTCACCGTAGTAACCTCCAATAGACGTACCAATTGGTATGCGTACCAGATGGTACGCATAATTGGGAGGGCTGTATAGATGTGGCATGAGGAGTAGGGCGATGGACGGCGAATCACCTCGAATCGACGGGCGAACGGCGCGATTTCAGCACCGTCGTCCCGAGTTGCTCGGCGCCGCGGCCGAGTACGTGCTCGACAACGGACTGGCGGAGTTGTCACTGCGGCGGCTCGCGGAGGCACTCGGTGTCACTCATGCGACGTTGCTCAGACACTTCGTGTCGAAAGACGAGTTGGTACTCGAAGTGACGGAGCATATTCGCGCGGACTTCGAGACACGCCTGGTCTCGGATGTCGACCTGCTGCCCGGCTATTCCGTGGCCGACTTGGCAAGGGCCTTGTGGTCCCGCCTGTGCGAGCCACGCGAGCAACGCCAATTCCGGTTACTGTTCGAGCTTTTCGGCAGCCGAAGTCCGGGCGACGAGCGGCTGACCGAGTCGATGATCCACGGTTGGGTCGCGTTGATCTGCGATCGCATCGTCGTCGCGGATGGCTGGAATCGACAGGATGCGCAGGCGCTGGCCACTTTGCTGCTGGCACAATTTCGCGGCTTGCAACTCGACTTGATGCTGACTGGTGAACGAGCGCGAGTCGATGCGGCACTTGAGATTTCGCTGCGACAACTCGAACAGCCGCGTCGCTAGCGGCTGCGGGTAGCATCCACCGCATGGGCATCAAACTCGAGAACGTCGGCATCGCTGTGCGCGATCTCGACGCGACCATCGCGTTCTTCACCGACCTCGGCCTGACGCTCGTCGGCCGTGCCACCGTCAGCGGCGAGTGGACCGACACCGCTGTCGGCCTCGACGGCAACCACGCCAACATCGCGATGCTCGAGACGCCGGACGGTCATGGCCGCATCGAACTGTTCGAGTACATCCATCCCGAGGCCATCGAGTCCGAACCCATTCGTCCCAACGTCATCGGCATGCACCGTGTCGCGTTCTCGGTGGACGACATCGACGCGGCTCTCGAGATCGCCGCCCGCCACGGGTGTCATCCACTCCGTGGCGTGGCGACCTATGAGGACATCTACAAGCTGACGTACGTCCGTGGTCCCAGCGGCATCATCGTGATGTTCGCCGAAGAGCTCAAGAAGAGCTGACCGTCCATTCTCAGCAATTCGGCTGATGTTTGCGGGGGCGAACAGTGCTTTATTGAAGTCGTGCCAACGGGACGCGTGCCGCGTCAGGTGTCAACCATTCGACTTCAGAAAGCACAGTCATCATGAAGTACCTCGTGCAGTGGCATGCCATAGAGCCGTCGTTGATGAGGGCGACGGCCGAACGGTTCTTGAAGACCGGCGCCCCGCCGCCCGCCGGTGCAACGCAGCTCGGCCGGTGGTTCGGTCTCAACGGCAGCGGCTGCTCGGTGGTCGAGGCGGCCGATTCGAAGCCGATATTCGAACTGATCACCGAATGGCAGGAGTTCCTCGATATCCAGGCCACGCCGGTATTGGAAGACGAGGAATTCGGGGCCGTCGTCGCCAAGATCTACGGCTAGCCGCGTTCAGACGCGCTCGGCGCCGCCGCCGCTCATGGCCATCAGCCGACTGATGGCCGCGCCCACCTGGCCGCGTTTGTGCGGGCCGTTGCGCAGTACCCACGACGTCAGGTGCTCGAGCAGCTCCCGGATCTCCAGCAGCGCCTGAATGCGCCCGCTCTCATCGGTCTTGCCGGTCAACACCTCGGACCACAGGGCGTCCAGATCGAGGATGTCGCGCACCGTCGCGTAGGCCATCGCCACGTCGGATGTGCTCACCGACAGGCGTTCCTGCATGCGGTAGATGGTGCCGGGACCGACCCGGTTGATCAGCTCACCGGCGACCGACGTGGCGACGATCTCGCGCCGCAGTGGATGGTTCGCGATTTCTGCCAGGGCGTGCTCGGCGATGGTTGCCGGGAAGTACTGCTCGAGGCGGCCGACGAACATCTCGTGATCCGGGACGTCGGAGGCCAGCAGTTCCTGCGACACCAGGTTCTTGGATTGCGCCAGCAGCACGGCGATTTCGGGCCGGGTGAGTCCGAGTCCGACGAGGCGGCGGCGATCCAGCTCCTGCTTGGACGGCAGTCCTTCGACGTCGGGGTCGACGCCTGCTTCGTCCCACAGATTGCCGATGAGGCGGACGTGCCGCTCCAACAGCGGGCCGGCCTCGGCGGCGGCCATGCTGATCGCCAGAATCTGGTCGGCGTTGTCCGCCAGTACCCGTGCGGCGACGTCGTCAGTGGCCCCGGCCAGCAGTGCATTGCGTTGTGCGGTGGCGATGTTGCCGGAGTCGAGCGCGATCTTGAGGTTGACTTCGAGGTCCGAGGTGGCGACCCCGGCGGCGTTGTCGATGAAGTCGGCGTTGATGCGGCCGCCGTTCAGCGCGAACGCGATACGCGCCTGCTGCGTGAGGCCGAGGTTGCCGCCTTCGCCGATCACCTTGCAGCGCAACTGCGATGCGGTGACGCGCACCCGGTCGTTGGCCTTGTCCTGGGCGTCCGCGTCGGTCTCGTTGTCGGCGCAGACGTACGTGCCGACGCCACCGTTCCACAGCAGATCGACCGGTGCCCGCAGCACGGCGTTGATCAGCTCGTCCGGCGTGCATACGGTGGCCCTGATGGACAGGCGCTCCCGGATCTGATCCGACAGCGGAATTGACTTCGCGGTGCGTGACCACACCCCGCCGCCCGACGAGATCAGCGCCGGGTTGTAGTCCTGCCAGCTGGACCGGGGGAGCGCGAAGAGGCGTTCGCGCTCGACGAAGGACGTCTCGGGGTCCGGATTCGGGTCGAGGAAGATGTGCCGGTGGTCGAATGCGGCGACCAGCTTGATGTTGCGGGACAGCAGCATTCCGTTGCCGAACACGTCACCGGACATGTCGCCGATGCCGGCGACGGTGAACGGGTCGACGTCGATGTCGTGACCGGCCTCGGCGAAGTGCCTGCGCACCGAGAGCCACGCGCCGCGGGCGGTGATGCCCATTGCCTTGTGGTCGTATCCGGCCGACCCGCCCGAGGCGAAGGCGTCACCCAGCCAGAAGTCGTATTCGGCGGCAATGGAATTGGCCAGATCGGAGAAGGTGGCGGTGCCCTTGTCAGCGGCCACGACGAGGTATGCGTCGTCGCCGTCGGGGCACACGGTGCGGTTGGGATGGCGGACAGTACCGTCGACGATGTTGTCGGTGACGTCGAGCAGACCGCGGATGAAGGTGCGGTAACCGTCCGCGGGATCGACAGTGGCAGAACGCAAGACGAAGGCACCCTTGGCGCCGGTCGGCACGATCGGGGCGTTCTTCACCGCCTGCGTCTTCATCAGGCCCAGCACCTCGGTGCGGAAGTCCTCGGCGCGATTCGACCAGCGCAATCCGCCCCGGGCGATGGCGCCGCTGCGCAGGTGCACGCCTTCGACGGTGTCGGAGTGTACGAAGATTTCGCGGTAGGGCACAACGGGTCCGGAGATCGACAGTCGCGACGAGTCGATCTTGAACGCCACGTAGTTCTTGGGCAGGCCGTCCGCGTCTACCTGGAACCAGTTGGTGCGCAACGTCGCAGCGACGAACGCGTGCAGCGCTCGCCGGATCCGGTCGTCGTCGAGTGAGGTGGCGGCATCCACCAGTGCGGCGACCTCGCGGTCGGCCTGCTCGATGTCCGCGGTCGCGTCGGGGTTGAACCGGGCGTCGAACAGGGCCAGCAAGGCATTGACGAATTCAGGTGCGGTGACGAGGGATTCGATGACGTAGTCCTCGGAGAACCCCAGCCCCGTCTGCCGGAGGAACCGGCAGGCGGCGCGGATCAGCACCGCCCGGCGCCAATCGATGCCGGCGGCGGCGATGAGCATCGCGTACCGGTCGACGTTCCAGCGTTCCGCGATGGCGGCCTCGCAGGCCTGCGCGACCAGGTCACGGGTCGCGTCGGACAGCGAGAGGTCGCCGAACTCGTAGCAGTGTCCGGCGCCATCGGAGTGGTGGTAGGAGGCGACGCGCAGTCCGAAATGCTCGAACATTCTGCAGACGTCGGCCAGCAGCGGAGGCTGCCCAGGCCACTGGATTTGGGCGTGGTTGTATTGCCCGTCGGCGTCAAAAGACACCCGGGCAGAGGAACTCTGCATGGGAGAACTACTCCGGTCTATTTACTTTGGAGCTCTGGTTGGTTGGCGGAGGGGAGAGACGGAAAGTTATCGCGGCGGCAGCTACTGAAGGGCGATGTACTTGGTCTCGAGGTATTCCTCGATGCCCTCGCTGCCGGCTTCACGACCGATACCGGATTCCTTGATGCCGCCGAACGGCGCGGCCACATCGGAGATGACGCCCCGGTTGACGCCGACCATGCCGGCCTCGATCGCCTCCGCGACTCGCAGCGCGCGGTCCAGGCCCTGCGTGTAGACGTAGGCGGCGAGGCCGTACTCGGTGTCGTTTGCGGCATCGATGCCGGCCTGCTCGCCGTCGAAGCCGATGATCGCGGCGACCGGACCGAAGATCTCCTCACGCAGGAGGCGGGCGTCGGTCGACACGTCGGCGAGCACGGTGGGCGGGTAGAAGAAGCCCTCGCCTTCAATGGGCTTGCCACCGGTGGCGACCGTGGCGCCCTTGCTGACGGCGTCCTGCACCAGTTCGTCGACCGTCGCCCGCTGCTTGGCAGTGATCAGCGGACCGACCTGGCTGCCGGCTTGGTCGCCCGGGCCGGTGGCCAGTGCCGCCATGCGGGCGGCGAGCTTCTCGGTGAACTCTGCGCGGACCGCGTTGTCGACGTGGATGCGGTTGGCGGCGGTACATGCCTCACCCATGTTGCGCATCTTGGCTGCCATGGCACCGTCGACCGCGGCGTCCAGATCGGCGTCGTCGAACACCACGAACGGGGCGTTGCCGCCGAGTTCCATCGAGGTGCGTAGCACGCGATCGG
>Ga0105237_10005603_pt1 | contig 14150 bp, 14 predicted proteins | sample KBSC24metaG_FD_81520 | JGI IMG/M metagenome (GOLD analysis project Ga0105237, IMG submission 81520) | Corn rhizosphere microbial communities from Kellogg Biological Station, Michigan, USA - KBS C2-4 metaG | ecosystem: Host-associated > Plants > Roots > Rhizosphere > Soil | place: Michigan, USA... | reverse complement strand
GGTATTCAGGAAGTCGCGACGTTCTCGGTGGACGTGTCCGGCCCGGCCGGCTCCGTCGCCGTCTCGAACGCCCACGGCACCGTGACCGGCGCGGCCGGTGGCGTGCTGTTGCGCCCCTTCGCTCGCCTGATCGCCAAGACCGGTGACTCGGTGACGACGTACGGGGAACCCTGGAACATGAATTAGCCCTGAAAAGGGTATGAGTAGGAGCGCGCAGCGCTTTTACTGAGCGCCAACGACGTACTTTGGGGCGGCGTTGACAGACCGAATCGGTCAGTCAACGCCGCCCCGTCGTTTTGCCGGGACTTTGACAGTGAAGAACAAGCCCGGGAGTGGGAAATTGACGCCGTTCGGTCGTGTGTTGGTGGCAGTGCTGGTCGTGGTCTCGTCGTTGTTCCTGGCGCCGGGGACGTCGCACGCGGGCGTCGACAATGAGCTGAGCCTGGTCGACGGCCAGGATCGGACGCTGACGGTGCAGCAGTGCGACACGTTTCTCAACGGGGTGTTCCCGCTGGACCGCAACCGGTTGACGCGTGAATGGTTCCACTCGGGCAAGGCCCGTTACAACTGCAACGGCGTCGGGTGTGATGAGTTCACCGGGGCGTTGGAGCTGGGGTACCAGATCGGTTTCCCGTGGTCGCTCGGCGTGGGTATCAATTTCAGCTACCAGACGCCGAATATCTTGCTGGACGACGTGACTCCGGCGACGCTGACGGGCCAGGGCTTTGGTGGCATCATCACGCCGAACCTGTTCCCGGGTGTGTCGATCTCGGCGGACCTGGGCAACGGGCCGGGTATTCAGGAAGTCGCGACGTTCTCGGTCAATGTGTCGGGCCCGTCCGGCGCGGTCGCGGTGTCCAACGCGCACGGCACCGTGACCGGCGCGGCCGGCGGCGTGATGCTGCGTCCCTTCGCGCGGCTGGTCTCCGAAACCGGCGACTCGGTGACCACTTATGGCGAACCCTGGAACATGAACTGACCCGAGCGGTCCGCGCCGACATGTGACGCAGCCCCCGGCCACCGGCCGGGGTGCCCACGTGGAACTACTGGTTGTTGCTGGTGTCCTTGCTGTTGGTCAGCAGATCCCGGATCTCGGTCAGCAATTCGACCTCCTTCTTGACTGCTTCCTCTGTGACGGTGCGGAACCGGCTGTACGGCAGTACGACCACGAAGTAGATGACGGCCGCGACCAGGACGAAGTTGATCGTCGCGCTCAGGACGGCATTCAGGTCCATGTAGTTGTCGCCGAGCAGATGGATGCGCAGCACGCCGTACGAGTGGTCGCCGCCGGCACCGATGCTGGAGATCAGCGGCTGGATGACCTGGTCGGTGAATGCCTTCACCAGCGTGGTGAATGCGGCGCCGATGACCACCGCGACCGCCAGGTCGACGATGTTCCCCTGCATGAGAAACGCCTTGAAGCCCTTGAACATGACTGCCCTCCCTGTGATACGTCCTGTACCCACGAACGGTAAGACTGACCTGGGCTTTGCGCAGTAGTCGGCGGCCTCACGATCGCAACAGATGCGATCCGGTGACGAAATCGAAATTGTCCGCCCGGCAAATCTCGCGGCTCAGTGCAGCGTGACGGTGATCGCCCGGTGCAGAGCCGCACCGGCGACGGCGTTGGCGCTGTGCCGGGGCAGGGCGACCAGCACGACGCGTTCGTCGGCGCTCGTCGGTGACTTCAGGCGTTCGGACACCAGCACCACCCGGGCATCGGTTGCGATGACCTCGGCCGGCGATTGATCCGGTGCCGCGCCGGTGTTCTCCGGTCCGGCCAGGACGTCGACGACGTCGCCTGAGCGCAGCAGGTCCGGGAGCGCGGCGTCGGCCAGATGCAGTGGCACCATGCGCGCGTCGGGTCCCCCGGCAGCCGCCGTCAACCGGGAGCCGAGTAGCCGCACGTCGGTGATCACCTCACCGCGTCGTGCGGGAGCGGCCAGCGTCGAGCCGACCGCGGCGCTCGACTCGCGCAGCGCGCCGTCGGGAATGCTTGGCGCGGAACGGGATTCGACGATGACGTCATCGGCGGTCAACGCCGATCCGGGCGACAGGTCATGCTTGGCGACCACAACGCCGATCTGGCCGTCACGAGGGTCCGGGCGGAACTCGATGACGGCCGCGAGCACCACCAGCAGTCCGGCGGCGACGCGGCGCGCGGCGGTGGTCCGGGCCCAATCGGGCCGGAGTTTCTGTGTCAGCCGGCTCAGCAACGGTGCGTCAAGTGAATCCCCCATGCTGCAACGGTAGGGATTTCCACCGGGAAACACAGGCCGGAAGGTGTCCGGCCTGTGGATAACTCAGCTGGACGCGGCGGCGGCCGGAGCGGCCGACTTCGTGCTGCTCGACGAGGACGAGGACGACGACGACGAAGAAGACTCCGACGAACTGGAGCTCGACTCGCTCTTGGCCGGCGCGGCCGCCGTGCTGGCGCTCTTCGAATCGCGGCTGTCGGTGCGGTAGAAGCCGCTGCCCTTGAAGACCACACCGACGGAACCGAACAGCTTGCGCAGCCGGCCGTGGCACTTGGGGCATTCGGTCAATGCGTCATCGCTGAATGCCTGAACCGCGTCGAACCGGTTGTCGCACTCGGTACACGCGTAGGAATAGGTCGGCACGTAAACCTCCGAGGTCGTCAAACTTGTTAGCACTCTACCGGCTTAAGTGCCAAAACAGCTATTCGGCGCCGGGCATTCCCAGGTCGCCCGGACCGGCGGCCTGGTGGCCAGGGCCAATCGCTTCCGGGATAACGGCGGGACACATAGCATTGTGCGCATGACTGGCAACATCACCAAGGGCGGCTGCGACAACCCGGACTGCACCTGCGAGAACTGCAACTGCGGCTCGGGATGTACCTGCGGCAAGGACTGACGTCCGCCCGCAACACTCAGATTCCCAACTTGACCAGCCCTGAACTGGGCGTCAGGGCGTGTGTCATCGGTACGTCGTGCGGCTCGGCGGGCAGTGCCGGCAGCAGGTCGTCGTCGTACACCACCGCCACGAGCAGCGCGTCGGGCGCGGCCAACGCCAGCGAACGGTCGTAGAAGCCGGCGCCGCGGCCGAGCCGGACACCGGCCCGGTCGACGCCGAGCGCGGGGACCAGAATCACACCGGCCTGCCGGATGGCGTCGGGCGGCAGATGCGGCGGCGCCGGTTCGAGCAGCCCGAATTGCGCCTCGATGAGATGCCCGGGGCGATACCAGCCCCAGCTCAGTGGCACATCGGGGCGAGTCACCGGCAACAACACCCGGGCGCCGGCCTCGATCAGAGCGTCCAGCATCGCGGGTGACCCGGGCTCGGTGCCGATCGGCACGTAGGCGCACACCACGCTGCCATGCCCCGCCAGTTCCGGTGCCCGTCGCACCAGGGCTTCGGCGTCCGCCTGCCGCTGCGCGGGCGTCAGGGCGCGACGTCGACGCAGGATGGCGCTGCGCAGCTCGCGCTTTCCCTCGGGGCTCACGGTTACCACCGTGTCATATTTGCTCGTGCGGTGTTGTACACCTGTCCAGGTAATGGCCACTTTGACGTTGCCGCCGACCCCGGAAAGGTGCACCTTGGTAGGGCAGATCGAGGCAATGCCGTTATCGTGTGAACAATGACGACACAGACTTCAGTGCCGATGCCGCGTACCGCGGTGGTCCCGGCGGCTGGTCTGGGCACGCGTTTTCTGCCTGCTACCAAGACCGTCCCCAAGGAGTTGCTGCCGGTCGTCGACACGCCCGGTATCGAGCTCGTTGCTGCCGAAGCTGCTGACGCCGGCGGTGAGCGTCTGGTCATCGTGACCTCGGAGGGTAAGGACGGCGTCGTCGCGCATTTCGTCGAGGACCTCATCCTCGAGGGAACGCTCGAGGCGCGCGGCAAGCACGTGATGCTCGAGAAGGTGCGGCGGGCGCCCGCGCTGATCAAGGTGGAGTCGGTCGTCCAGGCCGAGCCGCTGGGCCTGGGCCACGCCGTCAGTTGCGTCGAGCCGGTGCTCCTGCCCGACGAGGACGCCATTGCGGTCCTGCTGCCCGACGACCTGGTGCTGCCGACTGGCGTGCTGGAGACCATGGCGAAGGTGCGCGCCAAGCGCGGCGGCTCCGTGCTGTGCGCCATCGAGGTGCCGAAGGACGAGATCAGTGCCTACGGCGTGTTCGACGTCGAGACGGTGCCCGACGCGGCCAACCCGAATGTGTTGCGCGTCAAGGGCATGGTGGAAAAGCCCAAGGTCGAGGACGCCCCGTCGCCGTTCGCGGCGGCTGGCCGGTACATCTTGGACCGCGCCATCTTCGACGCGCTGCGGCGCGTGCAGAAGGGCGTCGGCGGTGAGATCCAGCTGACCGATGCCATCGCGCTGCTCATCGAGGACGGCCACCCCGTGCATGTGGTGGTGCACCGCGGGTCCCGACACGACCTGGGAAATCCCGGCGGCTACCTTAAAGCTGCGGTTGACTTTGCGTTGGAACGCGACGACTACGGCCCGGAATTGCGGCGTTGGTTGGTCGAGCGATTGGGTCTTGCCGAGCGCTGAGCGCCTGACACCGGCGGTACGGTTGGCCCGCACGTGCGTGAGCATGTGGTCAGCCACGGTGTACGAGGTATGCAGAAAGGCGAGCTGTGCGTTCGGTTGAGGAACAGCAGGCCCGGGTTGCGGCTGCGGCGGTGGCGCCGCGGCCGGTGCGGGTAGCGATTGCCGAAGCGCAGGGCCTGATGTGCGCCGAAGAGGTGGTCACCGAACGCCCGCTGCCCGGGTTCGATCAAGCCGCCATCGATGGCTACGCAGTGCGCAGCGTCGACGTGATGGGTGCGGACTCCGGCGGCGACAGCGACGTCACTCTGCCCGTGGTCTCGACCATCGCTGCTGGTGAACGCACTCCCACCCGGCTGCAGCCGCGTCAGGCCGCGCGGGTGCAGACCGGCGCGCCGATGCCCACGCTCGCCGATGCGGTGCTGCCGCTGCGCTGGACCGACGGCGGGGACTCGCGGGTGCGGGTTCTGCGCGGTGTGCGATCCGGCGCCTACGTGCGTCGTACCGGCGATGACGTGCAGCCCGGCGACGTCGCGGTGCGCGCCGGCACCATCATCGGGCCGGCGCAGGTCGGACTACTGGCGGCCGTGGGCCGCGAACGCGTACTGGTCCACCCGCGGCCGCGGCTGACGATCATCTCCGTCGGCGGTGAGCTGGTCGACATCGCCCGGACACCCGGAAACGGCCAGGTCTACGACGTCAACTCCTATGCGCTGGCCGCCGCGGGCCGCGACGCCGGCGCCGAGGTGAACCGGGTCGGCATCGTGGACGCCGACCCCAAAATTCTTCGCGACGTCGTCGAAGGGCAGCTGAGCCGGTCGGAGCTCGTGGTGATCGCAGGGGCCGTCGGTGGCGCTGCGGCCGAGGGCGTGCGCGCGGTGCTCGCTGAGCTGGGGGAGATGGAGGTCGCCCGGATCGCGATGCACCCCGGATCGGTGCAGGGTTTCGGCACGCTCGGGCGCGACGGCGTGCCGGTCTTCCTGCTCCCGGCGAACCCGGTGAGTGCGCTGGTGGTCTTCGAGGTGATGGTCCGTCCGTTGATCCGGATGTCGCTGGGCAAGCGGCAGCCGATGCGGCGCATGGTGCCGGCCCGTACGTTGTCACCCATCTCATCGGTGGTGGGGCGCAAGGGATTTCTGCGTGGCCAGTTGATGCGTGACCAGGACACCGGCGAATATCTGGTGCAGGCGCTGGGCGGCGCGCCGGGCGCGTCGCACCTGCTGGCCACCCTCGCCGAGGCCAACTGCCTGGTGATCGTGCCCACCGAGGCCGAACAGATTCGCACGGGTGAATCGGTCGACGTCGCCTTTCTTGCTCAGCGTGGCTGATTCGTGAACTTGCTGCGCTCGAGCGCGATACATCCGGGCTGGCCGTTGTCGGTCGGCCCGATCCGTTGCCGGGCCGGAGTCGTCCGGTTGCGGCCGGTGCGATTGCGCGACGGCCCGGTGTGGAGCCGGATGCGACTGACGGATCGTGCGCACCTGGAACCCTGGGAGCCGGTCGGTGAGGTGGATTGGACTGCGCGCCATGCTGTTTCGTCATGGCCGGCACTGTGCTCAGGTCTGCGGTCGGAGGCTCGGCGGGGGCGCATGCTGCCGTACGTCATCGAGTTGGACGGCGAGTTCTGTGGGCAGCTGACCATCGGCAATGTGACGCACGGAGCGCTGCGGTCGGCGTGGATCGGCTACTGGGTGGCACGTCAGTTCACCGGTGGGGGCGTGGCGACGGCCGCGCTGGCGCTGGGTGTCGACCATGCCTTCGGTCCGGTCGGGCTGCACCGGATCGAGGCGACGGTGCGCCCGGAGAATGGGCCGAGCCGGTCGGTGCTGGCGCGGGTGGGCTTCCGCGAGGAGGGTCTGCTGCAGCGGTACCTCGAAGTCGACGGCGCCTGGCGGGATCATCTGCTCGTGGCCAAGACGGTGGAGGAGATGGTCCAGTCGGCGTCATCGGCGCTGGTCAGAGACGGTCGCGCCAGCTGGGTCTGAGCAATTCGGGCGGCTTGCGTCGGGAATTGTGCGCAAATCGCAAATATGACTGTGTTGCAGATGTGACATCTGTGACTGATGTGCTTGTAAGTAGCGAATTACAGGTGTGTAATTGACCCTGGCGCGCCGGCTTCGGATGCGCTGGTCACAGACCTAATCTGATGGGGAAAGGAGCCGGCGATATGCCAAGCATCCCCCAATCTCTCCTGTGGATATCCCTCGTCGTGTTGTGGTTGTTCGTGCTCGTGCCGATGTTGATCAGCAAGCGCGAGAACGTCCGCCGGACGAGCGATGTCGCGTTGGCGACCCGCGTGCTCAATACGAACGGCAACAGTCGACTGCGACGCCGCAGTGGGCCGGCCGCCGGTCACCACAGCGACCCGCACTGGAAACAGGCCGAAGACCTCACCGCGTTCGAAGAAGACTTCGCGCGCACCGAGGCGACGACCGACTCGATTCCCGTCGCCGCCCCCGAAGCTGATGCGCCACGTTCGGTGGTGCTCGCCGATCAGGTCGTCGTCGAAGAGTCGGAATACCTCGACGTCGAGGTCGTCGAGATGGACTCCGGTGCGCTGCCCATCGGCGCCTCGGGTCGCATGAAAGTCGTTCCCGAATCCGAAATCCAGGAACAGCCAACGCTTTTCGATGAAGTCGCGACGCCGACCATGGCGATCCGCACCATCTCTGAGGTCGACTTCGACCCAGAAGAAGCGCTCACGGATCAGATGGCGCCGGCGGCGGCCGACGAGCCTGACGAGGCCGAGCCGACCACCGACGTCCACGAGGCCATCGCAGCCGACGAAGTTGTCCAGGAGCCGGCCGACTCCGAGGCGGAAGCCGAGTCCGAGGCGGAAGCCGAGATCGAGGACGGCACCGAGCACGACTACGAGTACGTCGAGGACACCTCGGGCGTGGAAGCGGTGTCGGACGCCGAGCCGAAGGTCGCCGACTCGATGTCTCACGCGCGTCGCAACCGCTACGAGTCGAAGGCTGCCGTCGCGGCCGCCGAGCGCAAATATCGCTTCCGGAGCCGGATGCTGTCGGGCATGGCCGTGGCGATCCTGGTCACCGGTGTGGTGGCTTTCGCGCAGGAGTCCAGCACGTGGTGGTGGTTCTGCGGCATGGTCAGCACCGCTTCCGTGCTGTACCTGGCGTACCTGCGTCGTCAGACGCGCATCGAGGAGCAGCTGCGGCGCCGCCGTGCGCAGCGGATGATGCGGTCTCGGCATGGCGTGGAAAACACGCAGGACGAGGAGTTCGACGTCGTCCCTTCTCGCTTGCGGCGTCCGGGCGCCGTAGTGCTGGACATCGATGACGAGGACCCGATCTTCGAACACCTGGAATACACCCGGATGGCCAGGGACTACGACCTGCCCCGAGCGGCGGGACAGTAACTCGGTTTTTATGTGACGGACCGGTACTGGTAGCCTTTGCTTCCGGTACAAGGGGCTATAGCGCAGTTGGTAGCGCGTCTCGTTCGCATCGAGAAGGTCAGGGGTTCGATTCCCCTTAGCTCCACAGAAATTCAAATGGGTCGGTGTCCACCGGCCCATTTGTGCTTTCCGGACCTACCGTGACGGTCGGGCAGTTCATCGGCTGGCTGCGTCGCCCACGCCCAACATCGCAGACGGACCGGCGAACCGCGTCACAAGTTCGTATTCGGCGCTTTTGTCTTTGAGCGGCCAGTACCACAGCGCCAACGTGATTCGGATCAGCCAGTCCGCGGCCAATGGGTCGTGGCGTCCGAGCATTTCCTCGGCGAACGTGGCGACCAGCGGTGAGGTGGTCACCGTTCCGCCGTCCTGGTTGGGGCGGATGTCGCCCATGATCAACTTGCCCAGCGGTTCGGCCCGCATACAGTCCAATGCGACGACGATGGCGGTCGCCACGCGCTCGGTGCCGTCCAGACCAGCGATGGCCCCGCGGATGCGGCCGACAATTCGTTCCGCGAACAGCAATACGAGTCGCTCGAGGATTGCGGCCTTGCCGCCCGCGCGGCGGTAGACGGTCGCCGGGGAGCAGTGCAGTTCGGCCGCCACTGCTTCGACCGTGAACGATTCGAAGCCGTTGCGGGACACGAGTTCTGAGGCCGTTGACAGGATGCGGTCGAGGGCTTCGCTACTGCGGTCCGCGCCGAGTACCCAGTCATGTCGAGGCATATCGGGGCCCCTCCTCCGAGATAGAAGCGAAATCCGTTCTATCACCTTGAGACGTTTCCGGGCTTTTTTCTCACACATACCGCCTGGTCGGGGCGGGATCGTGCGTGGCGACCATGCGGCCAGCCGTTGCAGCGTGTTTCAACTTCGGTGCGATGCGTTGACGCTGCCGATCGCACGGCCGGAGGCTGATGAGATGTCCACCACGACCATCGCTCAGGCATCGCGTGGCGCCGCCTCGGTGTTGTCTCCACTGATCGCCGCCGGCCGACTGAATGTCTCGGCAGCCGTGCGTGCCCGCCGACTGGGATATCGGGCGTGGACTGGCGCAATCAACACTGACTACGACCCGCTGGACCCGCTGACGGCCGCGCATCCGCACGAGGCGTACGCGGCCCTGCATCAGGGTGGGCGGGTGCACTACAGCCCGCAGCGGTCGACGTGGATTCTCCACCGGCTCGACGACGTCCGCGCGGCCCTGCGCGATACCGACCAGGTCACCAGCAGCCAAGGGGTGACCCGGGTCCGGATGGTCGCCGACCTCGTTGTGGTGACCGACGGCGAGCAGCACAGCCGGCTGCGCAAGCAGGTGCAGCCGGCGTTCACAAAAGGCGCGCTGGACAGTTGGCGCAGGACCATCGATGGGCTCGCCGCGGAACTCGTCGACGATCTGATCGCCGCCCCGGGTGCAGACGCAGTAGAGCGGCTGACGGTCCCGTTGCCGCTGCGGGTCATCGCCGCGTTGCTCGGTGTCCCCGAGCGTGACATCGGCGAGTTTCGCCGCTGGTCGGACGAGAGCACCCGGTTGATCAACTTCACGCCGACAGTCCCCGGCCTGATCGACGCCGCGAAGTCGATGCGCGCCGCAATGGCGTTGCGCCGTTACTTCTTACGACATCTGGCGGCAGGAGAACTGAAGGGCTCGGACACTGTGCTCGGGCGGCTGCTCGCGCACAGCACCGACGGCGCCTTGTCGGACGAGGCGCTGTTCCAGATCGCCATCCTGCTCCTGATCGCCGGCAACGAAACCACCACCAACCTTCTCGGCGGGATGCTCCACACCTACGCGCAGTACCCGGATCAATACGACATGATCCGGGCGAATCCTGACCTGATTCCACAGGCCGTCGAGGAACACATTCGGTACACCAGTCCTATTCAGAATCTCTACCGCTACACCCGCGCGCCCTACCGGGTCGGAGAGGTCACGATCCCTACGGGTTCTCGCATTCTGTTGTCATTCGGCGCCGCGAACCGTGATCCGTTGGCCTTCGATGATCCGAACTCTTTTCGCGTGGAACGTAATCCACGTACCCACGTCGGATTTGGCTTCGGCGCCCATCTTTGTCTGGGCGCGCCGTTGGCGCGGATGGAGGCGCACGCGGTTCTGCGCGAGCTCGTCACTCGGGTCTCACGAATTTCGACGACCGGGCCGACAACGTGGTCCACCAACAGCTCGCTGCGCGGGCCCACGCGTCTTCCGGTCGTCCTCCATCACTGACGGGGACTACTTTCGCCGATGGATTTGCCGCGAAAACCTATGTGTCCTCATTCAAATCCGACGGCATCGTCGGCAGCTGTTTGAGCGCTTTCAGCGCGATGTACAGCTCGGCGGAATCCAGCTTCCGTTCGAAGGACCGGCCGGACAGCTTCTCGATGCGCCGCAACCGGTAACGGACGGTGTTCGGATGGCAGTGGAGCAGCTCGGCTGCCTGGCTTGCCGAACCGTCGGCATCGAAGTAGACCGCCATGGTCGTGATCAACAGCTCGCGGTCGCTGTCGGCCAGATCCAGGACGGATCCGAGGATTTGCTTGCTGATCGCGGCTGCGGTGGTTGGTGCGCTGACCACCAACATCGGCAAGGGACTGTCGTCGAACACCGTCACCTCGGCGATGCCGGCCCTCCCGGCGCTGAGCGCGTTCCGGGCCAGATGCAGCGCATGTGGAGTTTGATCGAGCCGGCTGAACGATGGGCTGACGCCGACGCGGCTGGTGGCGAGGGACCGCAGGACGTCGACGAGCTGGGTCATTCCAGCTGTGTTCCGCATGGAAACGATTCCGAGGTGCAGGTCGGGCGTCAGGCGCCACGCCGAGCCGATATCGCGAGCGCGCAGAACGGGTTCGACATTCGGTAGGGCGTGTCGAGCGAGTCCCGGAGCGTCGGCCGCCACTACGGCGAAGGTACCTTGATAGGGCAAGGACAACAGGTCTGCGGCGTCGTGGACCGTCTTGGCATCGCCCATCCCGCCTTGCAGCACTGCCTCGACAAGTGCCGAACGTTCCTGGTCGCGACGCAGCATCAACAGCGCCATAGTCTCGTTGAAAGCGTTCATCATCGCGCTGGTGAACGTGTCGTGGAACGTCCAGATCTCGCCGGCTATGGCGACCAGATCGGCATCGGAAACTGATTCGGTCTCCGCCGCAGCAGCGACGATCATCTGCCACATGCACTCGAATGAGTTCCGAAATGCGCTCTGCACCAATGCGAGTGGAACCCCTTGGTCGGCGCGTCGTCGACCCGTGCTGCGCGGCGCTTCGAGGTCGAGCAGCGGCTCGTGCGCCAGGTAGCGAAACATGAACTCGAGGTTGGCTCGGCACGATTCGTACAGATCGTCCTCGGGAACCAGGCCCCCGTTTCGATAGACCTCGATGTTCTGCTGAATCCGGTCAACAAGCACCTGTGCCAACTCCGCAACGCGAGGCAACAGACTTGCCGCGATCATGCGCCCTGGGTCGGTCGTTTCGGCGGACACTCGTTCAGGGTATGGGAACTGTCGGGGTGTTTGTTCCCGCGGACAAATTTGCGCCGGACGTGTGGTTGTCGCAGCCATCGACTTCGGCGTTCTGGCGTCTCAAGATGGATGACGGAACAACGTCGCGGATTGTTCGGATCCTGGACGGGTATCCCGACGGTGCAAGCTGACAAAGATTGAGGTGGAGAGCTGTGGCAACTGATCAAAGCGAACTGAGTAAGTCCCCGACACCCGATCCGGCTGAGGACAACGCCTTCTTCCCCTCGCCGTACTCATTGAGTCAATACACTTCGGACAGAACCGATTTCGGTGGTGTCCGGCATGCCGGCGCCTATACCGGTGGGCGGTGGAAGGTCCTGATGATCGCCACCGACGAGCGCTATCTGCTCATGGACAACGGCACCATGTTCTCCACCGGTAACCACCCCGTGGAGATGCTGCTGCCGCTGCATCATCTGATGGCCGCGGGCTTCGACGTCGACGTCGCGACGCTCACGGGAAACCCGGCCAAGCTGGAGCTGTGGGCGATGCCGGGCAAGGACTTGGCCGTACAGCAGACCTATGCTGCCCTCAAGTCAAAGCTCAAGGAGCCGCTGAATCTCCGTGAAGTGGTCGCGGACAAGCTGGGACCCGATTCTGACTACCTGGCGGTCTTCATCCCGGGTGGCCACGGCGCCGAGGTCGGCATCCCGTTCAGCCCCGAGGTCGGTCAGGTGCTCGACTGGGCGCTGGACAACGACAAGTTCATCATCACGCTGTGTCACGGGCCTGCCAGCCTGCTCGCCGCAGTCCTCGGCAAGGAAGAGTCACCGTTCAAGGGCTACAGCATCTGCATCTTCCCGGACGCACTGGACAAAGGACCCAACAAGGACATCGGTTACCTGCCCGGCGGATTGCGGCTGTTCATCGCGGAGGCGTTGGAGAAGCAGGGACTGAAGGTCGTGAACGACCAGATGACGGGGCAGGTCCATCAGGACCGCCGCCTGCTCACCGGGGACAGCCCGCTGGCCTCGAACAACCTGGGGCTGCTTGCCGCAGACGCGCTCATCGAGGCGGTATCGGCCGAGACGTAGCGGCAGCCAACGGGTTACGCCATCGTCAAGGCCAGCACGCCGCCGAAAGCCACCGCCGGAGGCGTCATCCCGGCGAGAAACCGGAGTCCGAACCGGCGGCCGCGGGCGGTGAACGCCAGCACGGTTTTCACGATCAGGTTGGAGCCGAGCGCAGCTGCCACTGCGAGAAGCGCAGTGTCGACGGTGATGTCGCCCTTGGCGGCGAGGCTGGCGGCGGCGACGGAACCGGCGTGGGCGTCGGCCAAACCTGCGGCGAACGCGGCGAGCACAGTGCCTCCGGCGCCGAGCACGTCAGCGCCCCACCGCCCGACGAGCAGAGCGAGGGTGAGCACTGCGGCCAACGTCAACGCCGGACGTAGCGCGAAGGGTCGGCTTGCGGGTGCCGCGCCGGTGTCGTGTTCTCGGGGCGGGTTGTCCTCGGTGCGCCGGCCGGCTCCTCGATAGACGACGGCGGCGATCGCGACCAGCACGAGGGCGCCGGCAGCGACCGGTGGCCACAGGCGCTGGAGCACTTGGGTATCGACCACTCCGATCACGATGAGCAGCTGGACGAAGGTGGCCAGGCTGGCCAGTAGGGCGCTGGCCAGGGGCGCGCGCACGCCCGCTGTTGTTCGGCTGAGCCGCCCCATGGAGGCTGTTGTCGCGGTCGCGGAGACGAACCCGCCGGCAATGCCGGTGATCAGCAGGCCACGTTCCGGGCCGAGCGCTCGAACACCTATGTAGCCGACCCACCCGATGCCGGTGAGCAGTACAACGAGGAGCCAGACCTTTTCCGGATTGAGAACGCCGTACGGTCCGAGCCCGCGATCCGGCAGCAGCGGCAGGATTACAAACGCGACGACCAGAAACTTGATCGCGTCTTCCAGCTCGACCTCGGTCATGATGTCGCGGGCGAATCGGTGGATGCGGTTTTTCGAGACGAGCAGCCCCGCGACGACGACCGCAAGGGCCACCGCGAGTGCCGGGCGGGAATAGGCAAGGGCGCCAAGGAGGTACGCGACGAGTGCGGCTGTGGCCGTCGTCGTGCCCGAGTCTTCCTCGCTGGTCCGGAAGTAGGCGAGCGCGATCAGCGCGCCGACGCCGAGGAATACCGCGACGACGGCCCATGAGCCGAAACTCGCTGCGACCGCGCCGGCCAGCGACAGCAGCGCGAACGAGCGCGACCCGGCGGGGAGCTTGCGCGCATGACTACGTTCGCGCTCCAGGCCGAGCAACAGCCCGATGGCGAGCGCCACCAGGAACGGTTCGATCTGCTGCCAGCTCACGTCGGCTCCGGCGGCTAACGCGCGGACGGGAACTGTGGAGTGCGCTTCTCGCGCAGCGCCGTATACCCCTCGACCACATCAGGCCCGAGGAACGTCAACATCTCGTAGGCCGCCGACTGGTCGAAGATGGGGCCGGCGTTGCGGAGCCAGTTGTTGAGTGCGCGCTTGGTGAGTCGGATCGCCTGCTGGGCGCCGGTGGCGAGCACGTCGGCCACCCGGAGTGCTTCGTCCAGAACCTCTTCGCGGGGTAGGGCTTTGGCGACCATGCCGATGCGCTCGGCCTCGATGCCGTCGATCATCTCGCCCGTCATGAGGTAGTACTTCGCCTTCGCGGTTCCGGCGAGCAACGGCCAGATGATCGCGGCGTGATCTCCCGCGGCCACACCGAGTTTCACGTGCCCGTCGCCG
>Ga0105237_10005602_pt1 | contig 14150 bp, 14 predicted proteins | sample KBSC24metaG_FD_81520 | JGI IMG/M metagenome (GOLD analysis project Ga0105237, IMG submission 81520) | Corn rhizosphere microbial communities from Kellogg Biological Station, Michigan, USA - KBS C2-4 metaG | ecosystem: Host-associated > Plants > Roots > Rhizosphere > Soil | place: Michigan, USA... | reverse complement strand
TTATAGCCCTTTTCCCATACTCCTGTTGTTGACTCTGTTACCTGCATTTGCCGCAAAGATACGTAATTGGATTGATGTGCAAATATACCTGCATTATCCAAACCTTTACAGGATCCCTTATTGCTAAAGCTTAAACCATTTGTCGTAATTCCCCCCTGTAATTGTCATTTATGCGCATCACGCGCGGTTTAAATCCAACCTACCTTTACTAAAAAAACAATAATCTCATGGAAACTACACAATTATCACAACCCGCAACTAAAAACAGTAAAGCATCATTTATTACCGGCATCGTTATCAGTGTGCTTTGCATACTTTTCCTGCTATTTGACGCAATAGGTAAAATAATACTTCAAAAAAACGTCGTTAGCGCCTCCGCCAAATTGGGCTGGTCCGAAAGCACCTTACAGGGGATGGGAATTACTTTATTGATCTCTACAATACTGTACATCATTCCAAAGACCAAAATATTGGGAGCAATTCTGCTTACCGCTTATCTTGGTGGGGCTACCGCTACCATGGTGCGCGTTGGGCAACCACTTTACTTTTCAGTTATATTTGGTATACTGGTTTGGGCAGGCGCATACCTGACCAACAGTAAACTACGCGACTTGCTGCCGCTGGTTAAATAAGCAGATAATAAATTTTACCTACGCAAGATTCACAGGGTGTCACCCTGAGCTCCGTCGAAGGGTAGTGCGCAGAGGCCTGCCCGCAATGCTTCGACGGAGCTCAGCATGACACCCATTTTTGGATGAACGCCTATCTATGGACCATTACGCCGCACCGGCGGACCATTTAGTATAAAAGTGGGTTTACATGGTTTACACTTTTTATGGTTAACATTGATTTATATCATTGAAAATCAAATAATTAATTTATTTTACCATCAAAATGTGGGTTTACAGTGTAAACCATAATTAGCTTGATATTACTTTAATGACACAATTAATACATAGATACATTTCTATATATTAATATTTTCACATACCTTTGTATCGAACAAAGATCATAGGTTAACGAATATGATCGACCGGAAATAATGGACAATAAAAAAATAGAAAAAATATCCAGGGCACTGAGCGATGCCAACCGGATAGCTATTTTACAACAATTTAAAAAGAAGAAGGACTGCCTGTATTGCGCCGAGGTAAATGATCTATTGGACCTTACCCAGCCTTCCGTTTCCCATCACCTGAAACAATTGGTTGATGCCGAGCTACTATTGCCCCAAAAAGAAGGCCGCAACCTTAAATATGTACTGAATCAGCAGGTCCTCGACGAGTATATAGCCTGCCTGACCGAATTGAAAGATTAGTTTCCTCTTCCCAAAAAGAAGAGATTTATTTTGACTTTATACATCGAAACATTTGAATATTTAAATACTAAAATCTATGAAAAAATCTATCTATATCATGGCCCTGGGGGCGTTCGGCATCATTACCACCGAATTTGGGGTTATCGGCATACTGCCTATGCTGGTGAAGGAGTTTCATATCTCCATTGATACGGCAGGCTGGCTGTTAAGCGCCTTTGCTTTGACCGTTGCCCTGGCCGGACCATTCACCAATATGCTTACCGCAAAAATGAACCGCAAAACCATCATGTGCCTGGTACTGGGGATCTTTGTGATATCCAACCTGCTTTCGGCAATAGCGCCGAATTTTACGGTGCTGATGATCGCGCGTATTTTACCGGCCTTTTTGCACCCGGTGTTCTGGGCAGTATCTATGACAGCCGCCTCTAAACAGGCCGGACCAAAAGATGCACCTAAAGCCATTGCCATAATCATGGCCGGACTCAGCGTAGCTACCGTATTGGGTGTACCCTTAACTACCTATATAGCCGATCTGTTTAGCTGGAGGGCATCATTCGTTCTATCAGCTTTGATCAATTTACTCGCCTTTGGTGCATTGGCGCTATTTGTACCATCTATGCCGGTTAATGAAGCTGATGCAAGCCCAAAAAGCCAGGTAAAAATACTCGGCCGGTTACACATCTGGGTAAAACTGCTAACCGCGACCGTTATACTGGCCGGTATGTTTGCCACCTATGGCTACCTTGCCGAATACCTCAACAAAGTTTCGCACATGAATGGTGTGCAGATCAGTGTGATGTTGCTGGTATTTGGTGGCACTGGCATCATTGGTAATTGGCTTACCGGTATCGCGCTTAGTAAAAACATCATGGTTACCAGTCGCTTATTTTTATTGGCCCTGGTAGTGATGCATGCGCTGGCTTACCAGTTTGGCGGATTATTTATCCCGATGGTGATCATTTTATCAGTATGGGGTTTGGTACATACCGGAGGCTTTTTGGTGGCCAATCTGCTGGTTATCGATGGCATACATGGTACCGCACTTGATTTTGTCAACAGCCTGCTGCCATCCTTCTTTAATGCAGGTATTACGGTAGGTACTTTACTGGGTGGCTTTGTGATTGCGCATTATGGCATTCACCAGGTGATCTGGATGACGATACCCCTGTTATTGTTATCCTTTGGTTTGAGCTTTATTAAAGAAAATGCTAAACACAAAGTAATTGAAAAAGCAACAGAAGAAATCCCCGAACCAGAACCTGTTGAGTCTCCCGTTTTCGAATAAAACAAATGATATAATTATGCTGAAAGGATATGTGTGATAGGCGCGTATCCTTTTTTTATTTATGCCGCCTCATCCATTTTATATACAGATGAGTCCTCTTCGCCATTATCGCTGATACAAAATTCTATATAATCCGTTTTTTCGGTAGGCTGAGAAGTGAAGTAAGCGTCGATGCCCAGCAGCTCCGCATAACATTTCGACGCTGCCATATCATCTGCTATAAAGCAGGTGGTGGCGAGTGTGGATAATGTATGTTTAGCAGCCATTTTGTTGGTTATTGATTTATTAATAACCAAAGTTAAAACCTGCTACTGACAGCCCTATGTCAGTAGGGTTTTACTTTATTTCAAAAACATGAAAAAGGATTTGTCGAGGCTGATTTTTCCATCCTGGAGAATGGATAAATAATAATTACCCAGTCATCAATATTTACTAATAATTGTGAATAATAAAAAGCAATACCGACAATACATTAACGGTTGCGCTTGGCTGCTACCAAATAAAGAGTTTATTATTTTTAATATAATTACTACCCTAAGCATTCACTTATTAAAAATTAAATCATATGGGACTTATTGCATTTTATGAAGGGGTCGACGGCACACAAAACATTGTTCAAACGGTTGAAGACATACCAGGCCAAAACTTTCACCCGGTGCGAAATGAAGCTATACGCTCCGCAAAACTTTATGGTGTAAGAGCGGGTTGCCGTATCGATATCTGCCAATCGCCGGAAGGGTCTGAAAGAGAGACTTTTTGTATTGTTCAGGTCAAGAGAGGTAGTCCGGAGTATATTGTAAATACATTTGAAAAAAGCTATGAGGACGAGTATGCAATTGTAAGCTACATACGAATCGGTGGCGAGCTTGATGGCAATGTTGGCCGGATCAAGATCAGCTAAAAATCCTCATCAAAAAACACCGATCTGTTAGTTTAGCTTTACAGATCGGTGTTTTTATCAATCTCTATTTTTCATACCCACGCCCTTCAAAAACCCATTCTCATCCAGCCAGTTCCGGCACCAGTCGAACCATTTATTTTTGCTTTTGGGATTCTCTAATCCAAAGCCATGGCCACCGGCCTGAAAAATGTGCATCTCGGTGGATACTTTGGCATTCAGCAGGGCATTAAAAAATAACAGGCTGTTTTTTACCGGCACCACATCATCATCTGCCGCGTGTACCAGAAATGTTGGCGGCGTGTTGCCGGTCACGTGCTTATCGTTACTAAAGAAGGTTAAGGTAGCTGCGGGTGCTGTCTTGCCGATCAAACTTTCGCGGGTACCGCTGGCTATGCTCAGGTCGAAAACAATAACAGGGTATATCAGCATCATAAAATCGGGGCGCAGACTGATCTGATTTTTATTTTCAATTACCGGCTTGTCAAAATGAGTCCCGGCAGTGGAGGCCAGGTGACCACCTGCCGAAAGTCCCATCATACCAATTTTATGCGGATCGATACTCCACTCTGTCGCTCTTTGGCGTACGATCATGATAGCTTTTTGGGCATCCTGCAGCGGGCCTATGCTTTTATCAACCATAATGGTATCATTGGGCAAACGGTACTTTAAAACAAAAACGGCAACTCCTATTTTATTAAACTCCCTGGCAACATCCACACATTCATCAAGCGCTACAACAGAATAGCCGCCGCCCGGACAAATAATTACCGCCGTGCCTGTTGCCACACTCTTATCCGGAAAATAGGCCAAAAGGCTTGGATGAGTTACATTACTGATGAGGCCTGAGCTATCCTTTTGTTCCATAAAGCTTGCAGGCGCTTTTTTGGAATTGGGGATATCTTTTCCATATAAGGAGATCACCTGGCCCTGCGCAGCAGCATAACGGGCGAATAATATAAAAAAGAAGAATAGAATGTTTTTTTTCACAGTTCCTTGATTTATTTGCTTTTATAATATTGATTTATACCGATTCAATATTATACTTTCATCAGGAGGAGATATGTGCAAAAATGCTCAACTTTTAAGCGCATTTTCTAAAACTTACTGGCTGAACACCATGCATTGATTTAAACGCCCGGCAAAAAGCGCTCACATTTTCGAACCCGCATAACCAGGTTATTTCGTGTACGGGCTTATCCGTGAGTTTTAATAGTTCTGCGGCACGTTCAAGCCTGAACCGGTTGAGATATTGATGGGGTGTTACCTGGAAAACGGCTTTAAATTGCATCACCAGCTGCGATACAGACAGACAAGCTATGCCACTCAACATATCCAGATCGGGATTATCCATATAGGACGAATGCAATACGTCCCTGGCAACACATAAACGTTTGTATACCTCTTTTTGAGTACTTACTTTAAGCGCATTCACCTTCCCGGCATGCTTTGCTTCGGATCTGTGTGTCTGGATCAGGTGGCGTAGCAAAAATACAAGCTGCTCATCCATCAGGGTGTTATTATAATCGCCGGTATCCAACGTGGTGATCAGGTTCAATAGTTGCCTTTGTAACGCTGGTTCGATAGAATTGAGATTCTGAAAAAATTCGAGCGTGTTTTTGTCGTGATTAAAAGGATCATCCAGCAATATTCCGGTGTCGGAAACGGTATCACGAAATACAGAGGATGCGAATTCCTTTTTAAAAAAGATGGAAAGGCATTTTACTTTTTCACCAGTATCAATATGGCAGGAGTAGTTTTGATCGTCGTTCAGCATCAGGAATTGTCCCGGTCGTACAGCTATCCTGCGATTATTGATACCATACCACTCTTCGCCGCTGAGCACGGTTTTAAAAGAAAGACATCCAACATGATTGTCGCAATGGCTATAGCTGCTCAGCGCATTGAAAACGATATTATGTTTTTTGAACCTGCTGAAATGTAATTGCTCATCAAAGCCCGGCTTAGCATGATCTGGCAAACTGGTAAAATACATATATAATATTGATGTATAATGATCTATGCAAGATAGTAATTATGCTTAAGATAATAAGTAATGAACGGTTTTACAGCCTCATTTTATTATGCATGCATAACATCTACTTGGAAACAATTACTAAATTTGTGTTGACCAATTATCTATTTTCATGGAAAGCATTGCCCCATATCAATCCCGGTACAAGATCCGTTTTGTAACAGCGGCTTCACTGTTCGACGGACATGATGCTACTATCAACATCATGCGCCGGATACTGCAAAGCAGCGGTGCCGAGGTAATACACCTGGGCCATAACCGCTCGGTTGATGAAGTGGTGAACTGTGCCATACAGGAAGATGTACAGGGTATCGCGCTCACCAGTTACCAGGGTGGTCACCTGGAATATTTTAAATACATGCATGATCTGCTGGCCGAACGCGGCGCGGATCATATCAAAATATTTGGCGGCGGTGGCGGAGTATTTCTCCCTCAGGAGATCGAAGAATTACAAGCATACGGTATCAGTCGTATCTACTCACCAGATGATGGTCGCACCATGGGTTTGCAGGGCATGATCAACGATATGCTGCAACAATGCGATTTCCCTACGGTTACCCACCTCAACGGCGAGATGGACCACCTGCCAGAAAAAGATGCGGGTGCTATTGCCAGGCTGATCAGTATGGCCGAAGGTAGTATTCTCCACACACAAGCCCTGGACAAAGGAGCAAAGACAAAGGACAATAAAAACTCAGACAAGGCTGTAGTGTTAGGTATCACCGGCACCGGTGGCTCGGGCAAATCGTCATTGGTAGATGAAATTGTGCGCCGTTTCCTGATGGCTACAGATAAAACACTGGCCATTATTTCGGTTGATCCATCCAAACGTAAAACAGGCGGTGCCCTTTTGGGTGATAGGATCCGCATGAACGCTATTAACCATCCGCGGGTATATATGCGCTCGCTGGCTACACGGCAAGCCAACCTGGCGCTATCCAAACACGTGCAGGAGAGTATAGATATCTGCAAGGCGGCAGGTTTCGATCTGATCATTGTGGAAACATCGGGCATTGGCCAGTCGGACACCATGATCACCGATTATTGCGATGTATCTCTTTACGTGATGACCCCGGAGTTCGGCGCAGCCACCCAGCTAGAAAAGATCGACATGTTGGATTTTGCCGACCTGGTAGCCCTCAACAAATATGATAAACGTGGTGCATTGGATGCCATACGCGATGTACGCAAACAATATAAACGCAACCATCAACTCTTTAATGCCAAAGATGATGAGCTGCCCGTTTATGGTACCATGGCCTCCCAGTTTAATGATCCGGGGATGAACACGCTGTTCGCCGCTATTATGAAAACCATCAAGGCTAAAACCGGGGCCGACCTGTTAGCCGGTGCGGGGAGCCAGTTGCCGGGTTTGGGTGAAGAATCAGAAAAGGTGTACATCATCCCTCCTGATCGAAACCGCTACCTGGCCGAAATTGCCGAAAGCAGCAAGGCTTATGATGATTGGGTAAATGAACAATGCAAGATCGCCCAGCAATTATTCCAGGTAAAGGGAGTGATGGAGCTTGGTGAGATGCTGGAGCAAGGAACAAGGAGTAAGGACAAAAATCAGCAAGGCAAAGGCCCCTCTTTTGGAGAGGGTTTAGGTGAGGTGTATGCTCATTTGGAAGCTCAACTTCACCCCGAATGTAAACGCCTGCTTAAGGAATGGCCCGAAACAATTAAGAAATATAAGGCCGAGAACTTTATTTATAAGGTACGTGATAAAGAGATCAAACTGCCTTTGTACTATACTTCTTTATCTCAATTGCAGATCCCAAAGATCGCTTTACCCCGGTACGAAGCCTGGGGCGATGTATTGCGCTGGTTGCTTACTGAGAATGTGCCCGGTGAGTTCCCCTATGCGGCAGGTGTGTTTCCGTTGAAACGCGAAGGTGAAGACCCAACCCGCATGTTTGCCGGCGAAGGTGGGCCCGAACGCACCAACAAACGCTTCCATTATGTATCGCTCGGTCAGCCGGCACACCGGTTATCCACTGCTTTTGATTCGGTTACCCTTTATGGTGAGGATCCGCACGTACGACCTGATATCTACGGCAAAATAGGTAATTCAGGCGTGAGCATTGCCACGTTGGATGAGGCTAAAAAACTATACTCGGGCTTTGATCTATGTGCTGCATCTACCTCGGTATCCATGACCATTAACGGGCCCGCACCCATGCTGCTCGGCTTTTTCATGAATGCGGCTATTGATCAGCAATGCGAAAAATACATCAAAGAACACGGTTTAGAACATCTGGTAGAAGCTAAATTTAAAGAACTGTATGATGATAAGGGGATGGGGAGACCTGGATATAAAAGCCTCACCCCAACCCTCTCCAAAGGAGAGGTAGCTAAAAGCGAGGGGGTTTCTCTTCCTCCAGGCAACAATGGCCTGGGTCTTATGCTGCTGGGCCTGACGGGGGACCAGGTGCTGCCTGCCGATGTTTACGAAAAAATAAAAGCTTACGCCATTTCTACCGTTCGCGGTACGGTGCAGGCCGATATTTTGAAGGAGGATCAGGCACAGAATACCTGCATTTTCTCCACCGAGTTTGCCCTGCGTATGATGGGCGACATGCAGCAATATTTTATCCGGGAGAAAGTACGTAACTTTTATTCCGTGTCCATATCCGGCTACCACATTGCCGAGGCCGGGGCCAATCCTATCACCCAGTTGGCATTTACCCTATCCAACGGGTTTACCTATGTGGAGTATTACCTGAGCCGGGGCATGCATATCGACGATTTCGCGCCCAACCTATCGTTCTTTTTCAGTAATGGTATCGATCCGGAATATTCGGTGATCGGTCGTGTGGCCAGGCGTATCTGGGCCAAGGCCATCAAAAATAAATATAAAGGGAACGATCGCTCACAAAAGCTCAAATATCATATCCAAACCAGTGGGCGGTCATTACATGCCCAGGAGATCGATTTTAATGATATCCGTACCACGCTACAGGCCCTTTATGCCATTTACGATAACTGCAATTCGTTGCATACCAATGCTTACGACGAAGCTGTTACCACTCCAACGGAGGAATCGGTTAGGCGTGCTATGGCTATACAGCTCATCATTAACCGCGAGTTGGGCCTTGCCAAAAACGAGAACCCGATTCAAGGCGCTTTCATCATCGATGAACTCACCGACCTGGTAGAACAAGCTGTATTGACCGAATTTAAGGCCCTCAACGATCGCGGTGGCGTATTAGGCGCTATGGAAACCATGTACCAGCGCGGCAAGATCCAGGAGGAATCGTTGTATTACGAAACCCTGAAACATAACGGCGAATACCCCATCATCGGGGTTAATACCTTCCTGAATAAAAAGGGCTCTCCTACTATAGTACCCTCTGAGGTGATCAGGGCTACCGAGGATGAAAAGCAATACCAGATCCAAACGCTGCAGGCATTTCAGCAACGCAACCAGGAGCGTATCCCAGAACTGCTTAAGACCTTGCAGCATGCAGCCATTGCCGGCGACAATATTTTTGAAAGCCTGATGGAGGTCTGCAAATATTGTTCACTCGGGCAGATCAGCCATGCACTGTACGAGGTTGGTGGGCAATATCGAAGGAATATGTAGCCCGTATTACCGGGCTATTAAAAACTTTTGATAATACAATAATATTACGCAGTTTGTGGGCATACCACCGCAGGACATAGCATGTCCGGAGGAAACACACAAGGGTGAGTAGGGCAGCATCCATCACACACCGGTAAATGGCCAATAATAGGTCCGCCGCCCATGATTTTCCCCATCTGGCTTCTCGAAAGCGTTCCTGCTGCACCCAATTCTAAAGCTTTTGCTTTTAGTTGTAAATTTTTCATAAGAATGTTTTTTTAGTGGTTAAAACTCAGGTATATATATCAAATATAATTATTATATATAATAATTAATATCTAATTCATAAAAAATGATTTCCATTTTTAAAGCGAATGCAGGTGATAAAACATGGCGCAAGAAACTTAAATTTGCCCCATGCAAGCCAACCACCAGGAAGATCAAACTTTTACCAAAATACCTGCTGACCAACTAAGCGGGCGCGACCGCACTTATGAAAATTGTAGGTTTATGAACTGCGATTTTGCTTATGCCAATCTGTACAGCATGGTTTTTATCGATTGCATATTTCAGGATTGCAACCTGTCTTTAGCCGATGTAAGTAACACTGGCTTTCAAAACATTACCTTTAAACATTGCAAAATAAGTGGCGTAAATTTTAGCAAAGCCCGCGATTTTTTGTTCGAAGTGCATTTTGAACATTGCATCCTGGATAATACCGTTTTTTACCAAAAGAAAAACAAAAAAGCAAGATTCAGCGAATGCTCTATGGTGGAGACCGACCTTACCGAATGTGACCTTACCGATGCCAAATTTGTTAATTGTAACCTGAACAGGGCATTTTTTAGTCGCACCATATTAAAAGGAGCCGACCTGCGCAGCTCTTATAACTTCATGATCGATCCGGATGATAACATGATCAAAAAAGCACAGTTCTCCCTGTATGGCTTACCGGGCCTATTAGGCAAATACGATATCAAAATAGAAGGTTGAGGTTAAACTGGCAATTCTACTTTATCTTTTTTTGCATAATGCAGGTAAGTATAACCTGCTATTAAGCTGCCTAATATGGTGCATAACAGGGCGTAGCCTATAGTTATTAAAATGTTCATGGTATTGAAATAGACCTTACTGATATACATATCCCTCATCTCTCCAAACGATAAAACCGAAATAACCGCTATTAGCTTTTCAACAAGGTCTGCACTTATATAAACACAGATCAGAAAAATGGCTGTATTTTTTAGTACATCGGTTGTAACTGTAGACTGCCTGGTTCTTTTCAGGTATTGAAACGCGATAACAGCACTGATCAGCAATACAATTACCAGGTTAACTAAGGGTATCACCATAACCAGATTCATTTTTTGCAGGGTCTCGTAAAACCGCCCATATATTAAATTCAGGGTTTGGGAGTTAAGCTGATAATACATGATCAGGATAACACTGGTTTTGGCAATATACCATACTTTAAGCCGGTTGCCGGTATTGAGGCTTGTCCGGTACTGCATCAATAAAAAGAAGGTTAACAGTATGGGAAAAATAAACAAATTCGGATAGTCGGCCTTTTTGAAAACGCCCATGCCCGCCATGATCATATCAAAAACAAACCACAGCGAGTTAAATATCCATGCGGTGATCTCCAGGCCCCGGCTCTTTTTCTGTCTCACCAGAAGTACAATAGAAAATATTAAGCCCAGCAACAGGATCAGCAAGATGGGTACGGCTATAATGAAAAGGACAATGATAAAATCTGAGGAAGATGAATACATGTTAAGGTTTTTGTTTTAAATATTATAAATAAACTAAAGTGCCATATTGTTTGTCGCTAAGAAAAATACATTTGTAAATGTAAGAGCCTTGTGAATAATTCCCGGGGTATTTATAATTTCTCTAAATTTAATTGGTTATAGCTTTATGAAAAAGATCATCCTGCTGCTTAGTATTTTATGTATAGCTGTTGTTTTAAAAGCGCAGGACGTTAAAACTACCTGCAACAACATCAATAACTTAAATACGGCTATTTTAAATGGCTCGATAAAAAGGCGGGATGCAGCCGCCCAGTTCAAACCATTAATAGAGCAACTTAAAAAAACTGGCGATAAAACACCATCCTCCGGTTGGATATTCCCGCTTAAAGGTTACAAAAGCAGCGCTATAGGTGGCACAAATGGCAACGGATACTCCGATAAGGGTTACAATTTTCTAGATGGCAACAAACACGCCGCGCACCCCGCTCATGACATTTTCATCAACGACCGTAATCAGGACTGCCTCGATGATCGTACTCATCAACCCGTTGATGTACTGGTGGTTGATGACGGTATTGTGATAGCCTGTACCAATGAATGGGAACAGGCAAGCAGCCTTCGTGGCGGCAAATTCATCTGGATATATCACCCGGCTCAAAATATCTTCACCTACTATGCGCATAACCAGGCCATTTTTGTAAAACCCGGCGACGAGGTAAAACAAGGTCAAAAAATCGCAGAGGTTGGTCGTACAGGTTACAATGCCTATAAGAAACGCTCGCCTACACACCTTCATTTTTCGGCGTTTAAGTCAGTGGATGATATACCTGTACCCTATAATCCTTATTTACAGCTCAAAAAAGCCAAAACCTTATGAAAACCTTTGTCCTGCTGTTATCATACCTGCTTGCAGATATTACCCCAACCGACCACATATCAAGCCGGTTCGGGCCGCCTGCCGGGTATCAGCAGGTGAGCACATCCCCGGGTAGTTTTGGGGCTTGGCTCCAGGCCCTACCACTTAAACCCGCCGGTACACCAGCCCGTACCTACAAAGGCGAAATTGCCCACACCAACTTGTATACCGCGGCCATTGTAGATATGAGCATAGGTACACAGGACCTGCAGCAGTGTGCCGATGCCGTGATGCGCCTGCGCGGCGAATACCTGTACCAGCAAAAGAACTATAAGGCTATCTCCTTTAACTTTACCAGCGGTTTCAAATGCGATTTTGTACACTATGCCGATGGCTACCGTTATAGCAATGACCATTGGACCTTAAAAGCCAAAAAGGACTACAGCTACCCCAACTTTCTACGCTATATGAACCTGGTTTTCAGCTATGCGGGTACCTTATCATTACAAAAAGAACTTAAAAAGGTAAGCGATCCGGGTCAGCTTAAAACCGGAGATGTATTTATCAGGGGTGGTTCGCCGGGGCATTGTTTCATTGTGCTGAATGTAGCGGAAGATTTCCGTCACCGTAAAAAATTCCTGCTCGCCCAAAGTTTTATGCCCGCCCAAAATATCCAGGTACTCCAGGATAATGGCGACCCCTGGTTCAGTCTGGATAAAAAAAGTAACATCCCATATGGCGAGCTGATCAGCAAGGCATACTTGAAACGATTTGATTGATACCTATCGCCAAAAACTTTTTAAACCTTAAATTTTAACACTTTTCTGCTCAAAAACGGGCTAAAAACAGCTCAAAAACGTTCGAAAAACACTCATTTTAACACTTTTTAACAAATTTTAACATGGTTTTAACGTGTTTTTAAAACTTTAAAAAGTATTAAATTATTGATTATCAAATAACTATATGTAAAATGGCCGGTTTTTGGCCTTGTTTTTCCCTTAACTAAACAGCCCGGCTTTCTGGTGGGAAAGTCGGGCTGTTTGGATTTATATAAATATACGAAAATTTTGGCGGAGATCCAAGAGGGGCTGTCAGTCTGAGCTTGTCGAAGACTCGCGCGCAGAGGCCTACCCACCATGCTTCGACGGGCTCACCATGACACCCTTTTCCTTCTCCAACTACCTCTTCTCTACCCTATCATAAAACCCACCGAAGGAATTTACCCTTACAGCTTCTTCTCTAAAAAAGTCGCCGGGGAAACCGAGTTCGATGGCACTGGCATCATTCAGTCTTTTTAGCTGATCATCGTTCAGGGCAACCTCTACCGTTTTCAGGTTGTCCAGCAGCTGATCAACCTTGGTGGCACCCACTATCGGGATACACGAAAAACCCTGCTGACGGGTCCAGTTCAGGGCCACATGACTTTCAGATACGCCCAGCTCGGCGGCTATTTCCATTACCACCTTGGTTATCGCTTCGCTCCGACTGTCCAGTCGTTTGCTTTCGGGTTTGATACGACCTTTATCGCCTTTCAGGTATTTGCCCGTTAAGGCTCCACCGGCTAAAGGTGCCCAGGGGGTTACCGTCATGCCAAAATGTTTGGCCATGGGTATCAGTTCGCGCTCAGCGGTACGGGCCAGCAGGCTGTACTCTACCTGTAAAGCGATAAACTGGCTCCAGCCCATCAGTTCGGCCAGGGTATTTCCTTTGGCTACCACCCAGGCGGGCGTATCGCTGATAGCGGCATAGTTTATCTTGCCTTGCTTGATCAGATCATCCATGCCGCGCAGCACCTCATCTATGGGGGTGATATCATCCCAGATGTGCAGGTACAGCACGTCGATAAAATCTGTTTTTAAACGTTTCAGGCTTTCTTCCACACTGCGCATCATGTTTTTGCGACTATTACCCGATGCATTGGGATTGGTGATATTATCCTTTAAAGTGTATTTGGTAGCCAGCACAAAATAATCACGATCGTGGTTACTCATGTATTCGCCGATGATCTTTTCGCTGGTACCCAGTTTGTAAATATTGGCCGTATCCAAAAAGTTGCCGCCCGCGTTGGCGTAGGCATCCATAATGGCGAAGCTGGTATCCTTATCGGCACCCCATCCGGCCTCGGTGCCAAAGCCCATGGTACCTAAACATAATTCTGAAACTTTAAGGCCCGAGCGGCCTAGTAATTTGTAATTCATGGTGTTTTGTTTTATTATAATTATTTACCATCATATCATTGCGAGGAGGTACGACGAAGCAATCCCGTAGCTATTCTCACCGATAGGAACGCGAGGAGATTGCCACGCTACGCTCGCAATGACATGGTTGGTTTGTTTTTCTATCCTTCTTCTTTACTCACCCCTTCCTCGTATGTCATTGCGAGGAGGAACGACGAAGCAATCTCGTAGCTATTCTCGCCGATGAGAACGCGAGGAGATTGCC
>Ga0105237_10005600_pt1 | contig 14157 bp, 9 predicted proteins | sample KBSC24metaG_FD_81520 | JGI IMG/M metagenome (GOLD analysis project Ga0105237, IMG submission 81520) | Corn rhizosphere microbial communities from Kellogg Biological Station, Michigan, USA - KBS C2-4 metaG | ecosystem: Host-associated > Plants > Roots > Rhizosphere > Soil | place: Michigan, USA... | reverse complement strand
GCTGCCCGAAGGCATGCGCGTGCTGCAGGCCGCGGCCGATCGCTTCGGCTTCGGGCTCGACTGCCGCCCGATTGAGTGGGCGAGCTGCGACTACTACTCCGCACACGGCCAGATGATGCCGGACGACTGGAAGGAGCAGCTCAAGGGCGTGGATGCGCTGTACTTCGGCGCGGTCGGCTGGCCTGCCACGGTGCCTGACCACGTCTCGCTGTGGGGCTCGCTGCTGAAGTTCCGGCGCGAGTTCGACCAGTACGTGAACCTGCGCCCGGTGCGCCTGTTCGAAGGCGTGCCTTGCCCGCTGGTGGGGCGTAAGCCGGGCGACATCGACTACTTCGTCGTGCGCGAGAACACCGAGGGCGAGTACACCTCGCTGGGCGGCGTGATGTACCCCGGCACCGAGCGCGAGTTCGTGATCCAGGAGGCGGTGTTCTCGCGCCACGGCACCGACCGCGTGCTGAAGTACGCGTTCGAGCTCGCCCGCTCGCGCGCGCGCAAGCACGTCACGGTCGCCACGAAGAGCAACGGCATCGCGGTGAGCATGCCGTGGTGGGACGGGCGCGCCGACGAGATGGCGCGCCAGTACCCCGACGTCACCACCGACAAGCAGCACATCGACATCCTCTCGGCGCGTTTCGTGCTGCAGCCGAATCGCTTCGACGTGGTGGTCGCGACCAACCTGTTCGGCGACATCCTCTCCGACCTCGGCCCGGCCACCACCGGCACGATCGGCCTCGCACCGTCGGCGAACCTGAACCCCGATCGGCGCTTCCCGTCGCTGTTCGAGCCGGTCCACGGGTCGGCACCCGACATCTACGGCCAGAACATCGCGAACCCGATCGCGATGATCTGGTCGGGCGCGCTGATGCTGGACTTCCTGACCCAGAGCCAGGGCGCCGGTCGTGCTGCGCACGACGCGATCTTGCAGGCCATCGAAGCCGTGCTGCGCGAAGGCCCGCGCACGCGCGACCTCGGCGGCACCGCCTCCACCACCGACGTCGGCCGCGCGATCGCCGAACGCGTCGCCTCCCTTTGATCACTCGACACCTCCGAACATGCCACCGATTTCCCTGACCCTGAGCCGCGGCGACCTGCTGCCGGGCCTGCAGCTGATTGGCGCCGAGTGGCGCGAGGCGCATGACGGCCGGCGCCTCGAGGTGGCCGACCCAGCCACCGATCTCGCCTTCGCCAGCGTGCCCGACGGCGGCGCCGCCGACGCGCGCGCCGCGGTCGACGCCGCGCATGCCGCGCTCGGCGCCTGGCGTGCGGTGCCCGCGAAGGAGCGCTCGCAGATCCTCAAGCGCTGGAACGACCTGATGCTCGCGCACCAGGACGACCTGGGCCGCCTGATCTCGCGCGAGCAGGGCAAGCCGTTCGCCGAGGGCCGCGGCGAGGTGGCCTACGCGGCGAGCTACGTCGAGTGGTTTGCCGAGGAAGCCACCCGCGCGAACGGCGAGGTGATTCCTGCGCCGGTTCGTGGCCGCCGCATGTTCGCGATCAAGGAGCCGGTCGGCGTAGTGGCGGCGATCACGCCGTGGAACTTTCCGGCCGCGATGATCGCCCGCAAGATCGCACCTGCGCTGGCCGCCGGCTGCACCGTCGTCTGCAAGCCGGCGGAAGACACGCCGCTGACCTCGCTCGCGCTCGTGAAGCTGGCGCAGGAGGCCGGCGTGCCGGCGGGCGCGCTGAACATCGTGACCGCCTCGCGCGAGCGCACGCCCGAGGTCGTGGACGTGTGGCTCGCCGACGCGCGCGTGCGAAAGATCAGCTTCACCGGCTCGACGCCGGTCGGCAAGCATCTCGCGCGCGCATCGGCCGGCACCTTGAAGAAGCTCTCGCTCGAGCTCGGCGGCAACGCACCGTTCATCGTCTTCGACGATGCCGACGTCGATGCCGCGGTGGAGGGCCTGATGGTCGCCAAGTTCCGCAACGGCGGGCAGACCTGCGTGTGCCCGAACCGCGTGTTCGTGCACGACAGCGTGCACGACGAATTCGTCGAGAAGCTCGCTGCGCGCGTGCGCGCGCTGAAGGTCGGGCCCGCAACGCAGCCCGACTCGCAGATCGGCCCGATGATCAACGCGCGCGCCGTCGAGAAGATCGAACGCCATGTTCGCGATGCCGTGGCCAAGGGCGCGCGCGTGGTGGTCGGTGGCGATCGGCTGCGCAGCGCGAGCTGCGATGGGCCGAACTACTTCGCGCCGACCGTGCTCGTCGGCGCCGACACGACCATGGAGTGCAGCTGCGAGGAGACCTTCGGCCCGGTCGTGCCGGTCACTCGTTTCGAGCACGAGGCCGAGGTCGTGGCCGCGGCGAACGACACGCCGTTCGGCCTGGCTGCGTACTTCTATTCGAACGACGTGCGCCGCATCTGGCGCGTGGCCGATGCGCTCGAGTCGGGCATCGTCGGCGTGAACGAAGGGGCGCTCGCGGCCGAGGCCGCGCCGTTCGGCGGCGTGAAGGAGTCCGGCTATGGGCGCGAAGGATCGGTGCACGGGCTGGACGACTACCTGCACATCAAGTACGTGTGCCAGGGGCAGCTCGGCTGAGCTGGGACGCCGTAGCCGGATCCTTGTCGACCACACGAAGCATTTCTCGTCAGCGAGCGAGGCAATTCTGTGAGAATCACTCGTGATTGACCCGCGCTTGCCACTGAAGTCGGCGCGCATCGACTGGGAGTTCCGGCTCACCGTGTGACACTGGCCCCGACATGACGCAAGAACCGATCAGGGTCCTTTTGATCGAGGACAACCCGGCTGACGCCCGGTTGATCGAGTTGATGCTTGCCGAGGCGACCGCACTGAGTTTCCAGTTCAGCTGGGTCGACAACCTGACCGAAGGCATCGAGCGGATTCGCGGCGGCGGCATCGACGTCGTGCTGCTCGACCTCGGCCTGCCCGAAAGCAGCGGTCTCGAGACGCTGGAGCGGCTGCGCGAAGGCGCTCGCGTGCCCACGCTGGTGGTGTTGAGCGGTCTCACGGACGAAGGCGTCGCCGTGCAGGCGCTGCGATCGGGAGCGCAGGACTATCTCGTCAAGGGCCAGGTCGACAGCGCCTTGCTGATCCGTGCGATCCGCTATGCGATGCAGCGCAGCCAGGCTGAAGAAGCCCTGCGCCAGGCGCATGCCGAGCTCGAAACGCGCGTGGTCGAACGCACCGCCGAACTGGCCGAGGCGGTCGACGCACTGCACGCGGAGATCAATGAGCGAAAACGCGCGGAGGAGGGGTTCCGCGCCCTGGTGGAGCACACGCCGGACCTGGTGGCACGCTACGACGGCGACTGCCGGACGACCTATGCGAATCCGGCATTGGCGCGCGAGCTCGGGGTCACTGCCAAGTCCCTGCTGGGCCACAAGCCGACCGACCTTGCCGGCATGTCGATAGACCACGTACGGCACTACGAAGCGAAGATCCGGGAAGTCCTCGCCAGCGGGAAGGACTCGTCGGTCGACGTCCTGCTGGGTCGCGCAAGCATCCAGTTTCGGCTGGTGGCCGAGCGGGACGTGCCCGGAAACGTCGCCAGCGTGCTGGCGATCGGCCGCGACGTCACCGAGCTGATGGACACCCAGCGGCAGCTGACCACCTTGCTCGAGAACCTTCCCGACATGGTGACGCGCTTCGACAAGCAAGGGCGCTGCCTCTACGTCAACCCGGCGGTTGCGCGCGTGTTCGGCATGCCCGCGCACGGCTACGCGGGCAAGACGATGCGCGCGCTCGGGCTGGATCCCGACGGTCTCATGGAAGAGGCCTTGCGGCGCGCGATCGAGGAGGCCGCGCCGAACATCGGGGAGGTGCCCTGGGCCGGGCCGGACGGCGAGCGATTCTTCGAGGTCCGCCACGTGCCCGAGATGGACGACCGCGGTCGCGTGATCACCGTGCTCGCCATCGCGCGCGAAGTGACCGAGCGCAAGCGGGCCGAGCGACTGGTGCGTGAATTCAACTTCCGGCGCGAGGCGGCGCGCGAGGAAGAACGCAAGTACATCGCGCGCGAACTGCATGACGAGCTCGGGCAGATCCTGTCCGCACTGCGGCTGGAGGTGGCAGGGCTGCGGATGCGCTTCGCGCAGGACAACCCGGGAATCGCCGAGCGCGCCGCGAGCATGCTGGTGCTGGTCGATTCCGTGATCCGGGTCCAGCGCGACCTGGTCTCGAGCCTGCGGCCCGCCATACTCGACATGGGCATCGGCCCCGCGCTGGAATGGCTGGTCAGCGAATTCGTCGGGCACAGCGGCGTGCACTGCGAGTTGCAGATGAGCGAGACCCAGCTGGATCTCGATGCCGACCAGACGACGATGGTCTTTCGCATCGTCCAGGAGTCGCTGACGAACATCGCCCGGCACGCGCAAGCCCAGCGGGTCGTGGTCGCGTTGGCGCACGGGCCGGACGGTTACTTGCTGACCGTGCGCGACGACGGCAAGGGTTTCGACACGGCTGCCGTGCGCGACCCCAAGTCGCTCGGACTCGTCGGGCTGCACGAGCGCGCGCAGATGCTGGGCGGACGGCTCGACATACGCAGCAGCACCGACGGGGTCTTCATTGCCTTGACTTTCCCTGCGACGGCCGACGCCGACGGAGCGAGGACAGCGAGGACGTGACCATGGCCGCAAGCGCGACGAACGATGCACAGGGCCCGGCACGCGGCGACGCGCGCTCGATCCTGATCGTCGACGACGTGTCGTCCAACCTGCAGATCGTCACCTCGCAGCTGGAAGCGCGGGGCTACATCGCGCTGGTCGCGCGCAGCGGTCAGGAGGCGATCGAGCGTGCGGAGTTCGCCCAGCCCGATCTGATCCTGCTCGATGTGCTCATGCCGGGCCTGGACGGCCTGGAAACGTGCCGGCGCCTGAAGCGAAACGACGCGACCCGCGACATCCCGGTCATCTTCATGACGGCGCTGACGGGCACCGAAGACAAGGTCAGCGGCTTTCGGGCCGGCGCGGTCGACTACGTGACCAAGCCGCTCAATGCCGAGGAGGTGCTGGCGCGAGTCGACACGCATCTGACGCTGTACGCACTGCGCCAGCAACTGGCAGCGCAGAACCAGCAGCTGCGGCAGGAGATTGCCGCACGGGAGCAGGTCCAGGCTGCGTTGCAGCGCTCGAATGCCGAGCTGGAGCAACTGGCCTACGTGGCGTCGCACGACATGCAGGAACCACTGCGCATGATCGCCAGCTATCTGCAACTGGTGGCCCAGCGCTACGGCGACTCGCTCGATGCCGACGGACATGAATTCATCGGCTACGCGGTCGACGGCGCCAAGCGGATGCAGGCGCTGATCAGCGACATGCTGGCCTTCTCGCGGGTCAACACCCGGGCCCGGCCGCCGGCGCCGACCGACTGCGCCAAGGTCGTCGCGACCGCGAGGCTCAATCTGCAGAACGCGATCGAGGAAGCCGGTGCCACGATCACCGAGGGCGAACTGCCCACCGTGCTCGGCGATGCGACCCAGCTGCTGCAGTTGTTCCAGAACCTGATCGGCAATGCGATCAAGTTCCGCGGCGCTGCCGTGCCGCATGTGCACGTGGCGGCACAGCCCGCTGAAGACGGTTGGTGTTTCTCCGTCAGCGACAACGGCATCGGCATCGCGCCGGAGTACTTCGAGCGGATATTCGTGCTGTTCCAGCGCCTGCACGGCCGCAAGGAATACTCGGGCACCGGCATCGGCCTGGCGCTGTGCAAGCGGATCGTCGAGCGCCACGGTGGGCGCATCTGGGTGGAGTCGACGCCGGGCAACGGCTCGGTGTTCCGGTTCACGCTGCCGCGGGTGACGCAGACGACATAATCGGACCGGTCGGGCCCGAAGAGGAGAGCGACCATGACGCAGACCAGGCTTGCCATCGCATTGCTCGCGCTGGCGACAGGCTGGATCCCGCCGGCGCTGCCCGCCGACCCTCCCGCGGCCAGCGCGCCGCCCAGGCCGGAGAGCACCACCGTCACGGTGGTTCAGCCGAACGACCTGCCGGTGCCGCGCGTGCTGCCGCCCTGCACGCCGGGGAGTTGCCCGTTTCAGGGCCAGAAGGTGACCGTGATCGCCACCAAGAGCGCCATCAGCACGGCGCTGGTCGAGGTGAAGGAAGAGTTCGAAGCCGCCACCGGGGCACAGCTCGAGATCGAACGTGCGCCGGGCGTCGAGCACTTCCCGACCATCATCTCCGACATGACCAACCACGTCGGCAAGTTCGACGCGTCGATCGCCGGCGGCTGGTGGCTCGGCGACATGGTGGCAGGCGGGCATCTGCTGCCCTACGACAAGTTCTATGACGACCCGCGCTTTCCGAAATGGAACATCGACGACGTGTTGCCCGGCCCGCGCACGCTGCTGTCGTATGGCGGCAAGAAGTACATGGTCGCCTACGATCACGACGGCCAGGTGATGTACTACCGGCGCGACCTGCTGAACGACCCACGCCACCAGGCGGCGTTCAGCCAGAAGTACAAGTACCCGCTGGCGGTGCCGCAGACCTGGTCGCAATTTCGCGATGCCGTCGAATACTTCAACGGGCAGGACCTGAACGGCGACGGCGTCCCGGATCACGGCATCGTGCTGGCACTCAAGCCGGGCAGCCAGGGCATGTTCAACTTCATGTCGCTGTCGGCGTCGTTCCTGATCGGCCCGACGAACCCGCGGCTGTACTGGTTCGATCCGCAGACGATGAAGCCGCTGATCGACAGCCCCGGCCATGTGCGGGCGCTCGAATTCTTCGTCAGCCTGATCAAGTCGGGGCCGCGCGAGATGCTGGGTTGGGACCACGGGCGCGGCTGGGATCACTTCCTGGCCGGCCGAGCCGCCTTCGCGCTGACCTGGGGCGATCTGGGCGCGCTCGCGCAGCAACCGGGCAGCCGCGTGAAAGGCAAGACCGGCGCCGCGCAGGTCCCCGGCAACAACGAGTACTACGACATCGCCCATGCGAAGTGGGTCAAGACCGCCGGCGTCAACCGGGTCGGCAACACGACCGGCGCTTCCTGGGCTGGCGTGATCTCCAAGTACTCGAAGGCGCCTGAAGCCACGTACTTCCTGCTGGCGCTGCTGGCGAGCAAGGAGAAGTCGCTGGTGTACGCCGCGCGCGGCTCGGACGGCATCGACCCGGGGCGCAGATACCACTTCCTGCCGCCCGAGGGCAGCGGGTCGCTGGCGCCGTACCTGAGTGCGGGCTGGGACGAGGCCGACGTGCGCGACTATCTGAGCGCGTTTCAGCGCACCTTCAACGACAAGCAGCAGTTCCCCTATCTGCGCATTCCGGGGACCTACAGCTACTGGCTGGCGCTCGACCTGCATCTGGGCGAGGCGGCCAGCGGGCAGCTGACTCCCGCGGCGGCGCTGAAGGCGACCGCGGTCGATTTCGAAGAGATCACGATCCGTCTGGGGCGCGAGCGGCAACGCGAGGCCTATCGGACCTCGCTGGGCTTCTGAGTGCGCATGCGCCGACTCTTCCAGGTCACGACGCCCGGGATTGGCACCAAGCTCACCGCCGGCTTCGGAATCCTGGTCGGGTTGACGCTGCTCGTCGTGGCCCTGGCCTTCGTGGCCGGCCGCGATGCGACCCGCGACATCGAGGTGAGCGAGGCGGTGCGCGCACCGGCCTCGCTGGCTTCGGCTCAGGCGCAGGAGGCATTGCTGCGCATGCAGCTGCATCTGCGCGGGTACCTGATGCTCTCCGATCCGGAAGACGTCGCGGAGTACCAGGTGGCGCGCCAGGCGTTCGAGAAAGCGCTGGCATCGTTGCAGGGGTTCACTGCCGCCGCGGACGACGAAGAACGCAGCCGCGTGCAAGCCCTTGCCGCGGGCTACCTGCGCTGGAAGCGCCTGCCGCCGCAGCTGTTCGAGCTGCACGAGGACACCTTGCGCAACCGGCCGGCCCTGCGCCTGGCGCGCGTCGACGTGCAGGCGCAGCGCGTGCGCGTGCTGGCAGAAGTCGAAGCCATGATCGAGCTGCAGAAGACGCGCGGCGTCGACGAGGCGAACCGCGAAACGCTGATGGCGATGCTCTCGTTCCAGAGCTCCTTCGATGCGCTGGCGACCAACGTGATGGCCTTCGGCGCCTCCGGCGAGAGCAACTTCAAGCTGACCTACAGCCCGCAGCTGGTGGCCAATGCGGCCTTCTGGAACGCGCTGAACGCGCGCCGCCCGCGGTTGACGCCGCTGCAGCGCGAGCACCTCGACCGCGTTGGCGCGGCGCGTGTCGAGCTGACGGATCTGGCCTTGAAGATTCGCGCCATCCTGGACGGCGACCGCGGCTACGAGGACCTGTATCTCTACCGCACCCAAGTCGTCCCGCAGGCGGAAGTGCTGCTCGATCTGCTGCAGGAGGTCACGACGCGGCAGCAGGCGCGGTTGCAGGCCGATCTGGCGCGTGCCCGCGCGAGCCTGGAGCGCTCGCGCACCCAGACCGTGGCCGGCGGCCTGCTGGCCCTGGCGCTCGGCGTGGCCATGGCGTTCCTGCTCGGGCGCAGCATCGTCGGGCCGGTTCGGCGGCTGACCAGCCTGGCAGGGCAGGTGGCCGCCGGCGATCTCCAGGCGCGGGCGCGCGCCGAATCGCAAGATGAGATCGGCATGCTCGCGCAGAGCTTCAACACGATGACGGCGCGCCTGGCGGAGACCATCGTCAACCTCGAAGGAGCCTACGCGGAGGCTCAGCAGGCCAAGATCGCGGCCGAGACCGCGAACACGGCGAAGAGCGGCTTTCTGGCCAACATGAGCCACGAACTGCGCACGCCGCTGAACGCGATCCTTGGCTACGCGCAGATCCTGCGCGGCGCCACCGACCTGAGCGCGCGCAATCTGCGCGCCGTCGACACGATCCAGCGCAGCGGCGAACATCTTCTGCTGCTCATCAACGACATGCTCGACCTGGCGCGGATCGAGGCCGGCAAGGTCGAGCTCGAGGTCGACGACATCGATCTCGGCGGCCTGCTGCGCACGGTGACCGACATCGTCCGCATCGAAGCGCAGGGCAAGGAGCTGCTGTTCGACTACGAGCAGATCGGCAACGTGCCGGCCCTGGTTCGAGCCGACGAGAGGCGATTGCGCCAGGTGCTGCTGAACCTGCTCAACAACGCGGTGAAGTTCACGCAGCGCGGCACGGTGGCCCTGCGCGTGACGGGGATCGACGCCGATGCGCAGCGCGCGCGGCTGCGCTTCGAAGTCCAGGACAGCGGCATCGGCATCGACGCCGAGCAGCTCGAAGCCATCTTCCGTCCGTTCGAGCAGGCGACCGACGTGCAACGCCGCTTCGGCGGCACGGGCCTGGGGCTTGCAATCAGCCGGCAGCTGGTGCTGCTGATGGGCAGCGACATCCAGGTCGAAAGCCGGCCCGGCATCGGCAGCCGGTTCTGGTTCGAGATCGAGCTGCCGCTGGCGGTGCGCGGGCTGGCTCCGGCCGTGTCGATGATCGAAGGCATCACGGGCTACGAAGGGCCGCGGCGCAGGGTGCTGGTGGTCGACGACATCGAGGCCAATCGGGCGCCGATCGTGCAGTTCCTCGGCCGCCTCGGCTTCGACACCGTGGAAGCCGAGAACGGCGAGGCGGCCCTGTACAGCGTTCACGCCGCATTGCCCGACATCGTGTTGATGGACAGTGCGATGCCGGTGATGGACGGGGCGCAGACGACGCGCCACCTGCGCCGCTTCGAGCGCTTCCGCGAGCTGCCGGTCATCGTCGTGTCGGCGAACGCATCGGCCGCGGACCAGCGCGAAAGCCTGGCAGCCGGCGCCAACGCGTTCGTGGCCAAGCCGGTCGACTTCGCACGCCTGCTGCCGGAGATGGCTCGGCTGCTCGGCCTGACCTGGACGCGCAGCGCAGTTGCCGCCGGCGGCGCTGCGCAGGCGGCACCCATCGTGGCGCCGCCTCCCGAGGACATGCGGCTGCTGCTGCGCCTGGCCCAGATCGGCAACATGCGCAGCATCCGGACCCACGCCGAACACCTGGCGATGCTCGATGCGCGCCATCGGCCGCTTGCGGCGCGGCTGCGCACGCTGACCGACGGCTTCGAGTCCGCAGCCATCGTCGAACTGCTCACCGCACTGCAGCAAGACAAGGCGAATGAAGACGACGATTCGGGCGTGGTGAGGCGGCGTCCGGCCCGGTGATCTGATCTATAGTGGACGCGAGTGTCGGGACCCGACAACCGCGGAGGCGAACATGGCCGGACCAGCCGCTTCACGACCCATCACGATCCTGATGGTCGAGGACAACCCCGGCGACGTGCGCCTGACGCGCGAAGCGTTGAAGGGCTGCAAGGTTCTCAACGATCTGCACGTGGTGGAAGACGGTGTCGCCGCGCTCGACTTCCTGCACCGGCGGCCTCCGTACGAAAGCGCCGTCCGGCCCGATCTGGTGCTGCTCGACCTGAACCTGCCGAAGATGGACGGTCGCGAGGTGCTCTCGGCGATCAAGTCGGATCCTGTGCTGAAGGTCATTCCAGTCGTCGTGCTGACGACCTCGGACGCCGAAGAGGACATCCTGCGCGCCTATCACCTGGCCGCCAACTGCTACGTGACCAAGCCGGTCGACCTGCATCAGTTCAACCGCATCGTGCAGGCGATCGAGGGCTTCTGGCTCACGATCGTGACCCTGCCGCCGCGCTGAGGCGCGCGAGGCCGCACGCTCGACCCCGCTCGGCGGGAGGGTGGCCGCTCTCTACCTTTCGCGTGCACTCCGAATTTGACGTCCACGCCTGACGTCGCGAATTTCTTTGAACCTCGAATGTCCGGGCCGCAACGCATTGAAGCGGGGCTGGCGGTCGACGTGGCCACGCAGCTCTTGCGAGTCGACCCATCGAGGAGTCCCCATGTTCGAGAAGATTCTGATTTCGAGCGCGCTGATGCCCGCCATCATCGGGGCGTTGTGCGCTTGCCACTCGGACGAACCCGCACAGCCGCCCGCAATTCCGACGATGCTGCTGCAGACGTCACCCACGCCATCCAGCTTTGTGGGAACGGTTCCGGCTCCGCGTGCCGACGAGCAAGCCATCACGCCGACGGAAACCGTCGGGGCAGCCGCGTATTGATGCCCTGGCGTGCGACTCGACGATTTCCAAGAATTACCCAATTCTTGGAACACAATCCGGTCCATGCCAAACATTGCCTCCCTGCTCAAGAGTGAAATCTCCCGCGTCGCCCGCAAAGAGGTGCGCGCCGAAACTGCAACCCTGAAGAAGGCGGTCAGCAACTATCGCTCGGAGATCGCCGCTCTGAAGCGCCGCACGCAGACCCTGGAATCGGAGCTGAAGCGCCTGCGCAGAGGCAAGGCGAAGGAAGCCGCCGAGCCCGCACCCGAGGAATCGGACACCTCGAGGCTGAGGTTCAGCGCCAAGGGCCTGGCCTCGCAGCGGCGTCGCCTGGCGCTCTCGGCGCACGATTGCGGGCTGCTGGTCGGGACGACCTCGCAGTCGATCTACAACTGGGAAGACGGCAAGGCCCGTCCGCGGCCGAAGTACCTGCCGGCGATCGCAGCGCTGCGGGCGATGGGCAAGAAAGAGGCCTCGGCGAGGCTCGAGGCGCTTGCCGAGGCTGCGTCCTGATCAACTGCAAGTGACGGTCACGGACGCCGCGGTGTTGGCCTGCACGATGCCGGTTCCGTTGGCGACAACGCACGCATGCCCGGCGGGCTGGACTGCGATCGTCACGTTGTAGGTCGAGCCGGTGGTCAGCACGCCGGGGAACGAGAACGAGCCGTTGCTGGCGATCGGAAGCAGCGCGCCATTGCTGCTCAAGGTCACGCTGGTACCGGCGGGCAACCCGGAAACGGTGCCGATGATCGAAGAGCTGGTCACGCAGATCACGGCGACGTCGGTCACGGAGTCGGCGTAGGAGTCGATCGTGCCACTGGCATTCGAGACCAGGCAGGTCTGCCCCGGCGGTTGCGTGAGCACGGTGACGCTGTAGGTCGAATTGGCATCCAGCGTCTGGTCGAACTCGAACGTGCCGTTGGCGCTGAGTGTCAGCGAATCCGCGGAGTTGTTCTGCACGACGATCGCGCTGCCCGAGCTCAGGCCGGTCAGTGTGCCGCCCACCGTTGCATCGGTTGCGCCGCCTCCACATCCGGCCGCGAGCATGCAAAGGACGGCGGCGAAGCTCGATCGAACGGTCGGTCTGGACATGGAATCCTTCATGAGATGCGAGGCTGGGTGAGGTGTTGGCGCAGCCGGACATCAAATACAGCTTTGTTGCCATGTCGATGAAGCAACGGTAAAGAAGTACGAACCCCAAGTGGGCCCGCCGATGCGCGGCATTGCATGCCGGCGCGGCGCTCACCTGGCGGCAGGTTCCTCGGCCGCGTCCGGCACGTCGGCGCCGAGCGAGCGCAGCCTGCCGATGACGGGCTCGAGCAGAGCAGCGACCTTGCGCGCGAGCGCGTCGATGTGTGCCTGGCCGGCTGCGTTCGCGCACGCGTCCTCGAGTGCGGCGGCCGCTTCCTGCAACTCATGCATCGCCAATGCGCCGGCCATGCTCTTGAGGTCGTGCGCCAGCCGATGCACCGCTGCGACATCGCCGGCAGCGCGCACCGCGTCGAAGCGCTCCGCAAAGTCCGCCTCGCGGTCGCGGAACATGCGCAGCAGCCGCGTATACAGCTGACGGTCGCCGTTCAGGCCGTCGAGTCCGGTTTGCACGTCGATGCCGTGCAGTCCTCGCAGCAGATCGGGCTGGGCCTTCGAGTTGGCTGTGCTCGCAGCTTCGGGCCGGCTGCCTGGTGCTGGGCATGCCCAGCGCGCCACCGTGGTGAAGACTTCGTCGATCTTGATCGGCTTGGCGATGTGGTCGTTCATCCCCGCGGCCAGTGCCTTCTCGCGGTCGCCGACCATTGCGTCGGCGGTCATCGCGATGACCGGCAGGTTCTTGAGATGCGGCTGCTGGCGCAGCGCGCGAGTGGCCGCGTAGCCGTCCATGACCGGCATCTGGCAATCCATCAGCACGCAATCGAAACTCTTGCGCGCGAGGACCTCGAGCGCTTCGCGCCCATCGCACGCGATGCCCACGATGACGCCGGCCTGGCTCAGCAGGTCGAACGCGAGCTCGCGATTGAAGGCGTTGTCTTCCACCAGCAGCACGCGCACCCCGCTCAGGCGCGTCCGGTGGTTCTCGAGGGCCTGTTCACGGCGCGCGGTGCGTGTCGGCTGGAACGAAGCGAGCCCCAGCGCGGCGATGCAGGCGTCGAACAGCGTCGACGGCGTGATCGGCTTGGTCAGCAACGCGCTCACGGCCAGGTGCTGCTGGTCCAGACGGCGCAGGACTTGATCGCGGCTGAAGGCCGTCAGCATCAGCACCGCGGGCGTCGGGTGGCGCGTTGCGCGCTGCGTCAGCTGCTGCGCGCAGTCGAGGCCGTCCATCGTCGGCATCTGCCAGTCGAGCAGCAGCAGCTCGTAGGGCTCGCCGCGGTCGTCGGCGAGTGCGATCCGCTGCAGCGCGTCCTGCCCGTCGACAGCGGTATCCGCCCGCAGGCCCAGCGCGGCGGTCATGCCGGTGAGCACGTCACGAGCGCAGGCGTTGTCGTCCGCGATCAGCACGCGCACGCCACGCAGGCCCTCGTGGCTCAGCGCGGGCGGCGGCGCGGCGGGCTCGACCTGCAGGCCCAGGCGCAGGGTGAAGTGGAATCGGCTGCCGCGGCCCGGTGCGCTGTCGACCGCAATCTCGCCGCCCATCAGGCGCACCAGGTGCTGGCTGATCGCGAGGCCCAGGCCGGTGCCGCCGTAGCGGCGGCTGGTCGAGGCATCCGCCTGCGAGAACGGCTGGAAGAGCCGCTGCTGCTGCTCGGCATCCATGCCGACGCCGCTGTCGCGAACCTCGAAACGCAGCCGCACCGATTCGTCGTCGCGACCGACCATCTGGATGGCCACCAGCACCTCGCCGTGCTCGGTGAACTTGACGGCGTTGTTGCCCAGGTTGAGGAGGACCTGGCTCAGGCGGGACGGGTCGCCGATCAGGGCGGTCGGCAAACCAGGCGGCTCGACGAACAGCAGCTCGAGCCCCTTTTCCTGGGCCTTCAGGCCGACCACGTTGCCCAGGTTGTCCATCACATCGTCGAGGTTCAGCGGAATCACTTCCAGGTCGAGCTTGCCGGCCTCGATCTTCGACAGGTCGAGGACGTCGTTGAGGATGGCGAGCAGCGCCTCGCCGGAGCGGTGGATGACGCCGAGCCGTTCGCGTTGCACATCGGTCAGCTCGTCG
>Ga0105237_10005596_pt1 | contig 14160 bp, 8 predicted proteins | sample KBSC24metaG_FD_81520 | JGI IMG/M metagenome (GOLD analysis project Ga0105237, IMG submission 81520) | Corn rhizosphere microbial communities from Kellogg Biological Station, Michigan, USA - KBS C2-4 metaG | ecosystem: Host-associated > Plants > Roots > Rhizosphere > Soil | place: Michigan, USA... | reverse complement strand
CTTGAGACGAAAGCAATCCATCTGGTGCTAGGAAACCCGGTTCACGAGTCTGAGGAGATTGGCGCGCGCAGAGTATGTATCACTTGTCTATCAGCCTCAGAAACATCAATTCATACAATGCTTCAAGTCTGACTTGAACTTGAAGTGTTCGGGGTCCGGAGTACGGATACATTGTTCCCAGGTGAACACCGAGTCCCAGGGAATGATGTTGATCACCGTTGGTGGTCACGAATCGACTATTGTTGTCTTTCGGTTAGGCTAAGAGGCAGCTGGAGCCGGCGTGTTTGAAAAGCACAACAGTGGAGACACAAGCATAGCGTACAGTAAGCTTGTCATTGAAATGGCGAACCGAATGCAGATGCAATATTGCTCGTGGCCGTCAGGGGGGAGAAATGATAGTGTGATGTACGGAGTATTGTTTATAGAACGGAATCTGCCCACCAGGCTGAGCGGGAGCGAAATCAGATGGCGGTCATTTAAACCACGAATGAGACGATGCATCCTGGAGCCCAATTTTCTGCTATTGGTTCGCTTGATGACATTTGAAAATGTATAATTTCCACCCCTAATAGTAGTGAAGTCTGGAAAAGGGGGCCTTATGCAGCCTAAGATCCGGCCAAGACCCTTGGCAGGAACCACATGGGCGACTTCCAGGGAGTAGGACATGGGTCGCACGGGAGGATAAGTCCGTCGAAAGACACAGACTTTGGAGGGAAAGTAAGAAGGTTACTTAACTCTTGAGCTTGTCGCCAGATATTGCGAGTCGGCAGGAGTATGGAGTACTCGGAGGAGTTATGAAATGGGGGTTGCTTTCCATTGCAAGCCGAACCACGATGCTTGCTTTGGATGTGTAGTCCGCACTGCGTATCTAGGTGAGTTGATGGGTGCCAGGCGAGCTAGAGCCTTGCACGAAGGGACGAAACTGGGATCCAGAGTTCCAGTCTACTCGATTACCTTGGTGACTGTCCAGAAAGAGATTGCCAAAATCCTTCGACCAAGGTTCAAGTGTGCGTGCCCAAGAATCCCCGAACGAGGTCCTCCTTCCTAGGCACATCCAGACTCCAGACTTGCCGTCTGTAGGGGGAGGGGTGGAGCGCCGAGCTATTGTAAAGTCAGCCCTATTTTCATCCCAATCGCTTGCATGATGTCTCGCCTCGAGGCTTGGCGCTGATTCCAGTTTAGGTTTGATTCTAGCTGCCAAAATTTAGTCACTGGTCCTTAGTCCTCTGTACTCTGTACATATTTGCCTCCCTTGGAACAGATTCGCAGCCTCATCCCGCGAAATAAGCTTCCTTTGGCAAGCAGACAAAGCAACTCCCTGATCACATCAAACACAATGTCCAGACGTCCCGAAGAAGGTAACATCAACTTTGAGCACCTCTGCTCTGACGCTGCCGTTAAGAGAACGGACTGTGATCCTCTGACAGCCGCTTCGACCCTTCAGATTAAAACTCTCGCATGTCACGTGCTTTAACCGAGCCGCCTCCCAAAAGCGCGTAGACCAGATATTGATGGACTTGTTGGGTAGGTTCACCCAGTGGTAGAATCTTGCTTAATGATACTGTCGGCCAGAGAGACGCACCAGATGCACCTGCGTTCTTTCTGTGGTCATAGGATGAGATCGAAAAAAAATGGATTCACAAAGTGACTTGACCATCTCTGAATCAAAGAATTGGAAGTCCCAGGGACGGATGGCTTCGGATGCTCGTTTCCCGGAACAATGGGCCACTAACATCGATGCGTATCTGGTTCAAAGCCAGTGCGTTGTGCAGCAGCTCCATGTTTTCTGCGGAAGGTGGGCAAAGAATGGACGCGAGAGCTTGGGATGAGTCCACAAACTTTCCGTCTCTTCACCGAGAAACCCATGCAGATATTCTCAGGTGTGATGAGTGCATCATCTAGCACCGTTGCAGATCTTGCGGACGGACGCAGTGAATGATTGATTGTCTGAATCCCCGATATCACTAGGAAAGAAATGGAGTCCCTAACTTGAGACCGGCTGATACCGTGTAAGGCGGACTCAGTCTCAGCATATCCTAGGAAAAAGTGGGCTCAGCATAGCACCAAGACAACGGTGGTTGAAATGAGCATGTCTGGATGGCACTCATTTACTCAAGTCTGGACAAGCCCGCCGTTCATGCACCCTTCCTACCAGACAACTGCAACAAGCAATCTAGCCCAAAGCTTGATTGAGACAGAGTGCCAGACCTGACCCGTCAATCGTGGCCTTGAGGGAGGCTATGTTGTGTAGCCTCGAGTCAGCAGACATCGCTGTGTTTGCTGTGTTTGAGAGGATGACAGTGCTTTGCGATTTGCGTGACAGATATATAAAATGGAATGCATCGGCGGAGGACCCCGGGCCACATGCCTCCTGGATTGGCAAACGACAGCAGATCAGCAGATCAGGGTTATGAATGATGCCAATTCGTGTCGGAGCGGGCTGGATTTCGCTTGGATGCCTCATAATTCCATCCTAGATCGGCTCTTGATAAGGCAGAATTGTTGGTGACAATTCACGGCTTGTCCAAGTCAATGACATCCTGCCATTGACTGTGACGCCGCCTTGATGGGTGATCGGCCACCGCCTTTTCCACTCATTGGTCGCAACTGCTTGACTTGTGAAGACTCAACGCTCCTTCCAAGATGCCTTTTTGTCAACAACAATATCAACAACCCACAACGTCTTCCCTCAGCCCTCAGCGGACCTCAACTACTACGAGATCCTACCTCCACAGAATCACCTGGGTCAGGTGAGAAGCAAACGTAAGCTGCCTCTTCTCTTCCACTATAAAAGCAGGCTCTTCGCCCGACTCAAAGCAACCTCTCCTCTTTCCTCTTCGTTACCCAAACCTCACATTGTCCGCGCCCAGATACTGATTTCCAAACTTCCGACCCACCTTTCCTACCCTCACTTTCGAGCAGCCGCCCGATTGGGCCCCAAATACGTCTTGCCATCGACTTACTCGTTATCGTCAATTCTTTTCTTCAGGAGTGACTGGAAAGCTTCATTCAGACATCCTCAGACGTCTCATTGACTCTGATCAAGATGCCGACTCCTCGAAGCAACCCGAACTACAATGTCCACTTCTCAGATGCCAAAATCAAGTCAATCGTCTGCAAGAGTCTTGATGAGGTTGACCCTGAAGAGATCAACATCGAACAACTGCCTTCAGGGAAGTCATTCAACAATCGAATCTACTATGTCGACATCTGCACTAAACTGCGCTCGGGTGAAGAGTCTCTCGTTGCGTCTGACGCCTCTGATACCGGAGATGAGGAGTCACTGGAGAGAATTACATCGAGAAGAACTCCAGCTACAACCTCTTACGCCCTTAAAGTGATCGGTCGTGGCTTTGATGCTCGTAAGATTCAGAACGAGATCGCCTGCCTCCTGCTCTTGGAGAAATATTGCCCATCCATGTCGGTTCCCAGAGTCCTTTCTTGGTCTGAAGACGGAGGGAGAGTTCAGACCAGAAGCGATCCTCAGGGCTCGGTTTCCCTCGAGGCGCATGAACATCTACCAACCCAAGCATTGAGAAATCTGTCCATCTCTGACGCTGACGATCAACAAGATTTGAAGCAAGGCTGGATGCTCCTCAGTCGCGTACCTGGACGAATTATTTACCCGAAAGATCTCGAAGGATCTGATGGCGAAAAACTTATGATGCAGGTCGCAGGTTATATTGCTGACTGGCGCAAAAACATGCCGCGAGGTAACGCCATTGGCAACGTGGTCCTCATCCCTCAGGCCGTAGATGCTCCGCCTGCTGCGACTCTCTACGTTCGATCCATCTTACCAGGCACCGATGTCTATATTCAGGGACGTCTTACGGGACATGTTCAGCCATCTCGCCCTTTGAAAACTCACTTGGAGTATGTGACTCATCGATTGAACTCCGCTCTCCGCAAACTCCAAGATTACGAGATTTATCAGTACATCCGTGAGCCAATGACAAGCGCGGTCAACCGATTCATGACAGATACCCTTCCGCAATTGGACATCGCCTATCCCCCGGAGAAACGTCGCCAAGCTGAATGCTCGGAGTCGTTCCCCGACGAAGCAGAGGTGGGGGAGAAGCATATGTTCACCCATTATGACCTTTCACCAAGAAACGTTCTGGTCACCGAATCTGATGATGGACACCTCAATGTTTCAGCGATCCTTGACTTGGAGTTCTCGGGCATGTATCCGATCTACGAAGAATTTGCCAATACCCTTGTCAATGATGCCTATGATTGGCCAACACATTCCTACAACATCTTCATGACAGAACTCCGCAAGCTCGAGGCTCTACCGGCAGCCCTTGGCCATGCAAACTATTGTTGCAACGGAGTCACAGGTGACCGTGAGTATACGAGCGAGCTGCACAAGGACGAGATTATCCCAGTTGGCGATTTAGTCTTCCACCAAGCTTGCCTCGTCATGCGTGTCATTGAAAATATCGCCCCCTGGTGGTTGAAAGACTCTTGCAATTTGACAGTCGACGAGTTGCACGCTGAACTTGACGGAGCTTACTCCAGAGTTGACCGCGCCATCAAGGCCTTGCAAGCGATGTGCCCCGTGGTCCACTGCCAAGGTCTGGATATGAAGATGCCAAACTAACCAAAGTACCCGCCTCTCTCAGCGACGGCCAAGGACAATGAAACTGCAGGTCAGTGAGCTGCAATGAAGAAATGTAACACAATGTCGTACATATGGGCCACTGGAAACAGGCAAATTGAGGACAGTCACCAATACTCTGTCAGCCATTCAAGCAGGGTTGAAATGCGCCATTGTCAGCAAAGACATTCATGTATCAGCATCAGAACGCAATAGTGAGAACTAGCTCCATCAGCCACTATTCATCAATGAGAATACCAGTCAAACTTCTTCATGCAAAACCTCGTGATCTCCCCGCTTAGTAGGCAAACTCCTAGGAGTCTGATGACTTTTCATTGTCATTCACAGGTGCAACCGTAATTCACTGTCGCAATCCTGCTTGAGATGTTATTTACGTAACACCGAGCCTCGCCAGCAAACAGCCATCGAGACCTTAAGTACACAGGAATCTCTTTTATACATAGTGCTTCGCCCAGCCTATGCAAAGAACCAAACAGATCTCGTGTCGCACGGTGAGAGCACCACAGCTTGCGCGCTCTCAACGACAGTTGATCACGAGGGAACACATTGCACAAAGAGCAGTTGGAACAAACGAATGAGAAGATATGCCAAGCTAGGTTCGCGGTTGATTTACGCATCTGCTGACAGCTGTCGTCTAAGTGCGCCTTTTCAACCGGCGCAGGCGCATTGCTGGAGATTTTCATGGGGTTTGGTTTAGAAGGCACATGCAAAAGGGGAAGTCTGGACGTGACGACGGTTCGCTGCCTGATGATAGCAACAGCTCAGTCGAGGCCAAGGAATTTGTGCCACGATAAGAACAATCGGGAGTAATGACTGAGAACTTCGCATCGCGTCTAAGCCCGCATGGCGTGGTCTTTGGCCATCCAAACGGCGCCGCTTGGAGGTGAGTTTCACATTGAAGCTCTATACAGCGGCAAAATGAGTATGGTGTACGGCTTGCAGTGATACCCGCGGGACGTCTATGTAAAGTGCAGCTTCAAACCTCAACTCAAGACCTCCTCAACCCTCCAGCCGGCTTTACTCTTGACATCGAGCACTTGTCTGACCTTGACGGGCGGCAGCGGCCAGCCGAAGCCGAGACCACCGCCTCGCTCGCCAGCACCGACCCTCAATTCGGCTACAACCCAACACTCTCTGCGCTTCGGGGTGCCGGGGAGCTCCTCAACCTTGCTCTTGGCCACAGGCTTGCCGTACTCAATGAGAGCGGTGTCGCGCGCCAGGACGGAGAGCTGGGCCGTGGTAATTGGTGTCAGGGGGAACATCCGTGTCTTGGGGATAGCGTTGGCACTATCGCCAGTTCCACTGACGGTGTGCGCCTGTGCGCGCTGAAGGTGGCTGTATACGATGTACTCTGGGAGTTCCTTGGCCGTGAGTCGAGAGAGCACGGACGATGGGTGGATGTAGACAGCCTTCTCGGTGACGGACGCGGATGTTCGATCTGTCAGCGGAATAAGCGGCAGGTACGGCACGTCGATGGCCCGGCGAGGCTTCATGCCCAGTTCAGGGGGTGTGGGGAGCTGGTCGTAGCGGATCGCCACTCGGTCGATATGACCGCTCGCAGCGATGGTGTTGAGTTGCTTGACGCGTGTGGAGGATAATTTCATTGCGTGAGACTTGCTAATCGCTTCGTGGTTGATGGACCGATGGTTGCTGCGCAGGATGGATTCGAGTTGAGATCGCAGTTGTGCTATTTCAGCCATAGCCTTGGGGCGCAGGTAGTAGTCACCACAGAACTGGGACTTGTCTGGTGCGTCAAGATACATTGACACCGCCGTGAAGAGCTTTATGGCATCTGAGGTCTTGTCGTGGCGGCTGAGTGTTGCTCGGGCTCGACCGTATTCTTGTTTGACCTGGTCGCGCTGCTCATCCTCCTGCTGGTCCTCTCGAGTGTACAGTTCACCCTTCTGCGCCGACTGCGACTCCAAGTGAAGTTGGGCTTCTGTAACGAAGATTTCTGGCACCGCTAGACCGGCTACCAGGGTGAGAACTTGCCAGATAAGAGTAAGATCGTCAACGCCAGCGGCCATGATCTTGCCCAGGCGAGGAGACAGGGGGTACACTGAAAGATGTTTGCCCAAGTTGGTAATCGCTCCTGCAGTTGTCAAGGCGCCGAGGTTTCTGAGGAGCCGCTCAGCTTTGCTCAAGGTGAAAGCTGATGGTGGGGTTGGGAATGGGAACTCCACGATTGGCTTTGGGTAGGCAAATCCTTTCAATTGGAGGACGACGCTCTCCGCAGGCGCGCGAAGGATTTCTGGTTCCGCGTGAGATGGGAAAAACTGTTCGTATACGGCGGATGTATAGAGCCTCCAACAATGGCCAGGGCCTGTTCGACCTGCACGGCCAGCTCGCTGTTCGGCGCTGGCTTTGCTGATCCAGTCGATCTCAAAACTCTGGACACCTGAATCGAGGTTATATTTCCGCTCCTTGCTCCGACCTGAGTCAAACACATAGCGGATTCCAGGGATTGTCAAACTGGTCTCCGCCACGTTCGTTGCCAGGACAATTAATCGAGATCCAGAGGGAGGCGGGTCAAATACCTTGAGCTGCTCAACGGTTGGAAGCTGCGAATAGAGAGGTAAGACGTGCACAGAAGTATATGGCTCTTTACTCGATTTGGACACATGGTTGGCTTGGTTGTCATCGCCTTCTTCCTCATCTGAAATGTTGAATTCATGGGCGTCTGCCTCGTCTTCCGAATGTGTCAAAATATCGAGATCAAAATCGTCATGGTCTTCTTGTGTCTTGAAGTCCCCAATTTCCATGTCTTCGGCCTCAAGTGGCGCTTCGCTCGCCGAAATCTGCACCCGTGGCAGATTCTGTCGTATGTTCTCTCGGTGCTGTGGTATCAATGCAGCTTTCAAACGATCGCCAACCTGTCTTATCTCGTTTTGCCCTGTCAAGAAGACCAAGATGCCACCCTGAGGAAGTTTTCGGTGTGCACGTCCGACCTTCTCTATCACTTCTTCGACATAGTCTGGCCGGGAACGCAGAGCAAAATGCGGAGTAACACGATGCTGCCTGCCTTCTGCTTCCACGACAGGCGGCCTTTCAGATGCTGAGAAGAGCTTCTCATGTAGGAAGTCTCCGATGTTTAGAGTTGCGGACATAATGATAAGTTTAAGTGGCATCGGATTCGGATTGAATTTGGTTTTTCGTAATCGGGCTGGCACAATCTTGCTCAACATTCCAATCAAGATATCAGTGTTCACACTTCTTTCATGAGCTTCGTCAATGATTATGGTGGAATACTTCTTAAGGAGCAAATCCTGAGATAGTTCTCGTAGCAAAATTCCATCTGTCATAAACTTCACTGCAGTATCGGGAGAAACATTGCTGTCGAATCGAATCTGGTGAGCAACCTTCTTCCCGTGATCGCCTAGTTCAACGCCAACGCGTTTGGCCATGCTCACTGCAGCTACTCGCCTAGGTTGAGTAATACCAATAACTCCGGGTGTTGGTCCATCCTTCGCACCATACCCCGCCTCGAATAAGAATTGCGGCACTTGTGTCGTTTTACCGCTACCAGTGTCGCCTTTCACAAGGACAACAGGATGATTGTGGATTGCTTCCATGATTTCTTGCTCTCGTTGTAAAATTGGTAGTTGTGACCTTGATTGCTGGATCTCCTCGGCGCGATCAACATGAACGGCATATGCCTTTCTATTGGGCTGTTGCTCCGTAGTATTGTGATGGGCCACAACGGCCTCACGAGGAGGCTGCACTTGTTTAACCGATGGCTTTGGCAAGAGCTGCCCTTCACCCGGTGCGTAAGAGGGAACATATCCCATTGATTGGTTAAGTTGCTGCGTAGCCCACGTTTTGAAGGCAGATTTCCTTGTCTTGATTTTGCCCATAGCAGAGCTCTCTGAAGATTCCAATTCTGAATCACTCTCTTCGGAGGCTGAATCGCCTTCTCCGTCGCTTGAATCAGTGATCTCCCCCTCGGACGATATGGAGTCTCCTGGGCTTTGATCATTGTCTGAAGAATCGACGTCGCCAGTTGACTCCGAGTCAAACCCTTCCCAGGGCAATTCTTCCACCATTGGCAGAACTTTATCGCGTTGCTGTTTCCTAGGCCTCGACTGAATTATAGGCAAGCCATTCTCGTCGAGAACTAGGGCTTGTGCAAGGCCGCTACCATTAATTGTTGCATTTGCTAAGGGTTCGATGGGCTTCGGTTCATCAGCCTGTCCTTGTGCAGGCGCGAAAGCATCTTGATTCTCTGCTTCGAACGAATCCTCGCTTTGCACCTCCGAAACATCATCATGATCCTCTCTGCTCTTCCATCTCTTCCCTGCTGCATTCACGGCCACCTGACCATCAAGATAATCGCCAAAACTTCGTTTTCCAAGATTCTTTGATGTTTCTATCACTGCGTCGTACTTCTCTTTCTCTTGTTCTAGCTTTCGCAACAGGTCAAGCGTCTCATCCTTCCTCAATTTATTCTCGACGTATTTATCCAACCGCTTTTGCTTTTTTGCCGATATTTTCGGTTGCTGGGCCTTTAACTCGTCCCTCAATGCCTGCCTCTTCGCATCTTTCTCGGATTGGGTCAGAGGGAAAATCTGCTCTTGGTTGGACTCAGGATGGAACGAATTTCCATTTTGCTCCCGTGCGCGAACTTTGTGTTTCCTCTGGCGAGGCACAAACCGGGGCATCTTAGAGTACAACGCACTTTTAGCTCAAATTGTTCAAACGCCACGAGCCCTCAAACAAAATGGTTCAAGTGCATCCAAGGCCCAAAAATTTAGCGAGGGCAGAAAAAAGGCGGTCTAGGCCTTTTCTTTGGAGGGGCCAACATGGCGGTGAGGAACAGCGATCAATCACGTGCTACGCGCCCACTTGTCTCCATTATCATACATTGATCTCTCTGTTGTTTGTCCTAGGTACTTGGTCACCGAATTATATCACAAAGTTTAAGGGTGGGCGTAAGATGGGAATTCCACAAGATTACGAATCTGCCAGCATGGACGACACCAAGGTTACCGTACCTTTCCCAGCACCGACAAAGCAAGCCGTTGGCGAGATCAATGGAGTCAAGACTGATGTTATGTCAATCTTCTTTGCAGACAAAATCATGATCACAGTCACGCAAAATGGTAGATTGGCGCAATGGGTATACCTCTTTCGAAGTCTAATTAAAGCAATTATATGCTGAGGCATTGGTAGATCACCGTGCCCCTACTGAGCGATAATCCGACACAATCAGATCCATATTTCCAGACCATTCGGTCTGAAGATGACGCTCTTCTGCCGTCAGCCCGCTTCCAACCGCGCACACTTCTTGGAGCTGGCGGCTCAAACCGTGAGACTCTGGGCCAGCTATACGCCTCACAGATCGCCACTGCGATTGCGACCAAATCGCCAGAAGAGTCTAGGACGCTCATGTTAGGACTTGGGCTGGCCAAAGCTGAAATGGACCGGGACATCTTCTTGCAAATTATCAATCTTGTCCTAAAGGTTCTCTGAAATAATCGATTTCAAGATGAGTGTACAATCACCCACCTGTGGCGTCGATAAGGCAGGGAGATCTAGCCTGCCATATTCTTCTCTCGACACTACCACTACCAATTGCATCGAAGGCCTTCCCTGGCGTCCTTTTCCGCCGAGCTTTGATCTCCTCCACGGAAACATTCATGTCGTAGTTGCCTTCGACTAGCGCAATGATCCCCAACTCGCTCTCACAGACACCACCAGGTTCTATTGCCGGGCGCAACGGGCGCTGCAGCACACCCGACCAAGCAAATCGCTTCGAAAGGTCTAGCGCAATATTATGTGGCTGATGTCGAAGCGATGGTTGGAGCCGGAGGAGCAGCTGCAATGTATCCTGAGTGCGATTATGGACTCTCACCTTCAAAGTCGCAAAAGTCTCATTCGGAAGAACAAAATGTGATCTTCCTATCTGTTTGACTGTTGGTCCTGGACCACGCCCAGTGTCCAAACCACTATGGCAGAGGCTGATTGCGTAGTCGATGTTAACATGGTCCATTTTGAGAGCTTCCACCATACGTGGACTTAATCTTATGCCTTTCCTCAGGTCGATCTCTCCATGTCGCCCAGAGCTCGCTTCCATCCATGTACCTCGCAGGCACGTCAGTAGTGACTCTCGATACCAGAAGGATTCCCTGCTGGAAAGCTCTGCTTCCGTACTCATTTTTGATTTCGAGACCACGAATTGTTTCTGTGTATCCAAGTTCGGGATTGAGGCGTGCGGGTCTTCCACAAACAGACGCGGGAGCAGCACCACGACTCTGGTGACAACACCTGGCTGTAGAGTTTCATGGACTACGTAGGCATTCTGCCAAGATAGATCTTCATCGATTTGGTCAGTCGTAGGTAGCTTCCTTGCTTGTATGTGGATGGCCAGTGGCTGGGGCCACACATTTCGTAGGTCTAGTGACATCATGCAGTAGTCACTGGCATCGGCTTGATCCTGAAGCCAATGGTGAATCCTCGACTGCCGTTCATGTTCATGTTCAGTGAAAGCGTTGCGGTCACCGTCGGCCTCTGATACGTCCAGTTTCCCCTTCTGTTGGCTGCTGTGATGCCAAGCAAAGTCTCCGTGAATTGGCAAGATATTGCAACGTGGGAGTTCAATGCTTCCATTCACAGTTATTGCGATGGGAAATCTGATCTGTCTAGTATAAAAGGTGTCCTTGACTTCAGACGATGGAGATCCCAAATAAGCGTAATCTGCATGTACTGCCGCACTGATAAGCCCCGCTCGTCCACTGACCTCGACAGTGTAACTGATATCTTGGTTCGGTAGAAGGAGAGTATCCGCTTGAAGGCCGTCTCTCTTCCTGATTGAGATTGCGGGCTTGTTTGCCATCTGTGACTGAACTTCAAAAATCTCAACTGGATTCAGGTCTTTGTTTGACAGCGCCTCTTGAAGCTGTGTCATTACGGAATCCTCTGTGGTCATGAGAAGAAGGTCAGCAGCAACAGTTGCGCTAGTGTTGGTTAGGGTGAGAGTAAACGAGCGGCTCTCCCCTTCCAGCAACATTAAAGACGGCTGGTCTAGAGTGCTGGACTTCACTGTCAGCCTGGGTTGAGCATTGATGACCCTCAGTTTCAAGATTGCAGGAGCTGGTGGGTCGACCAAAACAGCCGTACCGCCAGCTGAAGTCTCGTCAGCAGCAGTTCCTTTCAGACGAGGTCGAAATCGAGGTTTGAATGCCACCTTTTGCTTCGGTTTGATCGGCAGCTTCCAATCGTCCACAAAAGTGAGAAACTCCTGTTCGTAGCAATTGCGTATCCTTGCCCGACAACCAATCACCTCCAAATCCCCGCTGGTAGTTGGCTGGCCATTCAAAGTGAAAGTCTGAATAGAAAACGGCCCGAGTACAATACCGTGTTGAGAAGATTTGAAGGTTGAGCCTTTGGTGATTAGAGATATCTCCTCAATATCGACTTCGATTTCAAGAGGGTTTTGCAGTACAACGGCAAACGTAGCTAATTCACCTGCCACGAGGACAGGAGCAGTCGCCACATGTTTATCCTTAGAGAAAGGGTTGTAGATGAACGGATCTCGAACAGTATCGGCTAAGCCGCTAGTACGAATTGACAGATCACTTGGCTTATGTGCGATAAGCGTGGAAAAAGTATCTTTCTCGAATATCTGGACATCTCGCACCAGAAAATCATCCCAGTATTCAGCGCGATAGCCATCTGCACCAAGTCGAGAGGCCGCAGACACGGCTCGTCTCATGCTCTCCAATAGACGAACTTGTTCTTCAGTTGAGATTATCGGAACTGGGGGCTTCGATTGCGTTGTCATTGTCAGTGTTTGCTTTGAAGCACGGAGAATATTTGAAGTAAAATGAAGGCCAGCTGGTATGTCAGGTAGAGCTTCACAAACACCAACACAGACCCGAAGCATTTCAATCTTGAGCAGAACGTCGCCATAGCTTTGCTCAATGGCCCAAATGGACAGCTTATCCCGAATGACACCGATATCTGCAGCTCTTTGCTCCAGTGGGGACGGAACGGGTGGTAAGGCAACTCCATAAGCGCTTGCCGCAAGGCCTAGCATGATTCTCGTTCCAATAACCATCTCCGGAATAACACCTTGCTGCGCATTGCTAAGTGGAGGAAGTCCTGCCGCAGGATGTACACCAACCTCAGAAGCACCAAGTTTACGTGCTTCAACAAGTTTGGGAGCGAATTGTTGCATCAGTTGCTTAAGGTAAAACGCATGCTTTCGTTCCAGTCCCAAAATAGATAGGCTACTTGCCACAGCAACCAGCATACTTGTATAATGCGACAAATTGTTGCTTGATTGAGATATCTGAAGCGTCTCAATCAGAATATTCGCCAGACCTGCTCTGGATATTGAGACAAATTCTCCTTCTGATTGTATAGGTGTATCGATGTTCTGGTCACGGGCCAACACTAGATGGTCAAGAATGTTCCGGTTGAGAACACAGCCTGCACCTTTGATTGCCACCAGTAAATTCACGTGTCTAACACGAGACTCTCTTAACAAGTCCTGTAAAGAACCCCCCAGATCAAGGTTTGAAATTTTGGCGTACAGTTCCAGAATAGTTTCGACTAGCGGTGGGATAAGTTGAGCAAGAGTTTTTAACGAGCCTGCCGATTGAGTCGTTGCGTCCGCGCCAAATATTCCGCTTCTGTTTGGGAGTGAGCGACAGATCTGGGGAACGGAATATGCTACGTTCGACCAGGACAAAAGAACCATTGAGACGAGCAAACACTCCAGAGCCTTGCCATGCCATAGGTGGTCTTGATTCTCGGAAGCAAGGGTAGCGCCTTCCGATAAGGAACTGATGGCATCTAGCCAAAGACCACTCTGGAGACTGTACATGCCTTGAATGATGCTGAAACGGCCCCGTGATGTGTCGCTCTGAGCCTCAGGTTCATTGAACGCCGATATTGGACTAGAGGACTTGGCCGAGATAGGGGTGGGCGACCCTTCTGGCCCTGCCGGCACAAGATTTCTAGAAATGCGAGGGAAGCCTTGAGAGCTTCCTGCTGGAACCATACTGATTGGCTTATCTTTCAAAGATTTCAAAAGCTCGGAAACGCCCTTTGTCCACCTTTGCGACACTCGGACCATAGTATCAAATGCCGCCTCATCTCCATCGCTCTCAGGTACATGTAAAACCTCGGTATCATTCAGAAATGCGTGGTCTCCATGGAAAACTACAAGCTGGCGCACGACAATCCCAGGTACGTCAGCCAGTGGCTCGGCAAACTGAGCGCTGATGTTTTCGAACGTGGAGAAACCACGATTTGTAGTAGAGCCGTCGCTCTCAATTGAATGCTTAAGCCGCTTACCGTCCACCAGACCTAGTAGAACCTGGCATTTTCCATTTGGCTCAAGGGGAAACATGTCGGCTCTGGAAGTATCTTGGCTCGCAGCCAAATCGAAGAATATTGATCCATCTTCAGTGTCTAATCTCAATTACCATTAGCACCCCTGGCTCTACCAACCCTCGAAAATTGTTTTTTGACCTACGCTGTCGATTTCTGGTGTTGATCACCCTGAGTTTGACAACCGACGCAGTTCGCAAAAT
>Ga0105237_10005594_pt1 | contig 14164 bp, 8 predicted proteins | sample KBSC24metaG_FD_81520 | JGI IMG/M metagenome (GOLD analysis project Ga0105237, IMG submission 81520) | Corn rhizosphere microbial communities from Kellogg Biological Station, Michigan, USA - KBS C2-4 metaG | ecosystem: Host-associated > Plants > Roots > Rhizosphere > Soil | place: Michigan, USA... | reverse complement strand
GATTCGATCACGTCACCGGCGATGCGCTTATCCAGACCGCGGGCGATGGTTTCGACTTCAGGAAGTTCAGGCATAAAAATTAGGCGGAAACGGACTAGTTAGATTGCGCAGTTCGTGATTTGGATTCCGATGAGATGTCCGGCAGGCACCTCGCCGCGCGAAGTAGGGAAGCGCGTAGCGGAACATTTTGTCACTACGCCACACCCAAAACTCGGGAAGCTCGATCCCAGCGTGCCTTATATCGCATATCCAGAGTCGATGGCATGGTACGGCGCGCTGGCATTCGCACAAGCGAGCGACCGTAAAGAGCTGACATGCGGAGGCTGGTCATTTGAACTTTTCCGGAATGACTTTTAGAATCGAAGTGGCTGGATTGTGAAGTCCGGCCGCACCTGCGCGAACGCATTTTCCGGGTAGTTCCTCTCGCGTTCCCTTACAGTTTTGCACGTGGCGGTGTAGCTCAGGTGGTTAGAGCGACGGTCTCATAATCCGTAGGTCGGAGGTTCGAGTCCTCCCGCCGCCACCAGTTCAAATATTCTTCGACCGCCGCGCGAAGTCCATTGTTCCGGTCATGAACCATTCGAGCATCTCCTTTCCCCCTTGACCGAGGGGTTAAAGTAGATCATTCGTGTCCAGCTGGCAGGATCAATTGCACAACCTAATAAATCTCAAATTCATAAAGCAGTGTCGGAGTATCGCGAATGGAGTGTTTTGTCTGCATTCATTGTCATTTTTATCAACCGCCCCGGGAAAATCCATGGCTGGAAACAGTTGAGTCGCAGGAATCTGCAAGTCCGTACCACGACTGGAACCAACGAATAGCGAGGGAGTGCTATCTTCCGAATGGCGCCTCACGCATACTTGATTCCGAACCCCGCATCGCGAAAATCGTTAACAACTATTCGAAAACCAGCTTTAACTTCGGGCCGACCCTGCTCTCGTGGATGGAAGAGCGCGCGCCGGAAGGCTATGAACGAATTCTTGAAGGCGACCGGGAGAGTCAGAAACTGTTCTCGGGACATGGCGCCGCTCTAGCACAGGCTTACAACCACACCATTCTTCCGCTTTCGAACTCACGAGACAAGCGCACTCAGATTCTCTGGGGGATCAAGGATTTTCAGCACCGCTTTGCGCGTGATCCCGAGGGTATGTGGCTGCCGGAAACGGCCGTCGATCTGGAAACGCTCGAGATTCTTTCCGGCGAGGGCATCAAATTCACGATTTTGGCTCCGCGTCAGGCAGCGCAGCTGCGCATTGAGCAAGCCTCATCATGGATAGATCTCGAGTACGGCGCAGACTCGCGCCGCGGCTACGCGTGTAGCTTGCCGTCGGGCCGGACGATTGGCTTGTTTTTCTATGATGGCGCGCTCGCAACCGCTGTCGCTTTTGAAAAGTTATTGTTCAGCGGCGAAAATTTCGCCCGCCGCCTCCTCAGCCGTTTTGACCCGGAGGGCGATTCTAACCAATTGATGCATGTTGCCACCGACGGCGAGACCTACGGGCATCATCATCCTCACGGCGATATGGCGCTCGCCTATGCTCTTCAATACATCGAGGAACATAGACTCGCCCGCCTGACGAATTATGGCGAATACTTTGCCATGCATCCACCTAAGCAGGAAATTCGCATAAAAGAAAAAACCTCTTGGAGTTGTGCGCACGGTGTTGGCAGATGGGAAAGCAATTGTGGTTGCAATGCTGGGGGCGGGGCGGACTGGAACCAGGAATGGCGCCGGCCATTACGCGACGCCTTCAATTGGTTACGGGACGATCTTCTTCCGGATTACGAAGAGAATGCAAAACAGCTTCTGGAAGACCCCTGGTCGGCACGAGACGATTACATTGCGGCCGTTCTTGATAGGTCTGCAGCGAGTGTTGATGCCTTCTTAAGCAAGCATTCGAAGTACTCGTTGTCGTCTCGCGAAGAAGTTCGCGCTCTGCGCTTGCTGGAACTGCAGCGGCATCTGATGCTGATGTACACCAGTTGCGGCTGGTTTTTTGACGAGCCTACCGGGCCAGAGACGGTTCAGGTGCTCCAGTACGCGGCCCGGGCGGTGCAGTTGAGTCAGCAGCTATTCGGAGGCAATCGCGAAGAGCAGTTCTTGAATCGTCTCGAACTCGTTCGCAGCAATATTCCGGAGTTCGGAAACGGCCGCGATATTTATGAGCGCTTCGTTCGTCCTGCGATGTTGGACCTGCCGGGGGTTGCGGTCCACTATGCCATTAGTTCTTTTTTCGAGGGTTACGAGCAATCTGACTCCATCTACTCATATCACGCGGGATTGCGTGATGTGAATGTCATCGAGCACGGGAAAGTGAAGCTGGCATCGGGCACAGTCGAGATCAAATCGCACATAACTCACGCTCAATTGGATTTTAACTTTACCGTGCTCCACGCCGGAGGCCATAACCTGAGGGCCGGGGTTTGCGAAGCTCACGGTGAGTTCGCCCATTTCATAAAGGAAGCCTGCTTGCGCTTATCGGACTCGGGATTTGACGGGTGCTCGCGCGCTCTTGATGATTATTTCGGCGCCGAGATTTATTCTCTCAAGTCGTTGTTTCGCGATGAACGAAAGCGCATTGTTTCGAAAATTGTTGACGGCACACTCGCGGATATCGAGAAGCTCTACGGCGACGTATACGAGCAAAACGTGGAGCTGATCGGATTTCTACGCGATCTATCCATGCCTTTGCCGCCGATACTGCAGGTCTCCTCCGAGTTTGTGCTGAACAACGCGATCCGGCGTTCTCTAGCTTTCGATAATATCGACCCCGAACAACTGCAATTACTGATTCAGACTGCCAGGCAAAATGGCATCGCTCTGGATCATTCCGCCAAGATAGCGCTAAGCGAACGCTTGAAGCGTGCGATGGATCGCTGGTCCATAGAGCCGTTCGAAGTACGATATTTAGCTGAATCGGAATCGCTGATATCGCTTCTGCGCGATGCGCCATTCGAGGCTGACCTCTGGGACGTTCAAAACATCTATTACGGATTAATTAAGAGGATTAAGCACCCGAAACCGGGGGCCGTGGGCGGCGCGTGGCTTCGCCTGTTCCGTAGCCTGGGAGATAGTCTCGGAATCGCTGTGCCTCAGATAATTCCTCCCTCCCCCGAAAGGAAGTTTCCGGTTGTCTCTTTGCCACAAGCGCCGCAACCACAGCTCAGCGTTTCGGCAGAATGCTAAGGCCTGACAATGGTTGCTTCTTTTAAATGTCAGGTTCTTAGAAGGTTTCTCCGCAATTCATTCACGTTGGTCTTCGCAAATGGCGGTATGAGTGAAGGTGGACTGGTTGGCGGACCGATCGGTTGCGCAACTGGCACGTTTGCCACACCTGCGACCCGTGCGATCGTTGCCAAGAGCACAGCCTCGTCGGTGCTGAAATCCCCGTGATGTTTGGCGGTGGCTGCATTTCTTGATCCTTTCGGGTTTTCATTTGGCGACTTGATCCAATCGGCGCCATGCTGCGACAGCCATTGCGCAATCGCTGTCGCCGTTCCGCTCATTACCCCGTTTTTCGAGACGAAGTTGTCCATGCCCAATAAAGGTTCGCCGTCCGGATGGATCAATGGAACGCGAAAATGGGTTTCGAAAGCGTCCGAAACCAGATAAAGCAAAGACTTGTGGTAAATATCGGCGCAGTTGTCCGCCCTCTCAGTTGTATCGTCCAGGGTGAACAGTGAGAATTTTTTTATTGTCGAACCAATCGCGGGAACGTAGTACTGGGCAAAGACATCAACTGTGCATGCGGGCGCCCACAAAGTGCAGGTTTCGATCCGCAAACCCAGGCTGCCAATGAACTGGATCAACGGAGCGAGAAAGATGCTGCCGGCGCTGTGGCCAACAATATGAATTTCGAAGTTTGCCCGCTCAACCGCGCTCAGAGTTTTGAAGTAGGATTTAATTCCATTAGCGGCAATTCGCGCTCCGCCATTCTGCCCCTGCGTTGAGCCCATCGCCTTGGACTTCATCTTGTCCCATTCCATCTTGCCAGAAGCCACGCGGGCAATCGGCTCGAGCGTGTCATCAAGGCGATCGAGCAAGAAATCTTTAGCCGTGCCGAAAGCGCCTTCTGGCCTGATTTGCGTAATCACATCGTGAAGGATTTCTTCTAGTGTGCTCAGGTAATCGGTGTGCCACACGAACCCGACCAGATACATTTCGCGCCATTTCAGGTTTGACCAATACCATCCGATGCGGTTCACTGCGGTGTCTTCGCTGACCAAACCGCCATGCGCATACAAAACCAGGCGCTTCTTGGCCCATGTGGAAGTTGCTGCGGGAAATTCGGTAGTGAAAATATCCTGGACTTGACTTGCCGTTTTGGCCCACTGGCCGTTGGTCTTCAAAATCCCTCCGTCGCCAATGCTGATGACGTGAGGAGCAAGCTCGGGTACCGCATAACCGGAGGACTGAACCTGCAGATTGGTCGTGTTGATAGTCGCGGAAGATGCGGCTTTCTGCAATTCAACCGGCACTCCCAATCGTGCAACCCACGCATCCGTGCCGTTTTCAAGCCAATCGTCGTAGGAAAGATATCCGAAGCCCCTTGCACCCCACCCTGCTCCCCACGAATTCTGGATCCAGAAGCCGGATTTGTCATAGCCGACAATCGCGAAGGCATGTCCTCCTGAAACACTCGGCACATGGGGTATTTTTCCGTCCCTGGGTGTGGCGAACCAGCCCTCGTGAACCAGGGCCGAAACGTAGAGGATGCCGACCTCCTGAAGAGCGGTATGCATTGCGACCAGATCTTTGTGATTGACCCGGAAATAAGCGCCAAGCGGGCGCAGTCGGGCGTCAACTACGACCTGAGCCGACGGCTTGCACGCCCCGGATTGTAAAAAGTAATTGGCCTGACACACACCGTTCTGGTTCCATCCCTTCATGGCCGAACGGCAACTGGCCCCCACGTCCGGATTCACCGGTTGTCCGTATGCAGCAGACTCGTCGTGCGGATCCGAGACTTGCGCCATTGCATACAACATCCATGGACTTACCCCCGTTTTGTCAGGCCATATCTTTCGTTTGCGGAGCAGGTAATTGGCCACGGTGGCTAAGCCAAAGCCGGCGCATGCGCCGGCTGTTCCCTGATCCAGGATCGGCACCCCGGCCTTTTTGTAATCCGCCAGCGGCCTCTCGGTCGGCACTTCGGTGAGGGTGGCCACGTACATCTGATCGCGAAAATCGATCGTGTCGGGTCGCGCGTCCAGCACTGGTCGATTCGAGTGGCTGCGGAGAGGCTTTCCCTGCCTCTTTCTTGTGCTCGGCTTTTCGGTTGATCTGGTTTTCGGCATGAAAGCCTCTCATTTCCGGATGGGCGCGCATCCTACAGAGAAGAGGCGAAGGCATTTTATGCCGCTTCGCGAAACTGTCAATGAGAATCAACAGTATGTTCTGAAAATGGAACGCAGGCGCGGTTCCGCGCCGTCTTGGCGAAAATCTAAGTAGCTGACTGCTGCTCTGGTCAGACACCCCGGACAACGGAGGTTGGCCACCAGCCATCCAACAACATCCAACCAAACCGAGACTGTGCCCGGCGGGTTGGTTCCCGGTTCAAGTTACTCGGAATTGCGAGGCAATCGGTTGGGTTTGCAACGCGGCTATCTCACGGGAGCCCTGTAAGTGAGAGAGCGAAGCTGTGGCTGAAAGAAGTAAGTTGAGTCCCCCGCACAATCCCGTTCGCGCTGTCGAGCGTCCCGCTGATGCTGGCCCTGAGCATGGTCGCGTTTTGCCAATCTTACCGAGCGACACCAGCCGGGTTGAATGGATGCGCCTGCTGTGGGAGGAGAGACGTTTTCTGGGACGCGCCGCAATTACCGGACTTGCTCTTTCTCTCCTGATCGCGATTGTTTTGCCTTCGCGGTACGAATCGAGAACCCGTCTCATGCCTCCTGATCAGCAGTCGGGCTCGGGCCTGGCCATGATCGCTGCTCTTGCGGGTAGAGGATCAAGCAGCAGTACTTCGGCCGGCGGTATGGCTGGATCTTTGGGCGGCAGCCTGGGAAGCGTGGCCGGCGATCTGCTGGGGCTGAAAAGTTCTGGTGCGCTCTTTGTGGACATGCTGGATGGCGCGACGATTCAGGATGATCTCATCAGGAAATTTGATCTCCGCAAGGTTTATCACGACAGATACTGGGAGCAGGCGCGAAAAGATCTGTCCAAGCGTACCGACGTTAAAGAGGATCGCAAGAGCGGCGTCATTACAATCACCGTGACCGACCATGATCCCCATCGGGCACAGGCGATGGCGCAGGCTTATGTTGACGCGCTGAATGGTTTGGTGGCTCAGGTATCAACATCGTCCGCCCGGCGGGAACGCATGTTCGTTGAGGGCCGCCTCAAGACGGTGAAACACGATCTGGATGACGCGCTGCAGGCTTTCAGTGAGTATGCCAGCAAAAATGGCACGTTTGATGTTCCATCTCAAACCAAAGCTATGGTGGAAAGCGAAGCCGGGCTGCAAGGCCAGCTTATTGCGGCGCAGTCTGAGCTTGAAGGTCTGAGGCAGATTTATACGGATAACAACATTCGCGTCCGCTCCTTAGAGGCAAGGGTCGGCGCTCTCAAGCATCAGGTCGAAACTATGAGCGGCAATAAGGCCGACCTGAGTTCGGACGACTCCCAAATCACGGGCGATTTCCCCTCCATCCGTAAACTGCCGTTGGTCGGTGTGCGCTGGGCGAACCTCTATCGGGAAACGAGGATTCAAGAGACTGTGTACGAGATGCTGACGCAGGAATACGAAATGGCCAAAATTCAGGAGGCGAAGGAGATTCCGAGCGTAAACGTATTGGACGCGCCCTTATTGCCCGAACGGAAATCATTCCCCCCACGGGTGGTTATTACGTTGTTGGGCGCGACGCTCGCATTTACATTGGGCGCGCTTTTTTTGATCGGCTCGGCCGCATGGAGACGGAGCAGTTCTCCCGAGAAACAATTGGCAGCCGAAATATGGGAACACATAACCGCTCGCGAACATGCCGGCGGCTCAGCTCTCCGGAGTTTCCTCGGCAAACTGAACGGACATAACGGATCCAACGGCAGGGCCGCTTAAACGATTTTCCGCCGGTATCCTTCCTTGCAATACTCAGCTACACTTCGGAATCTCGCTGACGACCGGATCGCAATAGCGATTGCGGTGGTAGGCGCAGGCCTGGCAGTCTCGCTCTTCTATACGCCGCTGCCGCTTATCGTACTCATCGGTGTTCCGTTTTGTATCTATTTTGTCACGCGGCCCTACGAATTACTGCTGGTAATGGTGTTTCTCATTCCTTTTAATTTCGTCTACAAATTTGGTCCGGTTCCCGTGGCTGCGGAATTGCTCAAAGTGGCCGCCTGGATTCCATTCCTGCTGACTCGCGGTGAGCGTCAGGGCTTCGTCGGAAGCAGGTTGAATAAGTGGTTGGCCGTTATCGCAGTGATTATTTTCCTGTCCCTCATTCGTGCGCGAGATCTGCCTTTTACGGTCAAAGAATGCGTTCGGTTGGGATCGAATCTGGGGCTGGTGTATCTCTGCATAAATCTTGTGGATACTCGGGAAAAAGTTTTACAGGTGTTTCGCGTCATTACGGTGTCCACTTTTCTGGTTGCGATCTATGGTTTTTATCAATGGATAATTCAGGACTATGGAGCACTCTTCTGGATCGTGAATCCACGATTGGATACAAGTCTCGCGCACTATCGGGATTATTTCTGGCAATGGCGTCACCGCATCATTTCCGTCCTTACATCAGAGATGGAACTCGGCCATTACTTCAACTTGTGCCTGCCTGTCGGAATCGCATTGTGGCTGACTGAAGGTCGCAAGCGGCTTCGATCAAAGTGGCTGTGGATGAGCATTTCCATGTTCGCAGGCCTGGTGCTCACCTTCACCTTTGGCGCCTGGCTGGCATTAGTCGCGACCGCTGGCTTGGCGATTCTGCTATTCGGCGGAAAAAAGAAATTGAAGGTCCTCTTCTGGAGCACAGTGGCATTTGTCGCTTTCGCATCGTGGCTTGCGCTTGGCCCTTTGCACGAGGTAATCGAGAATAAGGTCGTCGGAACCGCAATAGGAAGCTTGGCTTGGGACGCTGCGACGCGCCTGTATGGGTGGAAGCTGGCGCTGCAGGTGTGGTGGTCGCACCCACTCATCGGTGCTGGGATCGGAAACTTCGAGTTTGTCTCTGCGGACTACGATTTCGTTCTGGGGGCGCAGTCGCAAGGTAGTTCACCGCACGAGACGTTTCTTTATCTTCTGGCGAACTATGGATTGGTCGGCACAATCGCGGTCGTAGCTGTCATGGTGGGGGCCATCAAATCCGGCATCAGGATAATGCGCGATGATCCGAGCCTGGCTTATATCGGGGCAGCCTTGGCTTTCGCTGTTACGGTGAATCTGATCGGATGGTTCTCTGACGATTCGACCTATCTCGGCCCACATACGAGTTACCTGCTTTGGCTGGCTATAGGACTCACCGAAGTTATTCGCAACCTCAGCGCGGCGAATTACCTCTCGGCCCGTAAATAATCTCATAAAGAACAATGAGAAATGCAGTTACAGTCGGCGTCGTAACCGTTACTTACAGCAGTGGCCACGTTGTCGACGGCTTCCTGTCGAGTTTGTTGGGTCAGACACATTCTGATTTTGTCCTGTACTTGGTCGATAACGCCTCGACAGACGAAACTCTCGTCCAGGTTTCTAAGTACTCGGACCCGCGCATACGAATCATTGCGAACCGCGAAAATCGGGGCATTGCTGAAGCAAACAATCAGGGTATCGAGGCGGCTATTGGGGAAGGTTGCGAACTTGTTCTGCTCATGAATAACGATACCGAATTCGAGTCAGATTTGATCGCAAAGCTCGTGGCTGGTCTCTATGAATTCGGATGCGAAATGATTGCGCCAAAAATCCTGTACTTCGAGAATCCAAGTAAGATTTGGAGCGCAGGCGGGGGGATGGATCCCAGCAGGGGATACGCCGGTTTCCATCATGGGTACGACGAAATCGACAAAGGACAATTCGATTTGCCTCAGCCAGTGGACCACGCCCCTGCATGTTGCCTGCTCGTCCGAAAAGAAGTATTCCAGCGTATAGGATTGATGGACAGCCGGTACTTTACTTACGTTGAGGACACTGACTTCTCTTATCGCGCCAAAATGGCGGGGATGAGGCTTATGTACCTGCCCTCGGCCACCCTGTTGCATAAGGCGCATAGCCTGACCGGCGGCCTATTCTCCGACTTTATGATGCGTTACACCACGCGCAATCGTATTTATTTTATGCTGAAACATTTCGGACCGTGGCGTGGTTTGTACTACATTCCTGCTTATCAAATGCACCTGCTGCTTCAGTTGTTCTCCCGAGAAGTGAAGCCTTCGATGTTTTGGCTGAGAGAGAAAGCATTTTTTGAAGGTCTCGCGCTCTGGCGCCGAAGCCTCGTGTAAATCGCTGAATGTCATCTTCGCAAGAAACAGTTACCACCGGATCGGCCGCCTCGGGCACCGAAGTCTGCTCCATTCCCGCGCCGGTAAGCGATCTCAGCCGGCGGAGCCTGGGGCGGCTGGTTGCAAAGAATGCTTCGGCGAATCTTGTGCGACTAACCGGGGCCGGTGTGGTTGCTCTCTTGCTGCCACCATTCCTGGTTAGAGAAATGTCCAAAGGCGCTTACGGCGCCTGGGCGATTCTACTTCAGCTGACCCTCTATGTGAGTTATTTTGACTTCGGCATCCAAACCGCCGTTGCACGATTCGTTGCTCACGCCGATGAACTAGGTGACACGGAGCAGCGGGATGGCATCGTTAGCACCGCAGTTCTGATGCTATCCGGTGGCGCAGTCCTCGGCGGCATCCTCGTGCTGGTAATGACGTGGCGGTTGCCGAGCATGTTTCATCAGATGCCCGTGGAGTTTTACCAGTCTGCTCAGATCGCTCTTCTTTTGATGGGAGGATCGTTCGCGCTGGGACTGCCTGCAAACCTGGTTTCTGCATATTTCACGGGAATGCAGCGCAATGAAATTCCCGCCGTGATTGCGATCACGAATAAGTTCGCGATGGCATTATTTGTGGCCGGTACGGTGCTGCGCCATCAGGGATTGGCAGCGATGGGTGCTGCTGTGGCTGTCGCAAACGTCGCTAGTTACGCCGGTGCCTTTGCGGCATGGCGTAAGTATGCGCCACAAGTAAAAGTTCGGCTGGCGCTGATATCGAAAAGTTGCCTGCGAATGATTGGCAGCTACTCCGCAACCTTGATTGTGTGGATGGCCGCCACGTTGATGATCAGCGGCCTGGATTTGGTAATCGTCGGAATATTTGACTACAAAGCGACCGCCTATTACGCGATTGCGGCGACATTGACGACTTTCCTGGCCCAGGTGCAGGGAGCAATTTTCGCAGCTCTGCTGCCCGCGTCCGCGGTGCTGAGCGCCAGAGGCGACGGTGAGAGACTCGGTCGCTTGCTGGTCTCCTCCACGCGGTATGGAATGCTGATTTTACTGGCAATGGCTGTGCCACTTGTCGTCGGCGGACGTTACATCCTTCAACTGTGGGTGGGTGCCGACTACGCTGTGCATGCCACGCTGATCATGCAAATACTGGTGATAGCGAACGTGATTAGGCTTTGCGCTCTGCCTTACTCAACTCTGCTGCTTGGCACTGGGCAGCAGAATAAAGTCATTATTTCGCCGTTGGCCGAAGGAGTGACGAACTTACTGAGCAGCATCGCCGGAGCTTATATGTTCGGAGCCATCGGGGTCGCGATGGGCACCCTCATCGGTGCATTCGTCAGTGTCGGCTTACATTTCTTCTATAACATACCGCGCACGAAACTTATTGCGATCGACAGACCGCTTCTGCTGAAACAAGGTGTATTACGCCCATTAGCCTGCGCGGCTCCACTCTGCTTATTGATGCTGTCACGCGGGGCAGTTCGTCCCGTAGCAGTTGGCGTCGAGGTCATCGCCCTCGCGATGGTTTCGTTTGCAGTGTTGGCCTATGGGCTGCAACGGCCTGAACGGCGCGAATTGTTGCGCTCACTCAGCATGAGGTGACGAGGTCGTTACCGATGGAAGCTGCAGGAAGAGAGAACATGATTCAAAACTCCGCGGTCCGGGACCGTGTTGCTGATGCTGACAACGAAGCAAGAATGCCAAAGGAAGAGTCACGTGGCCTGGCGGGTTGGCTGGCTGGCAAATACAACCGGTTATATAGGGCGGTTGCTCCGACCAGGGTTCCTCCCACATCTTCGAGGGATTTTAAATTCATCCGTGATCTTGCATCCACTCCTACTGACATTAACGAACACCTCGAGCGCATTTTCCTCGAAACTCTCCTGCTTCGCCCAAGCTTGATTGTCGAACTCGGAGTTAGGTGCGGAGTTAGCACGAGTGTCTTTGAACGGGCGGCAGGTATTTTCGGAGCACGAATCATCAGTGTTGATCTCACTGACTGTTCAACGATCTCTCAGTACGCCTTTTGGGAGTTCGTGCAGTCCGACGACATCGAATTTGCCGGCCGATTTTCGGAGTTCTGCCGGGGAAAGGGAATCACTCCTTTGATCGACCTCCTTTTCATAGATACCAGCCACTACTACGAGCACACCGTGCAGGAAATCAAAGCATGGTTGCCGTTCGTTTCCGCCAGAGGAAAGGTTATTTTCCACGACACCAACCTCAAGGTACTCGGACCTCGACGCGACGGTTGTTTCCAGCTTTCATGGGATAACCAGCGTGGTGTAATTCGTGCTATTGAAGAATATCTAGGCGTAGCTATTGACGAGAACAAGGATTTTTCAGATCAGATCGGCGATTGGATGGTGCGCCATTGGCCAAACTGCAATGGTCTGACCATCATGGATCGCATTACTTAGCTCTGCAGTGTTGCGCATCGCATTTATCGGCGCCTTTGCCTTCAGTCCAAAAGGGACGATGAGGGCGCGCGCGCATCCACTGGCGGCTGAACTGGTTAAACTGGGACACGAGGTCACAATCTTTCTTCCACCTTACGATAATCCAGCAGATCTGGGACGCGTGTGGGAGCAGGAAGGCGTGCGCGTCTGGAACGCGGGATCACCTTCGCGCCTTCAAAATCGTGCGAACGAGAATTCCGCTCCCCAAGTGGACAGCAAAGTCTCACGGCTAAATTATCCGCGGCTGCTACTGCAGTTGCTCGCGGCAGTGAATCACTACAAGCCTGACCTGATCCATATATTTAAGCCGAAAGGTTTCGCGGGAGCCGCCGGAAGTTATTTGCTGCTGAAAGGCAACCGGGTCGTGCTCGATTGCGACGACTGGGAAGGCTGGGGTGGATGGAACGATGTGAAGCCTTACCCGTTGATCGTGAAGGAGTATATCGATCGCCAGGAACGTTGGATGATGCGACGAGCGCACGCGGTGACGACAGCCAGCCGAGTGCTCGAACAGCGCGCACTCTCCCTGAGAGGACAAGCCGGAGGGGTGTACTACGTCCCGAACTGCGGTGCATCGACGGCAAATGGCGAACTTCAAACATTAATCCGATCACTTTCTCCTGCGGAGACGAGAAGGGAACTGGGATTGCCCGAAGGCCCATTGGTCCTCCACAGCGGCCACTTTGCCGACGAACAGGGACTGGCGTTATTCCTGCGTTCGGCGGCCCGGGTTGCGAAGGAAATACCGATGTCAGTGGTGTTGGTTGGAGATGGCGCGGAGTCCCCGCGGATTCAGCGAAGATTCCAGTCCGAACTGAACGCGAGCACATATTTTTTCCCAAGCCTTCCCTATCGCGATTTTCTCAGGATCGTCTGGGCGTGCGATATTGCTGCGTTTCCCTATCCTGACGACAGTGTGCATCGCGCAAAGTGCTCCGCAAGAATTGTTGATTACATGGCCATGGCGAAGCCGGTGCTGACCTCTCGGGTTGGTCAGAATCTCGAATACATCGTGGATGGGGAAAGCGGCATTCTTGTCGCGGCCGGCGACGAGGACGGCTTCGCCAGGAAGCTCGAATTGCTATTACGGAATCCTAGTCTCCGAGAGCGGCTGGGTCACCGGGCCGAAGCCAGAATCCGCGCCAAGTTTCAATGGAATGGCGAAGCTTTGCAGAACTGCCTGGCGGCTTACGAGCAGGTCCTTCAACCATCGATGCGGTTGCATCTTCTTCCGGTAGCGAAAGCTCGATAACCTCTTGCGAAGTGCCTCATTCCGATGCCGAAGATCTTATTTTTAACCGCGTACCCTATCGAGGATGCGTCGTGCCGTTATCGGGTGCACCAGTTCCTGCCATACCTGGAGAGTGCAGGGTATGAGTGCACGGTCTCCGCGTTCTGCTCCCCGGAATTGTTCAGCGCACTTAAGTTCAGCGGAAAAATTCGGACCAAGGTTACGGGGACGCTTCACTGTACTGTGCAGAGGCTGTTCCAGCTTTTTGATATTTCTAAATTTGACTTCATCGTGATTCACCGCGAAGCTTTTCCATTCTTCGCGCCGCACATAGAAAACTGGGTACTGCGGCGGCATCAGAAAGTAATCTTCAGTTTCGACGATGCCATTTACGCCGGACACAACGAAGTGGCTCATCTGAATCACCCAAGGCTCTACCGTTGGAAACATGGTCGCAAGTACGACGAAGTGATCCGGCGCAGCACCCAGGTTATCGCCGGAAACCGTATCTTGGCGGAGTACGCGCGACGCTTCAATCCAAGCGTCAGCGTGATTCCAACGGTGGTCGACTGCCGGCAATATTCGCTGCGAGCGCAAGTAGCGGAGCCGCACGGCTCGCGCCCAGTCACGGTTGGGTGGGTAGGAAGCCGCTCGACCGCACCCTACCTCACATTGGTCGAGTCTGCTCTGCGACGGCTGGCGCACTCCTATCCCGGAGGAGTTTGTTTCCGATTCATTGGGGATCCCGCGTACGCCCCCAATATTCCGTACTCGTCATCGGTTCCCTTCATGCTTGAATCTGAAATCGAAGACCTGCACTCGATTGATATTGGGCTGATGCCTTTACCGGATACCGAATGGACCCGCGGCAAGTGCGCCTTCAAAGCAATCCAGTACATGGCGAGTGGCATTCCAGTTGTGGCCTCGCCAGTCGGAATAACTCCCGACCTGATCCAGCACGGCGTCAATGGACTGCTCGCATCCTCTTCTGACGACTGGTTTCGTGAACTGGAACGGCTGATCTGTGATCCCGAGCTACGAGGCAGG
>Ga0105237_10005592_pt1 | contig 14168 bp, 12 predicted proteins | sample KBSC24metaG_FD_81520 | JGI IMG/M metagenome (GOLD analysis project Ga0105237, IMG submission 81520) | Corn rhizosphere microbial communities from Kellogg Biological Station, Michigan, USA - KBS C2-4 metaG | ecosystem: Host-associated > Plants > Roots > Rhizosphere > Soil | place: Michigan, USA... | reverse complement strand
TCCCGTACTGATCGCGATCATCAACGGGCATTACGACGCCGCTGCTTACCTGCTGAACAAAGGTGCCGATCCGAATCTGGCCGACGATACCGGCCGGACCGCTTTGTTTTCGGCGGTCGATTTCAACACCATGCCGGTTTCAAACCGCCCGTCGCCTAGGGTGATCGACAACCAGATCACGAGCTTGGAACTGATTAAGCTGTTGCTCGATAAGGGCGCTAACGTCAACGCCCAGCTGAAGAAGCAGCAACCGTACCGAACTAAGCTCGATCGCGGCGATGACACGATGCTCACCACCGGAACGACTCCTCTTCTTAGAGCCGCCAAGGCCGCTGATCTGCCGGCCATGCGCCTGCTGCTGGCCAAAGGCGCCGATGCAAAGCTCGCCACGCGGGCGGGAATCACTCCGCTGATGGCTGCGGCGGGACTCGGCTCGAAAGAGGAAGATACTACCGGCCGCTTCAAGACCGAGACGGAAGCGATCGACGCGATTCAGCTGTGCCTGGACGCGGGCGTCGACATCAACGCCGGCAACGGACAGGGACAGACCGCGCTGCACGCCGCCGCGCAGAAGGGCTGGGACAAGGTGGTGCAGTTCCTGGCCGACCATGGTGCGAACCTCACTGCGAAGGACAAGCAAGGTAAAACTCCGCTCGATGCGGCGCTCGGTCTAGCGGGCGGCAGCGGCGGGTTTGATGGCAGCCGCAAGGATGTGCACGAGAGCACAGCGGAACTGCTGAAGAAGCTCGCGGTGAAATCGCAATAACGCTACTTGGATTTCACTTCCTGCAAGACCACGACGTCTCCCTCACCCAGATCGCCCGAGACCACCTCGGTATAGAGTCCGTCGGAAAGACCGACCTGGATTTTGCGCGGCTCCCGTAGCCCGGCGCTATTCATCACGTAGACCGTCTGCTGCGTCTGCGGCCCCTTTGGTTGGCTCTGCGGCGGGGGTTTCACGACGGAACCCGCCTTGTCGTCGACCGGCTTGAACCGCAGGGCGGTATTAGGGACCCGCAGGACATTCTCGCGCACCTGGACCGGAATCCGAATGTTGGCGGTCATGCCCGGCAGCAACAACAGATCCGGGTTGGGGACGTCCATCACCGCATCATAGGTGATCACGTTCTGAATATTCGTTGCCGACTCGCGCACCTGGCGGACTACGGCTTCAAACATCCGGGTCGGCATGGCGTCCACCGTGAATTGCGCCACCTGCCCCGGATGCACCTTGGCGACCTCCGATTCGTCGATGTCTGCGTCCACCTGCATCTTGGTTAGATCCTGTGCAATTTGAAAGAGCTGTGGCGCGGCGAAACTAGCGGCCACGGTCTGCCCGGCATCCACCTGGCGGGCGATCACGACGCCGTCGATGGGCGAGAGGATACGGGTATGCTCCAGGTCGAGCTTGGCGCTGTCTAGAGCGCCCTGAGCTTGCCGGACCTGGGCCTCGGCGTTAGTCACCTGGACGATGGCCGCCTGGCGCGCCTCCTTCATCTCATCGATGGTAGTCTCCGCCACGTGTTGCTGCGCATCGATCGCTTCCCGGTCGGCGACGGCAACATCGTAGGTTGCTTTTGCGCTCTGGAACTGGTCGTCCGACACGATCGAATTTGCCGCCAGTTTCTCCTGCCGGTCTGCCGTAACCTTCGCTTCCCGCTCGCCCGCCAGCGCTTGCGCAACTAACGCCTTCTGGCTCTCCGCCGTGGCCTGCGCCGTGCGGATATCCGTCTCGGACTTCTCCACGGTGGCCTTCGCCGCGACCACCGCCGCGTGGGCGCTGTCGAGCGCCGCTTGAGCCTGATTCACTCTTTCCTGGAACGGCAGAGGATCGATTTCCGCGAGCAGTTCTCCCTTGTGGACCTGGCTATTATAGTCCGCGTGGAGCGCCGTCACGACGCCCGAAACCTGACTGCCCAACTGCACCGTAAGCAACGCGCTGACCGTGCCGGTCACGGAAACGGTGGACTGAATTCGCCCCCGCTGCACTGCTTCCGTCCTGTACTGCTTCGCCGTACCCGCGTGCATGTACCACCATCCACCAAGAGTGGCCGCGCACGCTGTGACGCCTACCTGAAGTGTCCGGCGGATTGTCATAATAGGTGCCTTTGGCCCTACAGACGCCTCACCGAGCTGATCGCGTTACTACGCCGTTAGGGCATGTTAGGCTGTGAACATCTGCCGGAGGGCATATGCGCTTGTTTTTTCTGGCTCTGGCGGCCGCCAGTTTTTCGGTCGCCCAGACGCCCACCTTTTCTAAAGATGTCGCACCGATTCTGCAAAAGCACTGCCAGGAGTGCCACCGTGCTGGCGAAATCGGACCGATGCCGCTGTTGAGTTTCACCGATGCCCGGCCATGGGCGAAGTCCATCAAGGAAGCCGTGGTTTCCCGAAGGATGCCGCCTTGGGACGCCGATCCCCACTACGGAAAATTCTCCAATGACCGGTCGCTGACGCCGGCGGAGATCAATGCGCTGGTCGCCTGGGCCGATGGCGGCGCGCCGCAAGGCAATCCCAAGGACGCCCCGGCTGCACGCGAGTTTACCGATGGCTGGCAGATCGGTAAGCCCGATCTGGTGCTCGACACGGGAGTCGATTTCAAGGTTCCCGCGCAGGGAACTATCCAGTACACGCATTTCGTGGTGCCCACCGGCTTCACCGAGAACAAATGGATCAAGGAGATCGAGGTCCGGCCGGGGAACAAGGCCGTGGTGCATCACGTGGTGCTTTACGCGCGGCCCAAGGGCTCCCCGTTCATGGCAGATGCCAAGCCTGGCGAGCCCTATATCGAACCGAATGCGGGACGCCCACCCCAGCAGCGTCCGCCACAGAGCGATCGCGCGCAGCTATACGGCATCAATGGAGGGGCCTATGAGATGGCCGCCGTGTATGTTCCGGGAGGCGTCGCGTACCGCACGCTCCCGGGGCAAGCCCGCTTGATTCCGGCTGGCGCCGATCTGATCTTCCAAATGCACTACACCGCGAATGGAAAGGAAGGCGTGGATCGCACCAAGGTTGGGATCGTATTCGCCAAAGAGCCGCCCAAAGAGCGCGTGGTGAATACATTTATTATGAACAACACGCTGCGCATTCCGCCCGGCGACGGCAACCATCGAGTGGACGGCAAGGTGACCTTGCAGCAGGACGCCACGCTTCAGTCGCTATTTCCGCACATGCACCTGCGCGGCAAAGCTTTCGAGTACACCGCGACATTTCCCAACGGCGAGACGCGAACGCTGCTGAAAGTCCCGCGCTACGACTTCAACTGGCAGCTTACCTACTATCTGGATCAGCCGATCATGCTGCCGGCGGGCACCCAGCTCACCGCAACCGCCTATTACGACAACTCAGCCAACAACAAGTGGAATCCCGATCCCTCCAAAGAGGTGTACTGGGGCGATCAGAGCTGGGAAGAAATGTTAGCCGGGTTCGTTGATCTGGCGATTCCGGTGAACATGAATCCCGTTGATCTAACGCGTCCGAGACCCACTCGCTAGAGCGTCGGGGAATCCTCCCCTAGCAGGGCCTTCCGCACGATCTTGATAGGCGGGAATCCCTGCTTCATAAAGCTATCGTGAAATTCTTCCAGGGAAAATGCTGTGCCTTTTTTGGTGCGATAGTCTTCACGCAGCTTCATTATCTGCAGTTTGCCTAGCGTGTAGTAGAGATATGTCGGGTCGGAGGTGCCGCGCTTGGTTTCGCGCACGGCCGTCTCGTGGGTCTGATAGCCCTCCTTCTCGAAAAACTCGATCCCCTGTTCAAAAGTGCGTTTTCCGGTGTGCATCTCGATCCCGACGATATAGCGTGCGTCCCGTAACAGTGCGTCCTGCAACTGTCCCAGCCGCATCTTCGGATCGCCGTTGGTGTAGCCCTCATCGAGCATCATTTGTTCCGAGTAATGTGCCCAGCCCTCGGCGTTGGAATTTGCGCCCAGCAGCTTGCGGACTTTCGAATCCACGTGCTGCATCCATAGGAATTGGACGTAGTGGCCGGGATAGGCCTCGTGAATCGCGGTGCTCAGAATTGTGCCCCGATTGAACGCGCCCATGAAATCTTCTACGCGCTCCTTCGGCCAGCCCTTCTCGGGCAGGGTGACATTGAAGAACGCTTCCTTGGCCACGGTTTCATACGGCCCGGGCGTATCCATGGAAGCGAACGTAAGAGCCCGCATGAACGGGGGGGTCTCCTCGAGAATCGGCGGCACCGGCGACGGAATAGTGACGATTTTGTGGTCTTGAATAAACTGGACCAGCCCGCCCAGAGTGTCGCGGAAAGCGTCGAGTAACTTGTCCCCGGCGGGGTGGTCCTTTTCCATTTCCTGCAAAATCTGCTGTGGCGTCTTGCTGGGATCTATCCGGGCTGCGGTCTCGGCGAATCGTTTCTGGTTGGCATGGAGATCGTCGTAGCCGATCGCCAATAGGCGGTCCAGAGGAATATCGACCATCTCCTCGTATTCCAGTTTCTTTGCATAGGTCGCTGCGCCCAGGCGGAAGTCGCCCTGCGAACGCGGCAGAAGATCTTTTTTCATCCACTGCTCGTATTCCTTGAGTGAAGCGATTACCGCGTTATTGGACGCCTGAAAATCGGCCAGTAGCTTGTGATCCGTTACGGCTTTGAAAGCCAGCGGAACGTCGTTCTGGAAGAACGAGATATTGCCGGGCATCTGCTCGATCGCGATTTCGGTGAACATTCGCGGGGGATTCTTCAGATTGGCACGTGCTTCCGCCAGGACCTTGGGCATCAGACGCTCGCGCGCAGTGAGCGACTTCAAACGCACTTCGGGGGGCGCAAACGTGCGGCTCATGATCACAAACGCGCTGTTGGTGATGCCGCTCGAATAGTTGTCCGGATTTCGCTCCCACCCGCGCACGGTTTCGAGTTCCAGCAGCCCGGCGCGGATCGAATTCAGCACCAGATCACGATCGGGCGATGCCGGCCGTTTCTCGAATTCGCTCTCGAACTTCTTGAGCGCGGCCACGCGTTTAGCGATATCCGCCTTGGAGTAATCCTCTAACTTTTCATCATATTTATGGATGCCCGCCGACGTCGCGGTGGTGGGGCTAAACGGGAAGTAATATTCGTCGAAGAAGCGGTCGTAAGCGGTTTGTGCCGACGCCGCCGTCAAGAGAGTAGCCATGAGAATTAGAATCCGCACTCTTCCAATCTACACATTCTGACAACCTACAATGATAAGAAGTGATTCCAGTATCCGAACAGTTAACCTACCTGAAAAAAGGCTTCGTCGAGATCATCCGCGAGGAGGATCTCGCCGAACGGCTCAAGCTTGGCCGTCCGTTACGTATCAAGGCTGGTTTCGACCCCACGGCGCCCGACCTTCACGTGGGCCACACCGTGCTGCTGCGCAAGATGAAACATTTTCAGGAGATGGGGCACACCGTCATCTTTCTCATTGGCGATATGACGGGATTAATCGGCGACCCTACGGGCCGCAACATCACACGTCCGCCCATGACCCGCGAACAGATCGACCAGAACGCCGAAACCTACAAGGCGCAGGTCTTTAAGATCCTCGATCCCGACAAGACCGAGCTGCGCTTTAACAGTGAGTGGCTGAAGCCTATGAAGTGGGAGGACCTGATTCGCCTGAGCGCCAAGTACACTGTCGCCCGCATCCTGGAGCGCGACGATTTCGCCAAGCGGCTTAAGGAAGGCACCCCGATTTCCATGCACGAACTGCTGTACCCGCTGGCACAGGGCTACGATTCGGTGGCGTTGAAATGCGATGTCGAGCTCGGCGGGACGGACCAGAGGTTCAACCTGCTGGTGGGCCGCGAGTTGCAGCGTGATTTCGGCCAGCCGCCACAGATCGTCGGCACCATGCCCTTGCTGGTGGGAACAGACGGCGTCGATAAGATGTCGAAGTCCAAGGGTAACTATATCGGTATTACCGAGTCTCCCAAGGTAATGTTCCGTAAGGTCATGGGGATCAGCGACGAGCTAATGTGGCGTTACTGGGAACTTCTGACCGACCTTACGTTGCCGGAAATCGCCGCGCTCAAGATGCGTGAACCCATGGGCGTGAAAAAAGAACTTGCCGCGCGTATTGTGGCCGATTTCCATTCAGCGGCGGACGCCAAGCAGGCCGAGGAAGACTTCGCGCGCGAAGTCCAACAGGGCGCCGAGCCGTCCGATATGAGCGAGGTGATCCTGAGCGGGCCGAATCGCCTCGCGCAGGTGCTGGTATCGGTCAAGCTCGCCAGCTCACGCTCGGAAGCGGAACGATTGATCAAAGCCGGCGCAGTCGAGATCAACGGCGAACGTTCTACCAATCCGATTTCACCGCTCCCCGCCGGCAATAATACGGCACGGGTCGGAAAGAAGTGGTTGCGGATTACTGTGAAAGGATGAAGATCACGTCGATGGGAGCCTTCACTTCCACAGGCTGGCCGTTGAGAACCGTCGGGCGATAGACCCACTGGCTCACGGCATCAAGCGCCGCCTGCCGGAGCAGTGGATGCCCGCTCAGCACCTGCAATTTCTGAATCGTCCCGTCTTTGGCGATGATGCCCAGCAGGTGCACTGTGCCTGAAATGCGAAACTGGCTCGCCGGGCGCGGATACATCGGGACCACTTTCTTGATCAATTTCGCGGCCTGCACGTCGCCGCCGACGAGCACTGGAGCTTCGGGCGCCTTCGCGACATCCGGCTTGACAGCCGCCGCCGGTCTGTCGAATTGCGGCAGTGAGATCGACGATCCGATGGGAAAAGCGGTACCCGATGTCGCGGGAAGTGCAGGCGCATCGTAATCGACAATGACCAGGCCGGCCTGAGGATAATCGGTGTGGAGCACGACGGGCGGATGGAATACGGTGGGTCCCGCGAGTCCGTCGGATCGGGCGGCCGCGCGCGGTTCGGCTGTGGGCGCTTCGGGTGGACGCCACCGAGCGAGCACCGGTACGATATCCGCCATCCGCAAAGCCGGAAGCACTTCGTGATAAAACAGCGGCGCTACTAATAAGACACCGGCTACGAGGATTTGTGCCGTCAAAGAAACTGCAAATGTGGCGGTTTTCCTAGTACCGGAGTGATCGATGAGAAGCGATTGTTCGAACATGCCGGGATAGACACCCGCACGCTCGAAAATGTTGCAGTGTCAAAACTGGAAGTAGACGAAAGGCACGGCTTTCTCGGTGACGCCGATCAGCTCGACGGTGAACAGCAGCGTCACCACGACCGCGACGTACGCCCACGCGGGGCCGTGGGCCAGGCGCTCGATCCACTCCGTCTTCTCTTCGAGCAGCGCGATCACGAGCGACATTGCCAACATGCACATGAGCCAGACGGGAATGAGTTCCGCCTTTCCATGCCAGATAAACATCTGTTGGATTACGTAGACGCTGTCGTGGAGCGTCGCGGCCCGGAAGAATACCCAGCCGATGCAGACTAGAACGAACGTTATGACTGCACGGAAGGGATAAACCAGCCAAATCGGCGGCTCCTGGAAATGCTTGCGGCCGAAAACACGTTCCAGACCGAGGAGGGCCCCGTGGTAGCCGCCCCAGATGACGAAATTCCAGCTTGCGCCGTGCCACAGGCCGCCCAGCAGCATGGTGAGCATCAGATTACGGTAGGTGATCAGCGAACCGTAGCGATTGCCACCCAGCGGAATGTAGAGGTAATCGCGCAGCCAGCGTGAAAGCGAGATGTGCCAGCGATGCCAAAAGTCCGTGATGCTGAACGCCAGATAGGGCCGGCGAAAGTTGGTCGGGAAGTGAAATCCCAGCAGCAGCGCCATGCCGATGGCCATATCCGTGTAGCCCGAAAAATCGAAAAAGATTTGCATGGCGAAGGCGGCCACGCCGCTCCATGCCGCTGGTGCGCCGGGGTGTGACGCCAGATTCTGAAAGTAGGAATCGGCAATTTGCGCGAACTGGTCGGCCAGCGCCATTTTCTTGACCAGTCCCAGTAAGACCCAGAGAACCCCACGCAGTTTTTCTTCGCTCAGCGGAGGCGCCCACTGGTAGTAATCGGCAAAGAACTCGCGAGCGCGGACGATAGGGCCGGCCACCAGCTGAGGGAAGAATGCGATAAACAGCGCATAATCGATGGGATTGTGAATCGCTTTCTGTTCGCCGCGGTACACGTCCACCACATAGGAGATGCTCTGAAACGTGTGAAAGCTGATTCCCAGCGGCAGCACAATCGAGAGCGCGAAGGCATGCGGATCCTTGCGCAGCGCTTCTGCCAGCATACTTGCCAGGAAGTTGTAGTACTTGAAGAATCCCAGGAAACCGAGATTGGCTGCCAGACTAGCGACCAGAAACAGCTTGCGGCGGCCGGGCGATTCCACACGTTCCATCCAGATGGCGGCCACATAATCGATCACCGTCAACGAAAGCAGCAGCGGCGCAAACCGCCAGTTCCAGCTCATATAAAAGAAGTAGCTGGCTATGAGCAGAATCCATTTCCGCAGGCGCTTCGGTGAAACGTAGAACAGCCCCATTGTCACCAGCAGAAACAAAACAAACTGCGGAGTGTTGAACAGCATGCGGGCTTAGCGCGGCGGCCCCAGAATGCGGCTGACTTCCTGCGTGATCATGTGCGAAAAGGGGACCATGCCGGGTCCATTCAGGTGTAATTCATCATGGAAGAATTCCGGTTTTTCGAGTGAATCGAAGAAATGCTCGTCAATGAGGATGACGTTCGGATCCTTGGCCAACTCGCGCACCGAGCTGTGCGGATTGTAGGGGGGTTGGTCTGGACGCACGAAACCACCGCGCGGCAGGCGCAGAAAAATTAGGCGCGTTGGCGAGCCGCGATAGTGTTTGTAAATCTTGCCCAACCAATGCTTCAAGTAACGGCTCTCGTTCCCGGTTTCCACTGGAAGCGGATCCAGCAAGCAAAACTTCAATTTGTTCACCAGCCCCGGATCGGCATTCGGCGGAGCGGTGAGGGTCTTGGCTTGCCAATCCACATGGAAGTCCGTTAGCGTTTCAGGCGGACCGTTATAGCCGTAATTCCAGCTAAACGCATCGCGCCGGTTCAGTTTGGCGTAGCGCGCGCGGCTCACCGGATGCAGCAGAAGATCCTGAAAGTCGCGCTTATAGACCAGACCCTTGAGAAAGATCCCACGCGCGGCTTTCCATTGGCGGTCGGGATCGTGATAGGAACGGCTAAATTCCCACGAATCGCTCAGCCGTAAGCGGTGGATGAGGTAACTCAAGTCCTCATTGGCGTCGTTTTCGTCGTTCCACCTTTCGGCGTCGTCGTAGCTCTCTACCGCGATCAATATGGCTCGATATTGACGCGCTGTGGGATCGGCGTCGCGCAACATGTAATACCAGGCGCGCGGCGATGCTCCCGCTGTGGCGATCGTTCCAAACGTGTATCCCGTCTCGGCTGTGTGCTCATTGGACAGCCGCGGCAGTAGGAGCATCCGCGAATCGCCGATCCCGAGGATCTGCGGGCCAGTCTTCGGGCGCTCCATCTCGTTGCGGAGGATGGTTTCGACGTAGCCGGTGGAGGCGTCCGGATTGAGGATCCAAGGATAGAAGCCGGTGTGGAAGACCGCTCCTTCGATCACGGCGAAAGCAACGACGCTGGCAAACAGGACAGGAGCGGCGCGCATCACGATTCACTCTCTAGACGATTCTCGCTTACACGATGCGGCCGTCGCGCATGGTCACTGTGCGATGGGCATAAGCGGCCGCTTCAGGATTGTGGGTAATCATCAGGATGGTCTGGCCCAGGCGCTTATTCAGGCCTTGCAAGACCGAAAGGACCGCAGTGGAGTTCTGAGTGTCCAGATTACCGGTGGGCTCGTCCGCCAGAAGCAAGGCCGGATGATTCACCAACGCCCGCGCAATGGCAATACGCTGTTGTTCCCCGCCCGATAACGCGCGAGGCTTGTGCTTCAGGCGGCTGGCGATTCCCAGTAATCCGAGGGTTTCCTCAAACTGGGGATCGCGCTCATGCCCTTTCTTACCCGCGATGTGCCGTGCGATTTCGATGTTGTCGGCGCCGGTGAGCGTCGGCAGCAGATTGTATTTCTGAAAGACGAAGCCCACCGTGGTCTTCCGCAGCAGCGTGCGGTCCGCTTCGCTCATTTTGATTAAGTCGCGCCCGTCGATCAGAACTGTTCCGGAAGTAGGGGGTGTCAGACCCCCCAGGATGTTAAACAGCGTAGATTTTCCGGATCCACTGGGTCCGACGATGGCGACGAACTCGCCGCCTTCGATCTTGAGATCCACACCGCGAAGAGCGTGGACTTCGATCTCGCCGACGCGATAAGTCTTGGTGAGATTCTGGGCCGTTACTTCAGTCATCGGACCTCAGTCATACGCCAAAGCCTCGATGGCATCCTGGCGGGCCGCTCGCAGGCCGGGATAGAGTGCGCCAACGATGGAACCGGCGAGTGCGATGCCGGCGACAGTCGGGTACCAGTCAGGCACAATTTCCTGCGGAAAGGACGACGCGAAAATTCCCAACAGCGAACGCGTGCCGTAGGTCATTAAGATCCCAATGACCGTTCCCGTGATCGCCAGGACCACGGTTTCCCGCAACAGGATTCCGACGATGTACCCAGGTGACGCTCCCAGGGCTTTTAGAATCCCAATCTCCCGCGTGCGCTCCAGGACCGCCGTGTACATCGAAAGGCAGACCACCAGGAATCCGATCAGGACCGCTATTCCAATTACCACTTTCGTAAATGCTTCGATGTATGGAACGCTGTTCACGCTGAACAACGAGACGAAGTCTTCGATGGAATCGATCTTGTAAGTCGCAAGCTCCTTCTGTAAAGCTTCTTTGACGGCGGTAGTGTTGGCCGGATCGTCGAGCTTCACGTAGATGGCCGAGACCAATCCCCGCCCCGCGAATAGCTCCTGTGCCGCTGAGATATCCACGAACGTTCTGGACAGTTTGCCCTGTTCGACAATGCCCGAAACCCGCCAAACATGGCCGAGATCAACGGGACTGCCTGGCTGAACCTTGTGCTGCTTGGCGAAGACTTCATCGACAATTATGTCGTCGGGAGCGTGAAACAACTGGCCTTTGATGAGTTTCAGCCCTCCACTCATCGCATTGAACTCATCCAGGTGAATGCCCGTCACGGAATTGAACGAGTCGATGTATTTGACGAACGTCCCGGTCGCAGTGGCGACGTGTGGTTTGGCGCGTATAACGTCAACCACCTTCTCCGGCATGGTGAAAGAAAAGTTGAATCCGGAGCTTTCGGGAGGGCGGATAATGATATCCGCCCCAGTCCCTCGGGAACGTGAGGCCAGATCGTCCAGGACGCCGTGGCTAACGCCGACCAGGGTCAGGATCAGCGTGACCTCGACGCCAATGGCGAATACGCTGAGGAGTGTCCGCACTGGACGGTGCTTTAGATTTTCGAAAACCAGACGATAGATCAACGCTCTAGTTTAGCAGCCACGCCTGCGATATAACCGCAAGAGCGGCAACCACTGCTGTTTCGGCGCGCAGGATCAACGGTCCCATGGATACTGGAGTCCATCCGGCAGCTCCGAAACAGCCATGTTCCTCGTCCGTCCAGCCGCCTTCAGGACCCGTCAGGATCGCGACTGTATCCTGCGAACTACGCACCGCGGGCAGCGCCTGGAATAACGGCGCGGCTCCCTGATTTTCATCCAGTACATAGCGATAGGCCGCAGAGCGCGTCATCGCATCAGTCAGCGGAATGGGTTCCGCGATTTCTGGGAGGTGGGCTCGGCGCGACTGCTGGCTGGCTTCGAGTGCGATCCTGCGCCAGCGCTCCAGGCGCTTGGCGGCAGCCTTCTCCAGCCCACGCTCGGTGCGGGTCGCTTCGATCGGAACGATTTCGGTCACACCCAGCTCGGTGGCTTTTTCGACAATCCATTCAAAGCGATCGAACTTGATGAGCGAGGCGTACAGTTCGAAGCGTGCGGCGGGCACCGCCGGCGGTAGCTTTGCCAACGTCCGAAAAATGACACTTTCCGTGCGGGCACTCTCGATCTCGGCTAAATAAACATTGCGGTTGTCGGAGACTTCGAAGCGCTGGCCGGCTTCCACGCGTAGCACCCGGCTCAGGTGACGCGCCTCTTCGCCCTCGATCTGGGCCTTGCCGTTGCGGACCTCGTCCACAAAGAATCGTCTGCGCATGCGTATCCTAAATGTTAATGATCGCCCATCTGCGGGGAACGCTCCTCGAAAAACATCCGAACCTGGTGATCGTCGATACCGGCGGTGTCGGCTACGAAGTAACGATTCCCGTTTCCGCCTATTCATCGCTCCCGGAGACGGGCGCGGAGGTGCAACTGCACATCCACACGCACGTGCGGGAAGACGCACTGCTGCTCTTTGGGTTCGTGTCCGCGGCTGACAAAGCTTTATTCGAAAAGCTGATCACGGTGAGCGGCATTGGCCCCAAGCTGGCCGTGACGACGCTGGGCGGGTTGACGGCTCCCGATCTGGCGCAGGCGATCCGCGAGGGGTCGGTCGAACAACTGGTGCGGATTCCCGGCGTCGGAAAGAAAACCGCGGAACGTATGGTGCTGGAACTGCGCGACAAGCTGGACCTGCTGCCGGGCATCGCGCGCGCAGCGGCTGCATCCGCCAAGAGCGCCTTCAATACCACCGAAGAAGATGTAATTTCCGCGCTCGCGAATTTCGGGGTCGCGCGGCCAGCGGCGGAAGCGGCCGTGACCAAGGCCAAATCGGCGACCGATGGGAACGATTTCGACGGACTCTTCCGGCGGGCCCTGAAGCTGGTTCGTTAGGCGTACCTAGTACACTGAAACTTCATGCGCGAAGATGGCATTGTTTCCGCGTCGCTCAATGAAGACGAGCGGCAATTCGAGGCCACTCTCCGTCCCCACAAGCTAGCCGACTTTTCCGGCCAGGCCAAGGTCAAAGAGAATCTTTCGATCGCCATTGAGGCTGCGAAGCGCCGCGGCGAGGCCATGGACCACGTATTACTGTACGGGCCGCCTGGCCTGGGAAAAACCACGCTCGCCGGAATTATCGCCGCTGAGCTTGGTGTGACCATCCAGCAGACCTCGGGGCCGGTTCTGCAGAAGAAACTCGACCTGGTTGGGATTCTAAGCAACATTCAGGAGCGCGAGGTCTTTTTCATCGATGAAATCCACCGGCTGCTGCCGGATGTGGAGGAGATGATTTATTCGGCGCTCGAGGATTTCCGCATGGATATCCTTATCGGCACCGGACCGGGCGCGCGTACCGTGGCCATGGAGTTGAAGAAATTCACGGCCATCGGCGCGACTACACGGCAGGGGCTGATCAGCGCGCCTTTGCGCGGGCGCTTCGGATTGGTTCTGCGGCTGAATCACTATGAAGTGGAGGAATTGGCCCGGATCGTGGCGCGTTCGGCACGTCTGCTCGAGATTGACGTGGATGCTCCGGGCGCCGAAGAAATCGCGAGGCGCAGCCGGGGGACCCCGCGTATCGCCAATCGCCTTCTGCGGCGTGTGCGCGATTATGCTCAGGTGCGGGCCGCGGGACACGTGGATGCCGACGTCGCACAACGGGCGCTCGACCTACTTGAAGTAGATCGCTTCGGACTCGATGAGATCGACCAGAAGATCATGCTCACCGTGCTCGAAAAATATAGCGGGGGGCCGGTGGGCCTGAATACGATTGCGGCCTCGATCGACGAAGAGCCGGACACCATCGAGGAAGTCTACGAGCCTTATCTGATCCAGCTCGGGTTCCTGGACCGGACGCCGCGCGGCCGCATGGCCACCGAACGGGCCTTCGAATACTTCAAGATTCCCAGGCGCCTTCGCGGTGCGCAAAACACCTTGTTTTGATCACAAGGTTCTAACGATGAAGATTGCATATCTGGGGCTCGGATCGAATCTGGGCGACCGCCAAGCGAATCTTGCAGATGCCGTCAAGCTCCTGCCTAACGAGCGACTACAGGTCAAACGAACGTCCTCGATCTGGGAAACCGAGCCGCGCGATATTCTCGACCAGCCCTGGTTCCTGAACCAAGTGGTCGAGATCGAAACCGATCTCTTCCCGCGACAGCTGTTCGAGCACCTCCAGCGCATAGAGCGTGAGATGGGTCGCATAAAGCGGATGCCCAAAGGTCCGCGGCTGATCGACTTGGACATTCTCCTCTATGGCAGTGCGGTGGTAAGGACGCGGGACCTGGAAATCCCGCATCCTCGAATGACAGAACGGAGGTTTGTCCTGGCGCCCTT
>Ga0105237_10005591_pt1 | contig 14170 bp, 9 predicted proteins | sample KBSC24metaG_FD_81520 | JGI IMG/M metagenome (GOLD analysis project Ga0105237, IMG submission 81520) | Corn rhizosphere microbial communities from Kellogg Biological Station, Michigan, USA - KBS C2-4 metaG | ecosystem: Host-associated > Plants > Roots > Rhizosphere > Soil | place: Michigan, USA... | reverse complement strand
TCGGCAGGCTCAGCGGGAACGGGGTGGGGGCGGGACCGAACGTGTTGGGGGCGAGCCCGAACGGATTGGGGGCGAGCCCTAGCGGGTTGGGGGCGAGCTCGAACGGGTCGGCGAGCCCGAACGGGTGGTCGTAGATGAATTCGCCGGCGACCGAGTAGTGGCCGTAGCGCTCGGTCTCGGCACGGAACGGGCGGATCATCTGGCTGTGGCAGTTGTTGCAGCCTTCGCGGATGTAGATGTCGCGCCCGGTCAACTGCAGGGGGGTGTAGGGCTTGAGACCGTTGACCGGCTCGGTAGTCGAGCGCTGGAAGAACAGCGGCACGATCTCGACCAGGCCGCCGACACTCACGACCAGAACGACCAGAATGACCAGCAACGTCATGTTCTTCTCGATGAACTCGTGGCCCGATGCGGTTTGCGTTGCCATGATGTGCTCTAGCGAGTTGGGAAATGGGGATCAGGCATGCGCAACCGCGGGCACCACGATCGGTGCATCCACCGGTTTCGACCCGCGCACGGTCTTCCACACGTTGTACGCCATGATCAGCATGCCGGACAGGAACAGGATGCCGCCGAGCAGCCGGATCGCGTAGAACGGGTAGGTCGACTTCACGCTTTCGACGAACGTGTAGGTAAGCGTGCCGTCGGGGTTGACCGCGCGCCACATGAGTCCCTGCATCACGCCGGCGATCCACATGGCCGCGATGTAGAGCACCACACCGATGGTCGCGACCCAGAAGTGCAGCGTGATCAGTCTGACGCTGTGCATCTCGACGCGGCCGAACAGGCGCGGAATCATGTAATACAGGCTGCCGATCGAGATCATTGCGACCCAGCCGAGCGCGCCCGAGTGCACGTGGCCGATGGTCCAATCGGTGTAGTGCGACAGGGAGTTCACGGTTTTGATCGACATCATCGGCCCTTCGAACGTCGACATGCCGTAGAACGACAGCGAGGTGATCAGGAACTTCAAGATCGGATCCGTGCGCAGCTTATGCCATGCACCCGAGAGCGTCATGATCCCGTTGATCATGCCGCCCCACGACGGCGCCAGCAGAATCAGCGAGAACACCATGCCGATCGACTGCGCCCAGTCCGGCAACGCGGTGTAGTGCAAGTGATGGGGGCCCGCCCACATGTAGGTGAAGATCAACGCCCAGAAGTGCACGACGGACAACCGGTAGCTGTAGATCGGGCGGTCGGCCTGCTTCGGCACGAAGTAATACATGATCCCGAGGAAGCCGGCGGTCAGGAAGAAGCCGACGGCATTGTGCCCGTACCACCACTGCACCATCGCATCCTGCGCGCCGGCATAGACGTAGTAGGACTTCCACAGGCTAACTGGGATCTCAGCGCTGTTGACAAGATGCAGCAGCGCCACCGTCAGGATGAACGCGCCGAAGAACCAGTTTGCCACGTAGATGTGCGGCACCTTGCGCTTGGCCAGCGTGCCGAAGAAGACGACCGCGTAAGACACCCAGACCAGCGTGATCAGGATGTCGATCGGCCATTCGAGCTCGGCGTACTCGTGCGAGGTCGTGATACCGAGCGGCAGCGTGATTGCAGCGGCGACGATGACGGCCTGCCAGCCCCAGAACGTGAACGCGGCGAGCTTGTCGCAGAACAAGCGCGTGTGAGAGGTGCGCTGCACGACGTAGTAGCTGGTCGCGAACAGCGCGCAGCCGCCGAACGCGAACACCACCGCATTGGTGTGCAGCGGCCGCAGCCGTCCGTAGGACAGCCACGGAATCCCGTAGGTCATGTCGGGGAACATCAGCTGCGCGGCGATGAACACGCCGACCAGCATCCCGACGATGCCCCACACCACGGTCATGATGGCGAATTGCCGGACGACCTTGTAGTTGTAGGTCGTCTCATTGGCGACGGTGCCCGCTGCGAGCGGAGCGGTGACTGCCTGGACGGACATGTGCTCTCCCAGTCGTATCGAGTTACGCGTCGTCGCCGACGAACCGACGCGCAGAAAAACGTTGCGATACTACAAATGACACCGCGACCGCCGTTTGACCTGGATCAAGCTAACCGCGCAATCGCGCGGACTCTGGTCTCATCGCTCACGGCGCTCCGGGCTTGCGACCCGGCACCTCATTCTCATCCTGCAGGATACGGTAAGCCGGACCTTCGAGATCGTCGAACATGCCGCTCTTCAGCGCCCACCAGAACACGGCGCCGATGACAAAGACCAGGACCAGCGACAGCGGTATCAGCAGGTAGAGAATGTCCATTGGCGTCAGGCTCGTGTCGGTGCCGGAACGATCTCTGTCGTGCGCCGGCGCGATGACCGCAGCGGGCTGCGGCTGCGTGGAAAAGCGATCCGCAGAGCGTTCAGCACGACCAGCAGCGAGCTTGCGCCCATGCCCAGCCCCGCGAGCCAGGGCGATACGAGCCCGGCGGCGGCGAGTGGCAGTGCCGCCAGATTGTAAGCCGCGGCCCAAGCGAGGTTTTCGTACACCACGCGGCGCGTACGGGCCGCCAGCGCGAAGGCATCGAGCAGCCCGGTCAGCCGGCCGGACAACAGCACGACGTCCGCATTGGCCTGCGATACCACGGCGCCGCTGCCCATCGCGATCGAGAGCTGGGCCTGCGCGAGGACCGGCGCGTCGTTGACACCATCGCCGACCATGGCGACAACGGCGCCGTCACGTTGCAGCGCGACCATGCGCGCGAGCTTATGCTCGGGCAACAGGGCGGCGGCGTAGCCATCCACGTCGAGTCGTCGCGCCACGGCTGCGACCGCATCCCCGGCATCGCCGCTCCAGATCAGCACGCGTCTGCCTTCCTCACGCAACCGGCGAACCGTCGCGACCGCGTCGGGCCGCAGGCGATCGATCAGATCGGACGCGGCGAGCCAGGCGCCTTCCCGACCAAGCCATACGCGTGTCGCACCGTTCTCCGGGGCGGGCGCAGGCGGCAGCAGGCCCGCAATCTCGGTAACGAACGCGCAGGTGCCGAGCCGATGCCGAATTCCGTCGACGTATGCCTCGACCCCCGCGCCGGGCTGGTTGCGGACATCGACCGCTTCGATCGCCGTCGCCCCGGCTGCGGCTTCCACGAGCGCCATCCCGATCGGATGCTCCGATGTGCGCTCCAGGGCCGCGGCCAACGCCAGCGCGTCGTCGATCTCGATTCCCGGCCGTGGATGTACGGCCACCACGCCGGGCTGCCCCTCGGTCAGCGTGCCGGTCTTGTCGAACACCACGTGCGTAGCATCGGCGAGCGCTTCGATCGCGTGCGCTTTCACGACGACCACGCCGCGCCGGGCAAGCAAGCCCACTGCCACGGTCATCGCGGCGGGCGTCGCGAGCGAGAGCGCACACGGGCAGCTCACCACCAGCACCGCTACCGCGACCGCAATAGCCCGCGACGGATCCACGTGCCACCAGACCAGCGCAGCGACCGCAGCCACGAGCAGCACGGTCCCGACCAGCCAGCCGGCAACGCGATCCGCGGCCGCCGCGATCCCGGGGCGCTGCATGCTGGCAGCCTCGACCATGCGCCGGATGCTCGACACGCGCGTGTCTTCGCCGACATGCTCGACGCGCACGACAACCGGGCTCGAGCAATTCAGTGCGGCGCCGACCACCGTATCACCCTGCCCCTTGCGCATCGGCGTGCTCTCACCCGTCAGCAAGGACTCGTCGGCCTCGGTATCGCCCTGCACGATGCGGCCGTCCGCCGGAAAGGTCTCGCCCGCGCGGACCAGCACGAAGTCCCCCGGCTTCAGCGCGATCGCGGGCACTTCCTCGGCATCCATGCGTCGGCCGAACTCCAGAAGCCGGTGCGCGCCGAGCGGCAGCGCCTTGTCGAGGTATTCGATGCGGGCCGCAGCGTGCTGGCGCGCGCGCATCTCGAGATAGCGCGCGCAGAGCAGAAAGAAGACGAACATCGTGACGGAGTCATAGTAGACCTCTCCAGCTCGTGTGAACGTGGCGATCACGCTCGCCGCAAAGGCCACGGCGATGCCGAGCGCGACCGGCACGTCCATGCCGAGGCGCCGCCGCCGCAGATCGCGCCACGCGCCGCGGAAGAACGGCGCGGCGGAGAACAGCACGACCGGCACCGTCAGCACCAGGCTCGCCAGGCGCATCAGGACCTGGATGTCATCGGTCATGGTGCCGTCCTGCGCGAGATACCCCGGCAGCGCATACATCATCACCTGCATCATGCCGAAGCCTGCGACGAACAAGCGCCAGAGCGCCGCGCGCGTCTCGCGCTTGCGGGCCCGCTCGACCGCGGCGGATGTCGCCGGCCACGCGCGATAGCCGATCGTTTCGACCTGCCAAAGAATCTGCGACAGCTCGATGCGCGATGCGTCCCACCGCACGCGGGCGCGCCGCGTGGCGTAATTGATGTCGACGCTGAGCATGCCGGGCAGGCGCGAGAGGTGCTGCTCGTTGAGCCACACGCAGGCAGCACAGGTGATCCCTTCGAGGATCAGCATCGTCTCGCGCTCGTTCTCGCCGATCCGCTGCACGAAGGCGGCCTGGACTTCCGGTCGGTCGTAGATTACGAGCGCCGCGGCTTGATCGGCCGGGCGCTCAGGCCCGCGCGGCGCGAACGCCGTACGCGTCCGGTAATAGGACGACAGTCCGTTGGCGCCGATCGCTTCCGCAACCGCCTGACAACCCGGACAGCACACAGGATGACTCTCGCCGTCGACGAGCGCGCGATAGACGCCGTCGGCGCCGACAGGCAGTCCGCAGTGGTAGCAGGTGGTCGTTACGGTCATCGCGTGAGCGCGGGGGCCGAGTGAAGCGTTGCGATCGATCCGGTTATCGAGCGTCTGGCGATGCTACCAGCGCGGCGCCGGCGGTGCTTGATGCAGATCAAGCGCTATTCGATTGTCCCAGGGGTGACTGGGCGACAGCCTCTTCTTGCAAACCTGACTCAGTCTGGATCCAGTGGCGGTCACGCGAGCTTCGGCCGCACGTGCTCGGCGAACAGCGCCATCTGCTCGTCCAAGTCGGCGCCGTCGCGCGCCAGGAACTCGAGCACCAGATGTTCGACTCCGACTGCACCCAGCTCGCCGATCTGGTCCGCCAGCGCAGCGGGCTTGCCGGCCAACACGCTGCCGCCGTGGAGTGGCGGCGGGACCGAACGCCCCGGGCGCAACACGAACGTGTCGTTGCGCAAGGCCACAGCAGGCGGTGTCGCACGCCCGCGCGCCTCGCAAAGTTGCTGCAGCTCGGCGCGGCCGGCGCGAATCTCAGCCACCGAGCGGTTGATCGGATGCCACGCGGCGCCGATCTCGGCGGCGCGACGCAGCGAGGCGCGGGCATGACCGCCGACCCAGATCGGCGGATGCGGTTTTTGCACCGGCTTGGGCTCGAAGTGCAATTCGCTGAACTGCGTATACTTGCCGGCGAACGACGGCGCAGGACTGGTCCACAACTCCCGCATCGCGGCCATGTACTCGTCCGTCATAGGGCCGCGCTCTTCGAACGGAACACCGAGCATCGCGCTCTCCTCCGCGACCCAGCCGGCACCGATACCGAGCACGACGCGCCCGCCGCTCAGCGCATCGAGCGATGAGACCATCTTCGCGGTGACCACGGCATTGCGGTAGGGGACGATCAGCACTGTGGTACCGAGCTGCACTCGGCTCGTCGCCCCCGCCGCCACCGCCAGCGTGATGAGCGGATCGTACATGGCGGCGCCGAAACGCTGCACGTAGACATTCGGCACCACCACGTGATCGCTGACCCAGATCGAGTCAAAGCCGAGCTGCTCCGCTCGCACCGCCGTGCGACGGATGATCTCGGGCGTGGCGAGGTCCCGGCAGGTAGGGATCCAGATGCCGAACTGAATCATCGGTTCAGGTACCGGAGCGGCAGCCCGGGACGCGGCCACTCGAACGACACCAGCGTGCCGCCCATGGAGAGAGTCGCATAGGCGGTGCGCAACTCCGGGCCTCCGAAGCAGACGTTGGTGACCATCATATCCGGCAGCATATACTGATCCACGCGGCTCCCGTCCGGCCAGATATCGCTTACCGCTCCGGTGATGAGCGTGGCGACGCAAATGTGACCCTCGCTGTCCACCGCGAGCGAGTCGAACATCTGGTAGCCGCCGAGCCCTGCGACTACCCTGCCCTTCTCCCCGCGGTACGGGCCATCCGCGGATTCGATCTGGCCCGGCGCGGAGAGCCGGAAGGACCAGCAGCGCGCTGTCGGCGTCTCGACCACGTAGAGCGTACGCTCGTCCGGCGAGAGGCCGATGCCGTTCGGGCGCTCGAGCGGGAAGATCGCCTCTTCGATCCGGGAGCCATCGGCCTTGGCATAGTAGACGGCGCCACGATCGCCATCGCGCTCGCGCGTCTTGCCGAGGTCGGTGAACCAGAACCCGCCCGCCCCGTCGAACACGAGGTCGTTGGGCCCGCGCAACCGCCGGCCGTCGCAGCGATCGTACAGCGTCTCGAAGCGGCCCGTCTCCGGATCGACGACCTGGATGCTTCCGCCGCTGTAGTCGTCGGCCTGCAGCACGGGGAAGAGCTTGCCCGGCCGCTCCACGAACTTGAGTCCGCCGTTGTTGGTGACGTAGACCTTGCCTCCAGGCCCCATCGCGGCGCCGTTGGGTCCCCCGCCGAGCGCGGCGATCACATGGATCTTGCCGTCGGGCGTGACGCGCGACAGCGTGCGCCGCTCGATCTCGACCAGGACAACGGAGCCGTCCGGCATCGCGACCGGGCCCTCCGGGAAGCGGAGCCCCGAGGCGATCTGCTTGAAGGCGGGTTTACACGTAGCCGTCATGTGTGAACCTCTTGCTCAAGCGTTAGCGACTGAGTGACCCGTCCGTGCATGTTCGCGCGTCCAGCCGTCACCGCAGGCGGACAAACCGGCATCTCGGACCTCCACCGCCTGCAGTGACTGCGCTCACTAGTTCTTCGCCGCCGGCTTGGGTGCCGCCTCGACACTCAGCGCGACCGCCTCGGTGTAGGTCACGTCGACCTGGTCGCCCTTCTTCACGACCTTGAACTGATCGGGGTTCTGCACGTTGAGCGTCACGACGTTGCCACGCGGGCCCTTTAGCGTGATCGTGCTCTTCTGCGGATCGACACCGATGACGTCGGCAATCGCATGGACCTGGCGCGCGCCTGCAACGCCGGGCTTCTCGCCGGGCTGTGCCCGCGCGCCCTCCTCGTGCACGGTAATGTCACCGCTGGCAGCCTTGGTCTTTCTCAACTCGAGCGTGAGCGCCTGGGCATAGCGCACGACGACGAAGTCGCCGAGATTGATCTGGTCGAAATTCCTGACCTCGTCGCCTGCGACGACATCGACGACTTTCCCCTTCGGTCCCTTCAGCGTCACGGTGCGCGTTTCCTTCTCGATGCCGACCACCTGGGCCGAAATCTCCGCAGCGCGGACGGCGGTCGCCTTGCCCGGCTCGCTCACGACTGCAGCGCCACCTTTGGCTCCTCCAGGTTGCTGTGCCAGCGCGGTCGCGGCAAACGCCGTTGCAATCAGTGCGGCAGCAATGATCGATGTTCTGTTCATCAGAGACTCCTTTGTCGATTTCACGGTCATCAGAGGACTTCTTCCTTCAGTGAAAAACGCGGCGCCAAGCGGCCCGTGATCGTAGGCCTGTGCCTGGGCTACGCCGGGACGGATCGCATGGATCCGGCCACGGGCTGCCGATTGTCGCACGATCTCGCACCTGTCCAGTTGCATTGGGTCAACCAACTGACAGAATGGTCAGGGGCGGTCAGGTCTCGCCGAACAGCGCGGGTCTTCCATCGCGCACAGCTGCACGCAAGCCGCAGCCGATGCGGACGCAACTGAAGATCACTGCGCCGTCGGCTGACCCGTGACCGGTTCCAGCAGTCTGCCGGGCAGCTTGATAGTACGCTCGAAGATACCGACCAGCTCGGAAGTGATAGCACCCGGACCGAGCGGAACGACGAGCGGGTCGCGAATATCTCCGCTCACCCCCACTGGAATGCTGGTGAGCGCACCGCCCAGCACATAGCCGATGATCGGCACCTTGCGAACCAGCCGATCCAGACCGCTGAACGGCGCCACCAGCACGGTCAGCCGCGTCGCACGCTCTGGACTGAGATCGATGGTGCCCGAGGCGGCTACACCCAATGCGTCGCTGTCGAGCGACCCCTCCTCGGCAGTGAAATTGCGGTTGGCGAAGCGCCCCCGTACAACGATTTTCCGATAACGAAATCCCTCGCCGCCGAGGTCGACCTTCTGCTTGAACAGCTCGCTCACGTTTTTCAGAGCCAGGATGTTGCCGAGCAGGGCGAACTTCCTGATCTCGCCGTCGTGGGCGCGAAATTGCAGCGGCCCGTCGAGCGAGGCGATCAGCTCGTCTGCCTTTTTTCCCTTGGCGGTGATCTCGGCAGCCAGATCGAACTGCCCTGTGATCAACAGACGCTGGTCAGTGAAGCATTTCGCCACACCCTCCAACTGCTGACCCTTGGCAGACAGGTGTGCGGCTACGCTCAGCTCCCCGGGCACAACGCTCGCAGTGAACGGAAAATCCACACCGCACAGCGCGGCGTCGATCACGTGCAACTCGGCCCGCTGCGCCTCGACAGCGAGCTTCGCATGAACCGGCTGCGCTCGGAGCCCGCGAAACTGCAAGTAACCTGCGCGCACCGCAAGCGTGCCCGTGACAGGTAGCGGCCAAATCTTCAGCGCTTCGGGAGTTTCTTTCGGCGCCGGCTTGACCTCGTCTTCCGGCCTGCCGCTTGCGGGCAGCAGTGCGTCGATGACGATGCCGGGCGACTCGATCTCGGCCTGAATCACCGGGCCGCTCGATGTGCGCGCGATCTCGCCGCGAATGACGGCCTTCTGCGCTGCCCAGTCGAGCGCGAGCTCATGCACCCGAAGCCGCGGACCGTCGCCTTCGAGATCGACACGCTCCAGCTTGAGCGGCACCGGCAACAGCGTCCCGAGATTTAGATTCTCCCCTGCCAGACCGCCCGTCGCCGAAGTGCGTCCCTGTCGGTCGCGGTCGAGCGTGATGCGCATGTCGCCGTAGATCCGGCCAGGGTGCTCACCGGTCGCGTTCTTGAGCATCGCTGCGACGCTAGCGCTCGCGAGCTTGCCGGAGAATGCGACATCGATGAGACGGCCACGCGTCGCGAAGCTCATGGTCGCGTCGCTTTCGCGATCATTCAACGTAAAGCGCCGCACCTCGATTGCGCCACCTTTGAGACCCAGATCGATTCCTGCGGTTTGGCCGGCGGGAAACCGCATGCTCGCGACGACGCCGACTCCACCATCTCGCCACTGCACCCGCTGCGCGGTGAGCTGCAACGGCGTCTTGGGCGTCAGCCGCTCGGCAATCCCGCCGCGCCGCCAGATCCAGTCGATCAGGTGTTCGCCGATCGAACCGTCCGCGATGCTGGCATCGATGCTCGGGGTCTTGGAGCGGTACTCACCTATCTTCCCCGACACGCGCAGCGCTGCGTCCGCCAGCGCAGCTCCGATGCCATCGAGGCTGATGGCCTCCGGCGTGATGTGTGCCGCGCCTCCGTCGATCGTGGCCGGCCCCGGCAGCTCCGCCACTTCCAGGTGGATGCGCCGGGGTTGCAGCGTTACGTCGTACGCGAGCTCCTGCAGCCGGTCGAGACGGCCTGATAGCCGATTCAGGGTGACGTCGATGCTGCCGCTGACGGCTTTGAGCGGCTGCAGCGTCTGCGCAAGCGCCTTCTGCGACTGCAGCCATGGATAGATCTCGGCGAGAGCCAGACTGGCCTGCGCGCCGGCTGAAGTCAGCCGCAGTGGGGACACGAGCTCGAGCTCGGCGCGCGCTTGCGCAAAGGTCGACGCGCCGACGCTGCCGGCCAGGCGATCGAACGCGATGCGCTGCGGGACTGCGGTCACCCGCCCTTCGTGCAACGAGAGCGGCCAGGGCACGCCGCGCAAGTGCGCCATCGAGTCCGATCGGACGATGCCGACTTCCGCGCTCCATTGCGATCCTGCGAGCGCCGCGCTGGCAACGCCGCGCGCTCTTCCGCGCAGCGACTCGATCACATCGAGCGCGGAGCGCTGCTCTTTGGGCAAGATGCCGCGTGCGATTTCGAGGCCTTGCGCCAGATCCAAATCGAAATCTGCCTTTCCGTTCATGCGCCCGTTTTCGATTCCGTAGTCGACCGATCCGCCCGACACCCGCGAACCGCCCAGACCGGCTGCCGCATCGCGCACCTTCACGACTCCGTCGATCAGCTCCACTTTCCCGCTGACCTGCTTGACTTCCTGCTCCACGACCGGCGCCAGCGCTGCGGCGTCCTCGAGTGTCAAGCTTGCTGTCAGATTAGAAGGACCGAACAACGAGGCAAACGTGTCGGCCTTGGCCGAAAGCCGCGCGTCGGCGATGAAGCCGCCACGGATACGAGCGACGTAGTCGCGGATCACAGGCATGTCGCCGGCGAGATCGAGCGCGGCGGCGCGCAGGCGGCCAAGATCGAGTGCCGCGATCTCGATGTCAGCTTGCGGCTGCCACTCAGAGCCGGCGAGCCGCAACTTCGCGCGGCCCGCGGAAAGCAGCTCGCCGAGGCGCAACTCGGTCAGCTCAAGATCGATACTTTGCGCGCTCACCCTCGCCGCGGCTTTGACGTGCACGTCCGCGATATCGAGCTGCCGGCCTCTGCGGTGCAAGCTGGCCGCAGGCACATCGGCCGTCGCACCGAGCTCGAACGACGAACGACCATCCGTGTGTGCCTCGGCATGCACGCCCGCGCTCGGCAACACGATCGCTGGCTCGATATCGGCCAGCAGCGTATCCAGCATCGTTTGTGGCTTCAGCCCGATCGCCTCCAGCGTCACGCCGGCACTGAGATCAGCGAACACGAGCCTCGCGCCAAGCTGTACATGCTCCCAATAGTTGCCGACTGCACCGGCTTTGACGGCGATTGCGCTCGCATCGGTCTCCGCCCGCAGCTTGATCTCGCTCGCTCCTATGCGCGGCAGACCGGGAGCGAAGACCTCGACTTGCCCCTCATCGATGACGAGAGTCATGTGCGGCGCGAAGGTCTGAATCGCCTTCGTCACGGGTTGCAGAGCCTGGCGGTAGGCGGTGATCGGGTCGACGGCAGGCTGTGGCTTTGCCGCGGACGGTGGCGAAGGTGCAATGTCGAGCCGGAAGACGGGGCGCAACACGGTGACAGTCCCGATGTCGACACGGCCGCGCAAGAGCGGCAGAAGACGCAGGTCGAGCTCGACGAGATCGGCCCGGCCGGCTACCGTGCCCGGGAGCGCAATCCGTGCGTTGCGCACGACGCCGCGGGGAAAAGGCAGCAGGCGAATCTCCAGCGCATCCCACGCGACCTCACCCTGCAGCGCCTGGGATAGCTGCCGCTCGAGCTGCGCCCGGATCGACGGCACATCCAGCAAGCGCGGCACGCTGATCAGCGCAATGACCAAGAAGACCAGGCCGCCAGCGGCGAACCACGCCGCCCACCGCAGGATCCTGCGAAAACGCAAACGGCTCACGAGCGGTTATGTAGATTGCATGCGGCAGGCAAAGTGCCGGACGACGGCTGATGCACGGAGCTCGGATCGAGAATCGTCCGTGCCAGGCTCAAGTGGTCTCGCCGGTGAGCGTCGCCTCCTTGATGGCGTAGTCGGGCAGCTTGCCGGGCGCGGGATAGACCTGGAGGTAGCGGATGTTGTTGAAAGGGATCATCAGCAAAGCGCCGTCCGCCTGGACCAGCAGGCCCTGGTGCGTGATGATCTTGTCGAGGCGCAACGGGACCGCTTCGTCGCTCTTCACCTGCTTTGGAAAGTCCAGCTTAAGCTTCGCTCCATCCATGAAATGAATCGTCATACCGCGCTCGTCCGACATACCGCTCTCCTCGTTGCTCAATACGGTTTACCCAGGTAGATGTATACAGCATAGCTGCCGTGCTCGCCGGCACCTACCGCGAAATAGGCCGGGCCGACAGCGGTATCGGCGGCCACGAACACGGAGGCCGCGGGCTTGAGCCCGGTGGAGGACGGTCCGTTCAAGCGGTCGTAGACGTTGCCGGCTTCGAGAGTGCCGCCGACGTACAACGCACTGTCCGACAACTGGGACTGCCCGAACGAGTACGTGTAGATGGCTCGGCCCAGCACGTACTTCTGACCAACGAACTGCTGGTACCCGTACCCCGACAGGCGCATGAAACCACCCAGCGGGAACGCCTCGAATACCGGTAGGTCGCTGTCGAAAGAGCTACCCCCCGCGAGTCCGAGCTGGAACCGGTGGCGGCCCGACGAGAATGCCTTGTCGACGCGCAGCTCCCCTCGCTCCCACTCCTGGTCCGAGCCCAGCGCTTCGTTCGAGTACAGCGCGTTGGCTATCGCGTGCAGCCCGGAGTGCGGAAACGCCCAGTTGTCGAACGTATCGTAGATCGCCGATGCGCGCAGCGCGCCGACCGTTTGTTCGACCGGCTGAAACGCGCTCAGCGCGATCGCGGGGGTAGCCTTCTCGCGGCCGCCGACGTAGCCGAATCGGACTTGCGCCGCGGTCCCCATGTTGGCGCCGACATCGAGGCCGCCGAGCGAGCGCTGCACGAGGTAGGTCGAGATCGGCGTTTCGTCGAAGAACAGGTCGTTGCGCTGGCGTGTGAACTCCACGGTGGGTGCGATGAAGAACCTGCGCTGGTAGTCGAGCGGCTGATACAGCTCGGAGTTGAGTGAAGTCGTCCGACCCAGCGAAACCAGGTTGCGCCACTCCAGGCCGCTCGAGTTCAACCACGTCATGCGGTGACTGACGATCACATCGAAGCTGCTCTGCCCCTTGAAGTCGGTACTGAGATCGAGGCCGAAGCGCAGGTAATTCGGACCCCAGTCCTTTTCGACCGGCTTGATCACGAGGACGCGCTCGCCGTTCACTTCCTCGAAGTGGTAGTCGACCTTCTCGAAGTCCTCGGTCGAGGCAAGCCGCTGCAGTCCGGCGTCGAGCGCCGCGCGACTCTCGGTCACCGCGCCGCCGCTCTCGGTCCCGACCGTCGCCTCGACCGACTTCGGGTTCACGTGCTTGAGCTCGGTCGTATCGATCCGGATGACGTCCTCTTTCGTGACCCGATAGCGAGCCAGCTGCTCCGCCCGGTACGCCTGATATTCCGCGGCCGGCATGCTGTAGCGGCGCAGCTTGTCGGCGACCTTGCGCGCGGCCACCTCTCCGAGCGGGATGGTGTTGACAGTATTGGGAAAGTCCCCGGGACTGAAATCGCCGAGTTCGGCTTGAACGTCCACGAGCACGTCATCCGGGCCGAGCGCCTTCAGCGATGCCTGCACGTTCTGCTCGGTCAGAATGCTCACCATCTGGCCGGTGACGCTCAGCGCGTCGCGAATCCTCTCGCGCGGCGCCAGCTTGCTGCCGACATTGACCGCGATCACGACGTCGGCGCCCATCTTGCGGACCACCTGGACTGGAAGATTGCCTACCAGCATGCCGTCGACCAGCAGCCGGTTGTCTAGAGGGTATGGCGCGAACACGCCGGGCACCGACATGCTGCCGCGCATCGCGCCGACCAGATTGCCCTGATCGAGCACCACCATCTCGCCGGTCCCGATATCGGTCGCCACGGCACGATACGGGATCACCAGCTGATCGAAGTTGCCGTGGTAAAAACTCACCAGCCCGCCGAAGAACAGCTCGAGCTGGGAGCCAATCACCGCGCCTCTCGGGAGCAGCAGCTGACCGTCGCGGTAGCCGATCTCGACGCCCCACACATTGTCCCGCTCGAGCTCTTTCTGGTAGATCGTGCGATCCTGGCGCCGCAAGCGATCCGAAAGCAGACGTTTCCAGTCCGCGGCACGGATCTTGTCTTCCATTTCCTTGGTCGACTTGCCGGCCGCGTACGCGCCACCGACGATCGATCCCATGCTCGTTCCGACGACATAGTCGACCGGGATATGCAGCTCCTCGAGAACTTTGATCACGCCGATGTGAGCCGAACCGCGCGCGCCGCCGCCGCCGAGCACGAGACCGATACGCGGCCTCTGCTTCTGCGGCTGCGTGGCTGCCGCTGGCATCTCATCGGCCGCAATGAGGTCACCGCTTTGCAGCAGCACGAACACGCAGAACGCTGCAATCGCAGTCGTCCACTGAACGTTGCGCCAGGTTTCCATGAAGTGGATCTCCCTTAGTCTTTCAGGCCTCGCCGCCCTTCTCGCACAGACCTCCAAAACATTAACATAGGGAGCACTGAGCG
>Ga0105237_10005590_pt1 | contig 14170 bp, 7 predicted proteins | sample KBSC24metaG_FD_81520 | JGI IMG/M metagenome (GOLD analysis project Ga0105237, IMG submission 81520) | Corn rhizosphere microbial communities from Kellogg Biological Station, Michigan, USA - KBS C2-4 metaG | ecosystem: Host-associated > Plants > Roots > Rhizosphere > Soil | place: Michigan, USA... | reverse complement strand
CGGATCGCGCCATGCCGTCACCGGCGAGCGCATCTTCAATGGCATCCCGTTTGGCGCCTCGATCGACGCCGCGCACGGGCATCTTTATCTCTTCAAGTGGGTTTTCGGCGCGGACAAGAAGCTGGAGGACATTAATTTTGGCGCGGACATCGACACCTACACCGCGGCCCTCGGCCCGTATCTCAACGCGGAGAACGCCGACCTGAGCCCGTTCGAGAAGCGCGGCGGGAAACTCGTCATGACATCCGGCTCCGCCGATTCGGTCGTGCCCTACACGGCAACGCTGGACTATTACGAGCGCGTCATCGAGCACTTCGGCAGCCTCGAAAAAGTGCGGTCGTTTTTCAGGTATTACATCATCCCCGGGATGGCCCATGGGGGAGGACCGGGGATCAACCAGCCGCCGAACATGCTCGAGGTGGTGAGGAACTGGCGCGAGAAGGGCACAGCGCCGGAGGCGCTGCAAGGACGACGCGTTGTGGATGGGAAGACGGAACTGGAGATGCCGCTCTACCCCTATCCGACGAAGACTGGATGGGATGCCGCAAACTCCAGCTTCAAACCGGTGGACGGTCCGCGGGGTGGTGTCGAGCGCGTCGCGGGTTCGTTTCGGCCGGCCGCCGCCGAATGACGGGCGGGCCGGCCGGCTCTTCCTCTGCATCGCAGTCCCCACCTAATCCTCGCCGATTTCGGCGGTTCTCTTACTGTACCCCGAAGCGCCATGTCCTCTCCCCGGAGTTCCAGACCATCGCCGAATCGCCGGCTAAGCCGTCGGGAGTGGCTGCGCGTGGGCGGACTCGGCGCCCTTGGAATCTCCCTTTCCGGTTTGTATGGAACCCATGCCGGTGCAGCTCCGATGGCCAAACCCGCCGACAAAGGCGCCAGCTTCGGCTGCGCGAAGTCCTGCATCCTCCTCTTCCTCGCCGGCGGCCCACCTCAGCACGAAACTTTCGATCCCAAGCCCGACGCCCCGCTGGAAATCCGAGGTACCTTCCGTCCCATTTTCACCAACGTCCCCGGCATGCAGTTCTGCGAAACGCTGCCTTACACCGCCCGCGTCGCGGAGCACCTTGCCATCATCCGGTCGATGACGACCGACATCAATTCGCACTCCACCAGTGGAGCCTACATGCTCACCGGCTACGTGCCGCCCACGAAGGCCGAGAACGTTCCCGCCGGTCCGCAGGACTGGCCCAGCATCGCCTCCGTGGTCGGCACCTTGAAGCCGAGCCAGCGTTCGCCGCTCTCATCCGTCGTCCTCCCGGAAGTCATCGCCAACGACGGCAACATCGTCTGGCCCGGCCAGAATGGCGGCTTCATGGGCGCCCTCTGGCATCCCATGGCGATGAAGTGCGACCCGACCGCGCAGCCCATGCACATCGAAGGCATGAGCCTCTCCGACGGGATGACGAGTGTGCGTCTGTCCGAGCGCTTCGATCTGCTCCAGCAGCTCGACGCTCATTTCCGCGCCGGTGCTGGCAGCGGCGCGGTTGCGGAATTGGATCACATGCACCAGAAGGCCTTCGACGTCCTGCACTCGGATGCGAGCCGGCAGGCCTTCGAACTGGAGCACGAACCCGACGCGTTGCGCGACAATTATGGGCGGCACAAATTCGGCCAGAGCGTCCTCCTCGCCCGGCGGCTCATTGAAGCGGGCACGCGCCTCGTGCAGGTGAACTGGCCGCGCGAAGGCAAGGCCGAGGTGGCTGGCAGCCCGCTCTGGGACACGCATCGCGACAACGCCGGGCGGGTGAAAAACGTCCTCTGCCCGCAATTCGATCGCACCTTCGCCACCCTCATCGCCGACCTCCAGTCGCGCGGACTGCTGGACGAAACGCTGGTCGTCGTGATGGGCGAGTTCGGCCGTTCGCCGAAAATCAATGCTGTCGGGGGCCGCGACCATTGGGGCTCGTGCTTCTCCGTGGCCTTGGCCGGGGCGGGCATTGGTGGCGGCCAGATCATCGGCGCCAGCGACCGCCTCGGTGCGGTCCCGGCCTCCCGCCCCGTACGGCCACCGGACCTGGCGGCGACCATCTTCCACCTCCTGGGCATCAACCCGTCGGGAGAATTCGTCGATCCGCTGGGACGGCCCCGGGGAATCACCGACAGCGGACAGGCGCTCCACGAACTGATCGGCGCCTAAGCGCCGCCTGGATCGGAGGGACGCGCTCCTGCGCGATCCCTGACATCCTGGAGCCACCGTTGAATCCGTGAAAAGTGGGAACGCGCAGGAGCGCGTCCCTCCAGTGATGTGCACCGCGGGCGCGGTGCCGGGAGCCTCCATCGCCAGCTAAGAAAGCCCGCTTCGACGGATTTCCTCTGAGACCATGTCCGAATCCTCGAACTTTTTCCCCGAGCTGGGCCGCCGCTGCCGGGGGCCGATCTCGCGCCGCAGCTTTCTCGAAGCCGGCGCGCTGAGCCTGCTCGGGCTGGGCATGAGCGATATCCTTCGCGCCGAGACCGTCGCCAAGGCGGCGGGACGCAAGACCCGGGAAAAATCCGTGATCTTCATCTGGCTCCCCGGCGGCATGTCGCACCTCGAGAGCTACGACATGAAGCCCAACGCTCCGCTGGAGTATCGCGGCATCTTTTCCCCGATCAAAACAAACGTCCCCGGGATCGAAGTCTGCGAACACCTGCCGCGGCACGCGAAGATCGCCGATAAGTACACGCTCATCCGTTCGGTCTGTCACGAGTTCGCGGACCACGGCGGCGGCCACAAGCGTTTCCTCACGGGACGCGCGCCCGCCTCCCCGGTCGGCTTCGTCAATGACGCGCCCGCCGTCACTTCGATCATCAACAAGGCGCTCACCCGCGCCGATGAAGCGATGCCGACTTGTGTCGCAGGCGTGGACGATGGCCGCCAGGCCATCGATACCTTCTCGCTGGGCGCGGCCTATCTCGGGCCGAGCACCACGCCATTTATGGTCGTCGGCGACCCGAGCGTCCCGAATTTCAAAGTCCAAAACATTGGCCTCACCGCCGACACCGAGACGCGGCTCGAAGACCGCCTGCATCTCCTCGAAGGCATGGACAAACTGCGGCGCGACGTGGACGGCAGCGGGCTCATCGGGGCAATGGACGAGTTCAGCCAGCGCGCCTACCACATGCTCACCTCGCCGAAGGTCCAGGCCGCCTTCGATCTCAGCCGCGAACCGGAAAGCGTGCGCGCCCGCTATGGTCGCCACGCCTACGGCCAGCGCGGCCTCATGGCGCGCCGCCTCGTCGAGGCCGGCTGCCGCTTCGTCACCATGGTTTGGGAAAACCCGAACCGCAACATGACGATGCCGCAGAACTGCACCTACAATTGGGATTCGCACGCCGTGAACTGCCACATGTTCGACGACTGCCGCTGGCGCCTCCCGTACTACGACGAAGCACTCACGGCCCTCATCGAAGACATCTATGCACGCGGACTCGACAAGGACGTGATGATCATCGCCACCGGCGAATTCGGCCGTACGCCGCGGATCAACACCCAGGTCGGCACGCAAACGAAAGTGATGCAGCCCGGCCGCGATCACTGGCCGAATGCCATGTCAATGCTCGTCAGCGGCGGCGGAATGCGCACCGGTCAGGTGATCGGCGCGACCAATCCGCGCGGGGAGTATCCCGTGGAGCGCCAGCTCTCCCCGAATGACCTCTGGGCCACCGTCTATCGCCACCTCGGCATCGATTACAACGACAGCTTCCCCGATCTCCAGGGCCGCCCGATGCCCATCCTCCCCTTCGGCTCACCCATCGAAGAACTCCTGCCGGCCGCAACCTAGACAAAGCGCCGGTGCATTGCTCCGGGTAGCGCGGCCTCCGGCCTGCTGGGTTACCAAACTGAGGATGAAACCGCTCGGCCAAGGTTCATCAATTGCTTTCAGAAAAGTTCGTCGCCACAGAATGTGGCGACCAGCAGGCCGGAGGCCCGCGCTACCCAGGCCTGCCACGCCACCTCGTTCCGCTTGCGAAGAATCGTGCGAAGGAAAATGGATTTCCTTCGTCGCGAGTGTCAGTCTCCAGACCTCCCCCACCGATGAACTCCTACCCACGGCTCGCCCTGGTTGCCGTCTGCGCCATCACACAATCCCACCTCCTCGCCGGCGAAGTGCTCTACAACGGCATCACCCTTCCCGACGAATGGCCGCCAAGGATCGCCGAACTGACCCGCGACCCTCTCGCACTCCCGCCGTACCTGACGGCGCCGCCTGCGATCATCCCGATCGACATCGGCCGCCAGCTCTTCGTCGACGATTTCCTCATCGAGCAAACCACCCTTGAGCGCACGTTCCATCACCCGCAATACGATCCCGCGAATCCCGTGCTCGTGCCCGATAAGCCATGGGAAGGCCAGGGCGCCCGGATGCGTGCCGGGTGTTTCAGCGATGGGGTGTGGTTCGATGCGCGCGACCAGCTCTACAAGATGTGGTACTGGGCTTCCACGGCCTCGGAAAAGCCGTTGGCCTTCAACACCTGCATGGCCACGAGCCGCGATGGCATCCACTGGGAAAAACCCGCCTTCGACGTTGTGACCGGCACCAACATCGTGCTGCGCGACGAGCCGAACACCTACCGCAATTCCTCCACTGTCTGGCTCGACCACGCGGATGCCGATCCGCAGCGCCGCTTCAAGATGTTCCGCGTGATGCAGGGACAGGATGAAGGAGTTGTCGGGAAGAAGCAGGGCAACCGCATCCGCGTCAGCTTCTCCCCCGATGGCATCCATTGGACCAACGCCGGCAACACCGACAACGTCGGCGATCGCAGTACGGTGTTTCAAAACGCGTTTCGCAATGTCTGGGTCTTCGGCATCCGCGACGGAGCCCCGGCGGTCAGCCGTTGCCGGAGCTACGCGGAGTTCCCCGAAGTACCACCCAAGTCAAATTGGACCGGCGCCAATCATGGCCGCGGCAAGACCCTCTGGATCGGCGCTGATCAACTCGACCCTGATCGCCCCGACCAGAATCTCCGCCGCACTGCCGATCGCCCCTGGGACCTCGTCCCGTCGCAGCTCTATAATCTCGACGCAGTCGCCTACGAGAGCGTGATGGTGGGCCTGTTCGCCATCTGGCGTGGCCAGCCGCTCGATCGGCCGAAGATCAATGAACTGTGCGTGGGCTACAGCCGCGATGGCTTCCATTGGTCGCGCCCCGATCGCACTGCTTTCTGCCCGGTCTCGGAGAAGCGCGGGGACTGGAACTGGGGCAATGTACAATCCGCCGGCGGATGCTGCCTCATCGCCGGCGACAAGCTGCATTTCTATGTCGGCGCCGTGAGCGGGCGTGAAGAGCGCTATCACCCCGACCCGATGAACGTCGGCCTTGCCACTCTCCGTCGCGACGGATTCGCCTCGATGGACGCAGGCGCCAGCGAGGGTATCCTCACCACGCGTCCCGTGAAATCTTCGGGCAAATATCTCTTCGTGAACTTGGCCGCTCCGCAGGGCGAACTGCGTGCCGAGATCCTCGATGACAAGGGTGAGCCCATCGCGCCCTTCACGGCGGCGAATTGCGAACCAGTCACCATCGACAGCACAAAGTCCCTCGTGAAGTGGAAGGGCGCAGCGGATCTGTCGACCCTTGCAGGCCAACCGGTGCGGCTCCGGTTCCATTTGAAAAGTGGCGCTCTTTACGCCTTCTGGATCGCACCCGATGCCAATGGCGCCAGCCACGGCTACGTTGCGGCCGGCGGTCCGGGATTTCCCGGAGCGACGGATACCACGGGAAAATGAAACGGAATGTTTCTCGCGGTGAGGCAGGCGCTTTTCCGCGCCGGAATCACTCGCCAACGACTTCGTAGCCGCCTTCGCCGCTACCCGTGAACCTCACGGCATTGGCACGGGTGTTATCGAGTGTTACTTGCAAACCGCCATGACAGACGATCCATGGCCTGCACTTGAAAGGCGCTGAGAAGCTGAGGCTCTCACCGGCGAAAGCCCGGCCGCGCTCCACGCGCTCGGCCTGGCGATTGGATCGCGTGTCGTAAGTAAAGGCGCCGAGCAGGCGGACGGGTTTCTCGCCGGCCTTCACCTGGACGCTGTGCCAGCCATAGGCGAGCCCTCGGATGCCTTTGCGGTTCTCCATGTAGAGCGGCTTGTTTGCGGCATCGGTGAAAGGTTCGTTGGTGGCGGCGTGAAGCACCTCCTGGCCGTCCACTAGCACGATCAGATCCCCGCCATCCGCGGCATCGACGTAGGCGATCGAGATGTCTGTTCCCACGAAGTCGGTGGCGGCTTCCGTGCCGGGCATGAGCTTCACCGCCGCATCACCGTAGGGACCGCCCCATTCCGAAGCGAAAGGCTCCGGCCTGGCGGGCAGCCTCCAGCGCGGACTGGTCACGGGAAGCCATTGCCGGTTCAGCGCCGTCTTGCCATCGACGGCCACGAGGGACGCTTCGGTGCCGGTGACTTCGACGATATGGCGATCCCCGAGCGTGAGGCGGCCGATGGCAAACGTGGAGTTGCGATTGTCGCGAGCGCGCATCGGCCTTCGGCGGGAGCTGGCATCCGCGGCGCCGTCCACGCGCACCGCCACCAGCTCGTCCTTCGTCGTCGCCCAGAGGTTGACGAAGGTGTCGTCGAGAATGAAACCACGGTTGTCGCGCAGACGCTGCTGGCCGGTGATGTAAGTGGTGATGTCGCCCTCCCAGCCAATGGTGTGGTAGCTCAAGCGCTCGGGGAGCGGGAGCTGCGCGATGCCGGAATTCATCGGATCGGCAACTTCGAAGGCGCGTTCCAATTGTTTCGCCCAGATGTCGTGCGCGGCGGCTTGCGGATGGCCGTCGCTGGGCACCAGGGCGTAGCTGTTGCAGTGGCGAGTGGTCTCGCTGATCGCCCGGCCGAGATCGATGAACGGAATCTGATAGCGCAGCGACAGCTCGCGCAGATGGCCGGTGTTGGGCGTGTAGCTTTCGCGGTTCTGCCACATGCAAAAGACAAATTCGGTGCCGGGGTAATGGCGCTGGAACCAGCGAATCGCGCCTTCGAACGCCGCCACTTCATCGGCGCCATCCACCTTCTCGTTCGCTCCGCTGCCGAAGATGACCAGGTCGGGCCGCGCGCCTTCGGGCCTGGCAAACACGGCGGGATAAAGCTCCTGCCAGGTCTTGCCTTTGATATGCCCATTCGCTCCTGCATCCGGCGGGAGAGAGAGCGTGGCATAAGCCTCCAATCCCGAGTGCGATTCCGCGATGCAGGAACCGTCGCAGGCCATCGTGTTGAGCAGCAGCCGATCGATCGGGTAGTTGAACCTTTGCATGAGCCACTCCCGCAACCGGCCGCCGTACATGAAATGATGCTGCCACCAGCCGATGTATCCATTCCATTCGGGATGCCCGATGAATGCGCCATCGAAGTCGGTGCTCTTCGTCTGCGGCTGCTTGAAGGTGGGAGACTTTGGGTCCTCGTCATACGGCACCATGCGGGGATTTGCGCTGCCGCGGTCGATGCTCGATCCCATCACGATGATGTGCAGCGGTTCGCCGCGCCAAAGCTTCTGGATGGTGCGCGGGATGCCTCGGTAGTAGTCGGGCATGGCGCGCGATTCGGGCAGGCGATTCAAAGCTTTGTCACCACGCGCCAGGCAGGGCGCATAGATCCACACGTCCTCCTTGCCCGTATTGGTAAACTCGACCGTAAGACCGATGACGTTCGGCTGCCTGGTGGACGTCGTGCCGCTCTCCGTGAAGCCAAACGGGACGATTGCCTTTTCAACCGTGAGCTCAAAGTCCGGCGCCTCGCCCGAGTCATTGGTAAACGACGGCTCGGCGATGAGCTCACCACGAGAATGCTTCGGAAACGTGCGCGCGTCGGTCAGCTCGTAGTCCTTCGGGCTCCACGTGCCTTCCTCGCTGTCGAGCCGCATCATGTGGATCGACGCGCGCAGGGACTTCGGGTTCGCCTGGTGGCCGAAGACCGAGAGGCTCACATGCTCGGCGCCATCCAGTCCCATCTCCGCGAGCAGCGAAAATTGACGCAGGCTTTTGCCGGGATGAATCACGACCACATTATCCGCGGCGAAGGAAGGGCGAAACGCCGTTTGTCGCGCGGCGCGATAAGCCTCGGCACCACCATACGCTTCCTGATCCCAGCAAGCGATGGCCCCGGCCTTGTACTCCACGCCTTGTCCGGAGCGCGAGTTGTCGAAGCTGTGGAAGTTCAGTGCCGGATTCAGCAGCAGATTGGTGACCGTCTGGGCGGAAGCGGTGGCGGTGATCAGCGCCAAAGCAACGAGGCGTGCAGCGAGGGGGATGGACATGCCGAGATGACCACTTCGGCGTCCGGGAGTTTGGAGGTTTGTGATGTCCATTTGATGCGCCTGGGGTTCCGGCGCGCGGGAAATCGCCCAGCCTATTTCTGCCCGAGACAGACCACTTCCTTCATGCTGCGATGGTAGAGGCGGCCCTCCGCAAATGAGATCGAGTTCAAGCTCCACGTCTGTCCCGGCACGCCGAGATCGTTCACCGAAAGCAGCGCCTTTTCGTCGAGCACCGCTGCTTGTCCGTCGATGGCGTGGGTGATGCCGAGCATCGTAGTGAAGAAGACCTTTCCTCCTACGGCCGTCGGGCTGCCGAGATAGCCCCACCACCAGCCGTCTTCCTGCGAGCGTTTATCGGTGGCTACATCGATCCCGCGTGAGTTCACCGTCGAGGATTTTTGCGGCTGGCCCCAGATGAATTTGTCCGACTGCCCGGCTTCGCGCACCATGGATACCGGCAATTCCAAATACTCCACCTTGCCCGTTTCGAGGTGCACGCGCCCAACGCAGTAAGGCGGCCCGAGATGCTTGGCCGCCATCGTGTAGCAGAGGAAGTAGTGCCAGTCGCCGACAAGGATATTACAAAACTGCGCGGGGAAGACTTTCAGCGGCGGCTCCTGTTTCGAAAGGTCGGTGCCGGCGAGCAGCTCATGCCGGTCCGTCACGGGATTGAAGCGCCGCCAGTCCACTTGCGCCACGAGCGACTGCGTGCGCAGGAGCTTTCCGGTTGCGGCATCGAGCACCTGATGTTCCGAAGCGTCGATATCGAACCATGCGGCATACTTCGCGTTCCAGTGCATTGTGTAACACGCCTTGCTCCGATTGGGTTCATAGCGCCAGATCGTCTTTCCTTCGGCGCCGGGAGCGAGGCTGGTCAGGCTCAGGCCGATGGGGAGTTCCGGCACGCCGTGATATGCTCCGCGTCCCTGCAACACGGCCGGCGTGCCGTCGGCGCGCATCCCGAGTACGGGCGTGTTGTAATGCGTCATCGCGTCGTCGGCGACCCACAGCGTCTTTCCCGTGTTCTTGTCGAGCGCGCGGAGATAGTTCCAGGGATCCTTCGTTTCTCTTCGCGGATCGGATTCGTCCCGCGGCTCCATATTAAGGAGCGAGTCGCCCAGCAGAATCGGTTCGAATTGCTTGTTGAACGGGCGCCCGCCCGTGGGCTTCCATTCACGCAGCCACACCTGCTTGCCGTCAAAACCGTAGCAGCCGACCGACCCGCCGGCGTTGAAGAACCAGACGTGTTTCCCGTCCGTGACCGGCGATGGGGACGTGGCGTCGCTGAAGAAATAGGCCGGCACGCTGGTCTCGCTGCCAGGGAGGTTCACGGTCCACAGAATTTTCCCGTCCCGGGCATCGAGACAATATCCGATGACGTCCTTGCCCAGCGGCCGCTGGCCTTCCTCCGGTTTCAGCGTCGTGAGAAACACCCGGTCGCCCCAGACGGCGATCCCGCCTTGACCGGTTTCCGGCAACGTCGTCCGCCATACGATATCTTCGCCGCGCGCCAGGCTCCACTTCACCGGCACGTGGTCCGCCTCCACGGACCAATTGCCGTGCGGCCCGCCGGCCTGCGGCCATTGATGCTCGCCTCCGGCGACGGGGACGAGCGGCTCCGCGGCGTGGACGCGCGCGGCGAGCGCGAGCAGGAGTGCTAGATGGTGAAGAGAAATCATCGAAGCGTGACTATCTGCCTTCGTCCGCCAGCAATTCCCAGTGCTCGCCGAAGAAGCCGGCTGTGCTGATGCCTCCGGGAACCTGTGAAGTCACCGGTTTATCCACATCCACAATGGCGTAGTCAGGCAGCTTCGGCACCTGGCGCGCATTGTTGAGATAGTCGTACTCACGGTAGGTGAAGCCGCTATTCAGGACCACGTAACGTTTCGGATTCAGCGGATTCGGGAAAATCAGGACCGGCACGTGATGGGCTGAGTCGAAGGTCTTTTCTCCGACATGCACACCCTGTGCATCCCATCGAATCGGCAGTTTGCCGGCGATGCGCGCGAGCACCTTGTTGCTCTGCGGATCGCCCCAGAGGACCAGGTTGCGCGAGGCAATATCTTCGTCGGTGAGGGCGGTGTCGTCCTCGACGGGCGCCTCACCGCGAAACTGTTTCCGCCAGTGCTCGATGGCATGGGCCATCTCCCCCGCGGCCCATTTGCCGACCTTGTCATTGAGCGGCGTGCCCGTCGGGCGGACCATCGTGAAGGCGTCGAGGAAGGCATCGTCGATCGGCCCCTGCAAGCCTGGCCGCTTCACGAGGGTGGTGTCGTCGGCCGCGGCGGCGATGGCCCATTTTCCTCCGGCTTTGCTGAAGTGCGCCGTCCACGAGCGGTCGGTCTGCGGGACGCTGGCTTCGAGCGCCTGGCCGTCGAGGCTCACACGCACTCGCTTCGTGACATCGAACGGACACAGCCCGGATCCGAAGGAAAAAGTAAGCGCGCTCACATTCTTCGTCGTCGCCTTGATCGCCTGGCGGGCACGGTCGAGTTCCGCATCCACCCGCGCCCGGTCCCAATGTTTCTCCAGGCCATCGAGCGTGAGCCAGAGGCACTCATTGTAGCGCAGCGTCCATGTCGTGAACTTGATCTGGTCCGGCACGGGATTGCGACCGTGCTCGGCGATGGCATCGACCCGCCGGATGACCTCTTTCACCACTTCCGGGTGATAGGCGTGCGCCGTCTTCGGGCCGATGAGATGCGTCAATTCCATGCCCTCGGCCGCGAGCGCCTTGACCATCATGTCTGCGGCCTGCTTCTGCCGGTCGATCTCCCCGCTGTAGGCCACCGTGGGACAATTGAAAAGATTCAGCGCGTAATCGGTGGAGTCATAAACGTGCCAGAGCTTCCGCTCATACCAGGTCGGCTGGAGAACCTCCTGCTGGTAGGTCCGCAGGAACTCCGCCGTCTCGCTGAAGCCCGCGCCCGGCGCGGCGGCGCACCATTTGCCGGCATGATGCACGGCGAACTGCCAGCAGGCCGCGCCGCCCATCGAGAAGCCGCGCACGACGAGCCGATTCTCATCGACCGCGTAGTTACGCTTTACGTGATCGAGCGCCTCGAAGAGATCGACCTCCCCGGCAAACTTGTTCGCGCAGGAATAGCGCCCATAAAGATGCACCACGATCGAGCCCGGCGGCGTGAATTGCCCCGGCGATTTTTGGCGCTGATCGAGAAAGGACAACTCGGTGAGTGCCTCGCCGCGCCCATGGCACCAGAAATCCACGCGGGAGCCTTGCGTCGTCGGCGGAAATGCTGACGCCGGTACGACGAGCCCATAGGGTTGTACCGAGCCATCGATCTTCGATCGATACCCCCGCACCACGAGGCCCGTTTGGATCGTCCATGGCGATTTTCCTTCGCGCAGCGCCTGGGCCCGCTCCGTGCCGCGGGCGAGCAAGTCGCGTGCGATGGCAACTTCCTGCGGCCTGAAGAATTCGTTGTAACGCAACGCCCAATCCACCGCCTTGTGATAGACCTGCACATCGGGGAGGAGATCGAGCAGGGCCGGCTTGTTCTTCAACGCTCCGCGCAGCGCCTCGATCTCTTTGCCGAGAGCTGCGACGCCTTTCTCCAATTCTGCCCGATCGGCATCCGCGATCTGGATGCCGGGCGGCGGAATCGGCCGGACTTGATCGGGGATGTTGTCCTTGGGCCCGTCGGCCAGGGCGAACGGGACGATGAGCAACCAGAGGAGGGAGATGGTGCGGTGGTGCATAGGGGGGCGGCAGGTTGGGATTGGAGCGTGTCTCGCGCCTTCGTTTCGAGAACCAAATTAGAGAACTCGTAGCACGCTCACTTCGGTTCTGTCGTGCTGATCGCGAGGTTGCGGATCGAACCTTTGAACAAGGTCTTGCCATCGTAGGCATCCACAGTCTTCCCGTCGTCGTGCCCCACGCAAAACGCCTCGGCGGGTTGTTTGCCCAAGGGGCCATCCGTCTTGCCGGTGGCGACGGCCTTGCCGTCCAACGAAAGCGTCATCGCGCCATCGGGCGCCAGCTGCGCCTCGACGTCTGCCTCGCCTGCGAATGGCGCGTCCGATGTGATCCGCACGATGTCGTGGGCACCCGTGTGAACGGCGAAGACGACGTGACCGCCCTTGAGATAGAGAGTGTAACCCACTGCAGTTCCGCCCTGGGCAACGATGACGCCGTCTGGCACATTTGTTTCCACGCGGCATTTGATCGTGATCGGCTTGCCGGCGACTTGCGGGGCGTCCGCGCCGGTCAGCGTGTCGCCGATTTTCAACTTCTCGAAGTTGATGGCTTTGCCGGGGCTCGCCGTACCGCCGCCCTGCTTCGTGGCCGGTTTTCCACCGCCCTCCTCCACCGGATAGAGTGTGACGGCGTTTTCGACGGAACCGGCGGCACGCACCTCGGGGCCGGGTTTTCCATCGCCGAGCTCCGCCCCCATTTTTATCAACATCGGCTTCAACCGGCCCACGATCTCCGCATGATCTGCAGCCACATCGGTGCGTTCGCCAATATCGGTGTCGAGATTGTAGAGGCGCGGCTTCTCGAGGGAGGCGGGCACCGCGGCGCCGTTTAGCCCCATGCCGTCGTTTTGCGGCGCGACGGCCAGTTTCCATGGCCCGACGCGCACGGCCTGAAGCTTGTAGCCGGAATAATAGTAGCGCGCTTCGTGCGGCGATTCTTTCGTCTGGCCGAGGAGCAGTGGCGCAATGTCTTTGCCGTCGATCTTGTTATCGGCGGGCACCGTGCCACCGGCGAGCTTCACGAAGGTTGGCAGGAAATCGATGTTGCCCGCCACCGCGTCGGTCACGCTTCCTGGCGAAATCTTCCCCGGCCACCAGGCGAGCGTCGGTTCGCGCACCCCGCCTTCCCACGTGCTGCCTTTGCCTCCGCGCAAAGGGCCAGCCTCGCCGCCGTCCTTGCCCTTCACGAGCCACGGCCCATTGTCGCTGGTGAAGATTACCAGCGTGTTTTGATCGAGCTTCAGATCGCGCAATGTGTCGAGCACGCGCCCGACGCTCCAGTCTACTTCCTCGACCCAGTCGCCGTAGCGGCCATTCTGCGAATGATCGTGAAATTTTTCGCCGGGATGAATCGGCACATGCACCGCGGTGTGGGGCACATAGAGAAAGAACGGGCGGTCCTTATTGTCGGTGATGAACTTCAGCGCCTCGTCCGTGTAACGTTCGGTGAGCCGATCCTGATCGTCGCCCGTGAGCAGCTCGATCACCTTCTCCCCGCGGACCAGCGGCACGACGAGCTGGCCGTTTACCTTCGCCTTCTTCATCATGTCGTTGGAATACGGCAGGCCGAAGTATTCATCGAAGCCATGCCGCGTCGGCAGGAACTCCGCCTGATCGCCGAGGTGCCATTTGCCGATGCACTTGGTCGTGTAACCCTGCGCCTTCATCAACTCCGCGACCGTGTGCTCCCTGGCGTTGATGCCGATCCGTGATCCAGGAGACAGGACGCCGGGGATCGACACCCGCTGGCCATAGCAGCCGGTCATTACCTGCGCACGGGACACGGAGCACACCGGCGCCGCATAAAATGACGTGAGCTTCATCCCTTCGCGCGCCATGCGTTCGAGGTTCGGCGTGCGATTCTTGCAGTTCGGATTGATGGGGCTGATGTCTCCGTAGCCCATGTCGTCGATGAGGATGAGGACGACATTCGGCTTCCGCGCGGGTTCGGCGGCGTGAATGGGGGCGAACAAGCCCAGCAACAAGGTGGCGAGGGCGAGCAGATGTTTCACGGGGGGAAGATTTTTGGGGTTAGTTGACGCAGAACTTCAGGATCCGCGCGGCTGTTCCTTTTGAGGTGGCATTCTTTTGGTCGGAGAGTTTCAAGGTGAGCACGTGCGCACCGGGCGCGAGGTCGCCGTCGAACATGATGCTGCGCGGGTAATGCAGCCCGGCGCTGAACCCGTGAAATAGATCGAACCGCTTCGCGG
>Ga0105237_10005589_pt1 | contig 14172 bp, 12 predicted proteins | sample KBSC24metaG_FD_81520 | JGI IMG/M metagenome (GOLD analysis project Ga0105237, IMG submission 81520) | Corn rhizosphere microbial communities from Kellogg Biological Station, Michigan, USA - KBS C2-4 metaG | ecosystem: Host-associated > Plants > Roots > Rhizosphere > Soil | place: Michigan, USA... | reverse complement strand
CTCGATGGTGTCGGCGCGTGACTTGTCGAGGCGTGGCGCCTGTTCCAGCTCCACGATGCGCCCATCGACGCGCGCGCGGACGAAACCCTCCCGGCGCAGCTTCTCCACCACGTCGCGAAACTCGCCCTTCTGCTTCTGGATCACCGGCGCCAGGATTTGCACCGGCGCCCCCTCTTTCGCCGCGAGCACCCGGTCGACCATCTGCTGCACCGACCAGCGGCGCAGCGGACGGCCCGTTTCCGGATGATGTGGCTGGCCGAGATGGGCGAAGAGGAGCCGCAGGAAATCGTGGATCTCCGTCGTGGTGGCGATGGTCGAGCGGGGATTGCCTCCGGCGGTGCGCTGCTCGATGGCGATGGCAGGCGAGAGCCCCTCGATGAAATCGACCTCGGGCTTCTCCATCTGCTCCAGGAACTGCCGTGCGTAGGTGGAGAGACTCTCGACATAACGGCGCTGCCCTTCGGCGTAGAGCGTGTCGAAGGCCAGCGACGACTTGCCCGAGCCACTCACCCCGGTCATGACCACCAGCTTGTTGCGCGGTAGAGTCAGTGACACGTTCTTGAGATTGTGCTGCCGGGCTCCGCCGATTCGGATTTCCTCCATAAGTATAAAATGGCAATCTATCACACCATGCTCGATCTCGCCACGCTTGCGGCCCTGCACGGGAAATATCGCGAGGCCGCCTCGCTGCCCGTCTCCGACTTTTCGATCGGAGCGCACCGGTTCGATTCCGCAAAGACTCATCTCATGGGCGTGGTCAATCTCTCCCCTGACTCGTGGTACCGCGAAAGCGTCGTCCTCGGCACCGAGGCCGCCGTCCGGCGGGGCCTTGTCCTCCAAGCACAGGGAGCCACGATCATCGACATTGGCGCCGAATCTTCTCTCGCCCAAGCGGCGCGGGTCGACGGCAATACCCAAAAAAGCCTGCTCGTACCGGTCGTGAAGGAACTGGCCGCGGCAGGCCTCTGCGTCTCGGTCGAAACCTACCACCCGGAAGTCACCACCGCCTGCCTGAAGGCGGGTGCCCGGGTGCTCAACCTCACCGGCACGGAAGGTACGGACCGGATCTTCCGCGAAGTGGCCGACTTCGATGCCGGAGTCGTCATCTGCTTCGTCCAGGGGGGTAACGTGCGCGACGTCGGCGATCTCGATCTCGGATGCGATCCCATCGGTACCCTCTACGACTTTTTCGCTCGGCAAATCGAGGCTGCCACCCAAGCCGGCGTCTCCCGCATCTGGATCGATCCCGGCCTTGGCTTTTACTACCGCAATCTCCGGGATAGTGCCGACCGCATTCGGCACCAGCTGCAGATCTTCCTCCACAGCTTCCGCCTGCGAAAACTCGGCTGGCCCATTTGCCATGCCCTGCCCCACGCCTTCGAATGTTTCGAGGAGGAAGTACGGACGGCGGAACCCTTCTTCGCCGTGGCGGCCCTGCTCGGTCAGGCGAACCTGCTTCGCACCCACGAGATCGCCAAGGTACGCGGCGTCGTGCGTGCGCTGGAAATGGTGCGCGGCGCGGAGGATATTCTTCCGCCTTAGATTCTACTTCGCGCCCCAGCCGAAAAGGACAACCGGCACGGTGCGCAGGAGAATTTTAAAATCGAGCCAGAGCGACCATTGGTCGATGTACTCCAGATCAAGCTGCACCCAGTCCTTGAAATCGTTGATCTTGTTGCGACCCCGCACCTGCCAGAGACAGGTCAGGCCGGGCCGCACGCTCATGCGCCGCCGCTGGCTGATGTCGCCGAAATTGGCCGTCTCGTAGACTGGCAGGGGGCGCGGTCCCACCAAGCTCATCTCGCCTCGGAGGACGTTCCAGAGCTGGGGCAGTTCATCCAGGCTGAGTCGGCGCAACCAGTAGCCCACGGGAGTGACGCGTGGATCATTCTGCACTTTGAAGACGGGCCCCGACATCTCGTTGCGGTCTTCCAGTTCCGCACGCGCCTGCTCCGCGTTGGTGACCATGGTGCGGAATTTGTACATGCGGAAAGGACGTCCGTGCAATCCGCTCCGGTTTTGCGAAAAGATGATGCTTCCCTTCGAGGTAAAGCGAATGAGGAGCGCGACCGGCAACATGAGCAGGGGCAGCGTCACGATCAGCAAGGCCAGTGAACCGACCACGTCGACAACCCGCTTGGCCATCAACTCCCATGAAATCGTCGGGGTGGTGCGATAAACCAGGAGCGGCTGCCCGGCAAACCGGTCGAACTGCATCCGCGCAAAAAGCGTGGGAATGAAATCGGCGGAAACCCACGCCTCGATTCCCTCCGCCTCGCAGGCCAGTAGCGCTTCGCGCACCTGGGGGATGATCCGTTCGTCGAGGCTGAAGACCACGATGTCGACCGTTTCCTCGTGCAACGTCTCAACAAAGCGGGACAACCCCTCGTGACGCAGATCGAACTCGGCCTTGATCTCGAAATTCTTGCCCGGCTGTGAAAGGAATCGTTCCTTCCATCGCGCCCGGTCTTCCGGCAATCCGCAAAGCAGGATGTACTGCCGCAGGTGAATCTGCGTCCCGCGATGCCTCAACCAAAGCTGGAACAACGTCACCCGCACGAAAAGCAACACCGTTCCCAATGCCATGAAAAGCCCCAGAGCAGCGCGGCTGATCGTCGCCTGCGGGATGTGAAAAATGGTGACGCAGGTGAAGATGGCCACGAGCACCAGCAACAGCGCCCGGATAATCCGCCAGAGCGATTGCAACCACCCGATCGTCGGGTTGATCTGATAGACGTTCAGATATTCAAGGGCCAACGGTCCCGCCGTCAGGGCCAAGGCAATCATCCAATAACAATTGGCGAACTGCGGGGCCAAGGGATAATCGTCAAACCAAACCAAGTCATTAAGAAAAAAAAAGCGAATGGCATGCCCCAGCCACAGCGCGAGGGCGATTAAAAAAGCGTCCGTAAGCTGTAGGAACTGCTGATAAAAATTATGCTGGCGGGACAACATTTGAACAAAAGGTAAACTATAGTAAATATAGATTAACTATTTGAAATTCCTAGAAATTTCACAACTAATCCACTCTGGCCTTAGGATTGCGTAAATCGGTGTTCCAGCCACCAAACATAAGTGGCCTTCAATCCTTCTTCCAAAGGAATTTTGGCCTGCCAGCCGAGCTTGGAAAGTTTAGACACATCGAGCAGTTTACGGGGCGTGCCGTCAGGCTTGGTTGTATCCCATTCGATTCGGCCGGAAAAGCCGACCACGCGACCGACCATCTCCGCCATCTCACGAATCCGGATGTCCTCCCCCCAACCTACGTTGACCAGCTCGGGCGAATCGTACGATTGCATGAGAAAAAGACAGGCCTCGGCGAGGTCATCCACATGGAGAAATTCCCGATAAGGACTACCGCTGCCCCACAACGTAATACTCTCCTGGTTCTTTTCCTTCGCCAAATGAAAACGGTGGATCAGCGCGGGCAGGACGTGAGAGGTCTCCAGATCGAAGTTGTCTTCCGGTCCGTAAAGATTGGTGGGCTGAGCGGAAATAAAGTTGGCTCCATGCTGTTTCGCGTAGGCCTGGCAGAGCCGGATGCCGCAGATCTTCGCCAGCGCATAGGCCTCGTTCGTCGGCTCTAGACTTCCAGTCAGCAGTGCCTCCTCGGTCATCGGCTGAGGCGCCAGCTTCGGGTAGATGCAGGAGCTACCGAGAAAAAGGAGCTTCTTCACACCGTGAGCATGGGCGCCATTGATCAGGTTCAGCTCGATCTGAAGGTTCTCGCTGAGAAATTCGACAGGATATGTCGAGTTGGCCAGAATGCCTCCCACCTTCGCCGCCGCTATGAAGACGTAGTCGGGATGATGCTTCTCATAAAAGGTCTGGACCGCACGGGTATCGGCCAAATCGAGTTCCGCGCGGGTGCGCAACAGGAGATTCGTGAAACCGCGAGCGCGCAAAAGCCGGACGAGAGCAGCCCCAACCATCCCCCGGTGTCCCGCCACAAAAATCGCATCGCCGGGTTTCATGGCCGGATGTACTTGCCGCTCAGCTGCAGATCCAACAATTCCTGGTCGGCTTGGACCATGATGCGCACCAGTTCGTTGAAAGTCGTTTTAGGCTGCCAGCCCAAAACCCGCTTCGCCTTCGAGGCATCGCCGATAAGGAGGTCGACTTCCGCCGGGCGGTAGTAGCGGGGATCAATCTTCACGTACTCCTTCCAGTCGAGATTCGCATGGCTGAAAGCCACCTCGATAAATTCGCGGACCGAATGGGTCTCCCCGGTGGCGATTACAAAATCACCCCCCGCCTCCTGCTGGAGCATCAGCCACATTGCCTCCACGAACTCGGGCGCGTAACCCCAGTCGCGCTTGGCGTCGAGGTTGCCGAGATAAAGTTCCTTCTGCAGTCCCGCTTTGATCCGCGCCAGAGCACGCGTGATCTTGCGCGTGACGAAGGTCTCCCCGCGCCGGGGCGATTCGTGGTTGAAAAGAATGCCGTTGCTGGCGTGCATCTTGTAGCTCTCCCGGTAATTGACGGTCATCCAATAGGCGTAGACCTTCGCCGCACCGTAGGGACTGCGCGGGTAAAATGGCGTATCCTCGCGCTGAGGCACAGCTTGGACGAGCCCGTACATCTCGCTGCTCGATGCCTGGTAAAAACGGGCCTTCGGCGCCGTCTCGCGGATCGCCTCGAGCAGCCGGGTGGTGCCGAGGCCGGTGATATCGCCCGTATACTCGGGAATGTCGAAGCTCACCCGGACATGGCTCTGCGCCCCCAGGTGATAAACCTCATCGGGCTGGAGCTCGTGCAAAAAACGCATGATTGAAGCCGAATCGCTCAGGTCGCCGTAGTGCAGGAAGAGCTTCACGCCGTTGACGTGCGAGTCCTGGTAAAGATGGTCAATGCGATCGGTATTGAACGAGCTGGAACGACGAATAATGCCATGCACCTCGTAACCCTTGGAAAGAAGCAGCTCGGCGAGATAGGAACCGTCCTGCCCGGTGATTCCGGTGATTAACGCTTTCTTGCTCATGGTTCCTTTCGCGCGCGGAATCGCGCTTCAACTCTTCTGCTCGGTTCCACCGGAGGTCCGGGGTACCAGGGTGATCTGCTTGAGGCGGGAAGCTCCCTCCTCGCTCTGGGTCGCAATCTCGGGATCCTCGGCAAAAGCCTGGTGCACCAAGCGCCGGTCGAAGGAATTCATCGGGGCCAACGCGATCGGCTCTCCCGTACGCCGGACCTGGTCGGCCAGTTCTCGCACGCGGCCCAGGAAATCCTGCTTCTCTTTCTGGCGGTAGCCTTCCACATCAATGATCACATTCGAACCGCCTTCTTCGCCGCGATTCAGGATGCGGTTGAGCAGGTATTGTAAATCCTCGAGAGTGTGGCCGTCGCGACCGATCAGCCGGCCCGCCTCACGCGTCCGGACGTTGAGGACAAGGCGTCCTCCCTGCTCGATCTCTTCCACCTCGAAAACGAGGCCGAGATGCCCGAGCATCATTTCCAGGATTTCACGCGCGCGAGACAAAGACATGCCCCTACCATAAAAGATTGTGCCCGTGCGCCAACCCTTTTCCTCATACCGCAGGCAACAATTCCGTTCCAATCCGGCAACCGTTGACCACCAGCAAAATCGGCTCCTCCCGCGATTGGACCACCTGATGGTAAGGATCGAACTCGGGTACATGAGCTTCCTCCGCTCGATGTCGGAAAGCGACCAAGTCCGCCGCCGCCCCGGGTGAGAGCTGGCCGAGTTTACCTGCCTGCCCGAGGGCACGCGCGCCGTGAAGCGTCGCCATCTCGAGAACTTCCCGGTCGTCCAGGCCGTGCAACTGCTGCGCCTCCCGCATCTCCGAGCGCATATCGAGCGCGTTGTTGCTGGCCAGACTGTCGGTGCCGAGGCAGATGTTCACCCCGTAACCGCGCAACGCCTTCAGGGGAAATGGCGCATGGCCAAAATAGGTGTGGCACTTGGGGCAGTGCACCACCGAGGCGCCCAGGACCGCCAGCAGTTCGTAATCGTAATCCTGCAGGTAATTCAGGTGCGCGATGATACAGTTGCCGCCGATGACGCCGTGCTCGATAAGGTGCGACAAAGCCGAGCCCTGCCCGCAATCCGAGTTGTCGCGCCCCAGCTCCGCCAGGAAATCGTAAAGAGGGCCGCGCGCATGGGAAAACATCTCGTTCTCCTCGACCGACTCGGCGATGTGGGTCGTCGAAAGCATTCCGTATTTCTCGCCGCAGGTGCGGGCCAGCCGGTAAAGATCGACCGAGGCGGTGTAGGGAGCGTGAGGCGAAAGTCCGAAACCGCCCGGCCAGTGCGCATGCGTCTCGAAAAAATCGAGCGACTCGCGCAACGTCTTGTCGAGATCGAGCCGCTTGCGGACATCGATCAGCTCCAGGAACCACCACGTCCGCAATGGCGGCATGGGAAGCTGTGGCATCAGCTCGGGAAACGCCTCGATGTTTGCCACGGTGGTGACGCCCGACTGGGCCAGCAGCTGGAATCCTTCGCCGATCGATTCGATATATTCCTTCGGCGTGAATGAGAGCCGTAGCGCATTGATGTTCTTGATCCACTCCGTGAAGCTCTCTTTCGGGGCGATGGAACCGCGAAACTTCGTGTAGTCGAGATGGCAGTGGGCGTTGATCAGCCCGGGCATCAGCGTCGCTGCGCCGAGATCAATGACTTCCTCTCCGACCCGCGGCGTCAATTCGGACGCGCTACCCATGGCGGTGATCTCTGAGCCCTCGACACGGACGGCACCCCGCGTGATGACGGGAGAGGCCACCGGCAAAACGATATCCGCGAGGTACAACATGAAGGGCAGAATAACGAACCGGATTAGGTCCGCGATGAAAGAATCACTTTATTGCGCCATTTTAATTCGAAAGAAATCTAAGGCTGCTTTTTGACCTCGTCCCACACCGCGTCCAACTCCTCGAGGGAGCAATCTTTCATCGCCTTTCCCTTCGCCTTAATCCGTTCCTCCACCGCGCGGAAGCGGCGGGAAAACTTGTCGCTGGCTCCGGTCAGCAATTCCTCCGCGTCGAGCTTGAGATGACGCGTCAGGTTGACGATGGCGAAGAGAAGATCGCCGATTTCCTCTGCCGTTTTCCGGTCGCCCTTGGCTTTGGGATTCTGTGCGAGGGTGTCTTCGATTTCCGCCGTCACTTCAGTTAGTTCCTCCCGCACCTTGGCCAGCGCACCTCGGGCGTCGGGCCAATCGAAACCAGCGTGCTTCGCCTTCTTCTGCAAAGCCTCCGCCCGCATCAGGGCGGGCAGGGCGCGGGGAACGCCATCGAGCACACTATCGCGCTCCGGCTTCTCGGCCTTCTTCAATTCGTTCCAGAGCGCGATGGTGGCCGTGGCATCAACCACCTTTTCGCTGCCGAAGACGTGCGGATGGCGCCGGACCAGCTTGTCGGCAATGCCCGTAACCACATCAGCAAAAGTGAACTGCCCCGCCTCGCGCGCGATCTGCGCCTGGAAGACGACATGGAGCAACAGGTCCCCGAGCTCCTCGGTAAGATGCTCTACCGATCCCGAGTCGATGGCCTCGAGCACCTCGTAACATTCCTCCAGCATCTGCGGCTTGAGTGTCGCGGGCGTCTGCTCGCGATCCCACGGGCAGCCATCCGGCGCTCGCAGCCGCGTCATGAGATCGAGCAGGCGATCGATCGCCCGGGCATCCGGAGAGAGTTCACTCATGGCAAACGAATCAGCTGAATCCGGCGTGGATCGGTCGTGCCGAGATTGTAATAGGTGGCGCTCTGAATGTGGCTGGCCGTCTTGCCGATCGGGTCGATCTGATTCTGCCGCCGCCATTGCTCGAGACGCGGCAAAACCAGCGAATCGATCGCTACCGGATCGCGGCTGACGTAGAGTGCGCCGATCGACTGCGTGAATTGCGGATTGAAGCGCGGTCCGCCCGCATACTCCGCCACCAGCGCGTCGAGGATGTGGACGATCACCTTGCGCCGCATAAAATCCTTGTCGAGGATCTCGCAGATCGCCGGGTCGCCATAGGTCGGATCTCCCTGGAAGCGCCGGTTGTTGTCGACGCACCCGAGCGCCAGGCTGGCGAGGCAGCCGTTGATGCCGGTGTAGGCATTATCGGTCAGCACCGGGACGTTGATGATCTTCGTGCAGATGCTTGTGACGTACCGCGTGTAGTAAGAACGCGTGCTCGTCTGCGGAATGTTCACGCCCGGAGAATCATCGCCCAGCATCGCGTTATCGTCCGCGGTCAGGGGGCTACCGTAGGCCGGATTGCTGTTGATCGACCGGCGCGTGCTGGCGAAAAGATCGTCGTAGGAATTGCTGCGGATGAAATCATAATCGCCCCAAATCAGGTTCCCGATGATCTCGTTCTTGTAGACGACGCTTGGATCGTAACCCGCCCCGGGAAAAATGGCGCCGATGCGGACCTGCGAATCGTCGCCCGAGGCCGGAAGATAGCCCGCCCGCCGCATGTCATCGCCCATCTTGTCCCAGATGACGATGTGGGACGGCGACAGTCCCGCCGCCTGAAGTCCGTCGCAGATCGCCTGGACCACCGCCCGGTGGGAGGAGAGCAGTGGACCGCCCATCGTGGTGATCTTGATACCAACCACGTCGTCCGGCGTCACGCCGAGCCGCTTCCACGCCGTACTGATGTCGCGCGCGCTGGTCAATTTGAGCAGGGCGCTGTTCACCATCGATCGGGCTGCGCCCGCATCGACCCCGAAGCGCTGCACCACGCCGGAATTTTCCGCGAGAATGACCGGCGAAAGCGACGGCGGTGCAGGCGCCGCCGTTGGCGGAGTCTGCGTATCCTGCGCCCAAAGCACAGTCGTCTGGACCCACAACAGGCCTATCAGGCCAAGCAGATCGCGGATGATCCTTCTCCCCTTCATTTCAGCCGACACGCTACCTTAGGGAGTGGGCGCCATGCACCATAATTGCGCGATTGGTTCCTTGAGTCGGAGCTGGGTCGTCGCTTAGCCTGAAGACATGTCCAGCGCGCGACTCATCGACGGCAAAGTCATTTCCGCCCAAATCCATTCCGAGACCCAGGCCCGCGTCCAAATCCTGAAGGAAAAGCACGGCATCGTTCCCGGCATCACCTTCGTCCGGGTGGGGGAAGACCCCGCCTCGCGAGCCTATGTCCGCATGAAAGGCGCAAAAGCCGAGGAGCTCGGCATCCGTTCCAACACTGTTGTCCTCGATGAAAAAACCTCGCAGGCTGACCTGCTTGCCCTGATCGAAAAGCTCAACCGCGATCCGAAGGTCAATGGTATCCTCGTCCAGGCTCCCCTGCCCCGTCACATCAAGGAGGACGAGATTTTCAGCGCCATCGATTTCCACAAGGATGTCGACGGCTTCCATCCCGTTAACGTCGGCAAGCTGCTGCTCGGGCAAAATCCGCTCTTCAAGCCGTGCACGCCCGCCGGAGTTCATGAACTACTCATCCGCACCGACGTGCCCCTCAGCGGCGCCGAGGTGGTCATCCTCGGACGCGGCAACATTGTGGGCAAGCCGATGGCGGCGATTCTCATGCAAAAGGACAAGCACGCCGATGCGACCGTCACGATCCTCCATTCCCGCAGCCGCAACATTGCGGAGCATTGCCAACGCGCTGACATCGTCATCGCCGCCATGGGCCAGGCCCATTTCGTGAAGGCTGAGATGGTGAAGCCCGGCGCCGTGGTGATAGATGTGGGTGTGAACCGGATCGATGATCCGCAGGCCAAGAGCGGCTACCGCCTCGTCGGTGACGTCGATTTCGAGGCAGTCCGGCAGGTCGCCGGGGCCATCACTCCCAACCCGGGCGGCGTCGGCCCGATGACAATTGCCATGCTCCTCAGCAATACCGCCCGCGCCGCGGAAATTCAGGGTAACTATAGCGGCAACGGCTAAAGTTCTAAATGCCTGCTCCCTGCTGCACCTCGTGCAGGCCGCACTCGCGCTTGAGGCCGAAAAAGCGGGTCTCCTCTTCCGTCATCCCCGCCGTCAGCGGACGCGTGGTGTGGACGTCGCCGATGGAAACGTAGCCCTTTTCCCAAAGCGGATGGTAAGGCAGGTCATGCTTGGTCAGGTACTGATAAACCTGGCGGTCGGTCCAATCGATGATTGGCTGGATCTTGATAATGCTATCCTGCGACTGAAGCACCCCCAGCTGAGCCCGCGATTTCGATTGCTGTCGGCGCAGGCCAGTGATCCAACCCCGGATGCCGAGTTCACGGATCGCCCGTTTCATGGGCTCAACTTTGTGCAGCTGATTATACTGGGCGATTCCCTCGACGCCTTTTTCCCAAAGCTTGCCGTAACGCGCCTCGCGCCAGGCGGGGCTAAGCTCGGGACGATAAACCTTCAGGTTCAATTTCAGCCGCTCCGTCAACTGGTCGGCAAACTGGTAGGTCTCCGGAAAAAGATAGCCGGTATCGATGACCACCACCGGAATTTCCGGCCATTGTTGTGTGACCATGTGCAGCGACACGGCCGCCTGCGCGCCGAAACTGGTCGAAAGCATAATCTCGGGCCGGAAACGCTCCAGCGCCCAGCGCACCCGTTCCTCCGCTGAAACCTTTTCCAGTTTCGCGCTGATTTCGTTAAGGACTTCCGGCTGTCCCAAGGATTCGGTAGAGGGACTCATAATTAAGCTCCATAAGATAACTGCCGCGGCAGCCCCGTCAATTCTTTCACCTGAGCCGCAATTCGATCCAGTTCTTCGTTGGAAAGGGCCGTTGCCCAATCCATCGGTGTGGGCCGTGCGACGGTATAGAGCTGCAAGCCGAGGATCTTGCCGCCTGCCGCCTGGATCTCGCGCAAACGATCGGCGTAAGCGTGAATCTCCTTCTCCGTCGGTGGCGCACCGAAAACGCGCAGGAAAAGCGACTGGATGACCAGCGGGCACCAGCGGGCGGTTTCGGTGATGTTCTTCAAGATGCGGGGAAAGGGAATGCGGCTGCGGTTCACCACATTATAATACTCGTCTGTTCCCGCGTCCAATTTCGCCCAAATTTCATGCGCCCCTCCCTGCATCCGGCGCAGGCCCCGCTGCACGCCCGGACGGTCGAGGCAGGCGGCGTCGGTAATGAGGACGAGCTTGGCTCCCTCAAGACCCATCTCTGCGCGCACTTCCCAGGCGACTTCCACCGCCTGCTCGAAGACCGGGCAGGTTGTCGGTTCGCCATCGCCACTGAAGGCGATGTCATTAAGCCGCCGCCAGGATTCAGGCGCGCTGGCGAACGGCTCGCGCTGGAAGAGCGTGCCGTCCTGGAAAATCCGCAACATCTCGCGCAGTTCCTCCCGCAACACATCGAGGTCGACGTCCTTGCGGCGGCCGGGCGCGGTACGATCCACTTCGCAATAAACACAGTCGAAATTGCACACCTTGTCGGGATTGAGGTTGATGCCGATGGAAACGCCCTGCGACCGCCGGGAGATGACGGGGTAGACGTAATAAAAATCGTCGTAGGAGCGGCGGTGATCGAGGTGCGCCGCGATAAGATTCGCGTCGGACATGATGCTAAACCTCCTTCTTCGGAAGCGCGGCGGGGCCGATCAGCGCCAGCGAGGCGGTATAACCGTGCGCAAAGCTGCGATCGCCCACCGGTCCAATTTCACCACTGGCAAAAAGTCCCGCCAGCGGAAGACCAGGGAAAAATTCATTCACCAGATTCACGTCATGGTTGGGGCGTCCGAAAAGACCGCGCCCCCGCCCAGTGCAAGTGCAGAGCAGCCCGGCGAAGGGGGGCGAGGGAAACCGATCCGCCTGTTCGCGCAACAGTCGCCGGAGTTCCTCGCTGGCTGCGCTCGAGTCGCGCAATTGATATTGCAGCGTCTGCCCGACCCGCGGCACCGCGTTGATCGCGACTGCGCCGCTCTTCGGATCTGCCCCGATAATATTGCGGACCAGGAAATCGCCCCGCTTGTATTCCTCGAGATATTCGCTCACGGCCAAGCCCGCAAAAAGATGCCCCCGCGCCTGCTCGCGCTCGGCGTCGCTCAGGTCCTTATAGACGTCGCTCAGCACGTCGTAGGCGGGACGCGAGCCAAGCGTGAGGAGCACGTTGCGATCGGCCTGCGTCACCGTCAGCGGCTCCCCGATCGGCTTGCAGCCCTGCGAAACGACGGAATGAACGGCAATATCGCCTTCGAGTCCCAGCGCCACGCCTCCCGGCACGATCCGATCGTTGCAAAAAACCCACGCTTCCGGATCGCCCGGCACGCCGCCGGCCATGGCTCCAAAAATCGGAATGCGCGGATAAGCCTGGTTCCACTGCTTAAGCCAGAGCTCCATCGTCACCGAAAAAGGATTCAGAAAAACGAGCCACGCCTTCATTCCCTCGGGCCGCAGCCCGGTCTTCGCGTACCAGAAATCATTGCCGCCCGCTTCCTCCACTTCATTCTGGTCGAAGGCAAAGGCGGTCGCCTTTCCGCCGGGCAGGGACACCATCATCAGCGAGAAACCGGAGCCCTCCTCCTGTTCCTGCGTCGGGCCGATCAAGCCCGTGGCGCTGCAACCGATTAGCGTCGGCACATGGCCGTAGACCCGGATCAGTTCCAGTAGCTCGGTGCTCTTCTCCGCATAATCGGGCGTGACGAAGACCATGCCGAACGTCGGCTTGCCGCTAAGCTGGTCCCGCAGCTCCTCCGCAGTCTCACGAACCAGTTTCTCATCAAAAGAACCGGTGACGAGCCGTGATGCCGCGTAAGTGGACATACCTAAATCATCCGATCCAATCGTGAAAAGTCAATGGGGCTTAAGCGTTTCTCCCGGTCTTATTCCTCGCCAAGAAATATCTGCGGCAGGCAACTAAATCGGATCAAGTGCTTCCGCCACTGGGTCGGTGAAGGAAGACCCGACGGCGAAATCGGTGGCCCAGAGTTCCTGTGCCATCCGGAAACTTTCCGGCATCAGGGTGTAGCCGACATGCCCCTGCGGGAAACAGGCGAAGTGGGAACCGGGCCACCGCTTTTGCAATTCGCGGATTTCCCCGGGCGGCGCGATCCGGTCGTACTCGCCCGCCAACAGAAGAATATGTTCGCCACGCACAAGTGGCTTTTGCAGCGCGGGACAGACTAGACGCAGGTTCGCCGCCGTATCCTCCGGTCCCAGCCCCACCTTGCGCAATCCGGCGCGCAGTGAAACGGAACTTGGCGCATGCCAGATGGCATGGTCAACGTCGAGGATCGGCTCGACCAGGATCAGCCGCTGCAGCAAGGGCTCGAAACAACCCGTCAATGCCATGATCCAGCCGCCGTAGCTCGTGCCCCAGCCCCCGAAAAGTTTGCCGCCTTTTTTTTCCAATTGTTGAAGGACGACGCGGCACTCCACCACCGCCTGCCGGATTCCCGCCGCCGTGCGCAGCAGTTCCCCGCCCACACAAAGCTCGCCGTGGAAATGCCAGGGCAGCCGCCGCGAGTAGTGGTAAGGCAGGTGAACGAAAACCGCATTCCAGCCCCGCGCATTCAACCGTCGCGCCCAGAGCCGGTAGCCAAAATCGCTCACCGACATCAGTCCGTGAGCCAGGAGCATCGTCGGCGCGCTCCAGCCTTGTGCGCAGGGAAAGAAATCAAAGGCGGCCCGGTTGTTGATCTCATGCTCGCCGGGATAGGGACTCGGGAAGAAAAGCCGTCCCCGATCAGGCAATTCGGGTGGCACGAAACCGGCCGGCACGCGGTAGAAATCGGCGACGGGACGGTCCGCCCATTCCGCGGTGAAGCGATCCCAGCGCGCGCGAAAATCGGATGGCAACCGGTGCCGCGCCTGCAGCAGGTTCACAAAGCCAAAGCTGGCCGCATCAACCGCCAGGGCACGGGCCTGGTCGAGTCGGGAAAGAAGCGTAGGCGATTTCGGGTTCATGAAGCGGCCTTTTTTACCACAGACCCCGTCGCCTTCGCCAATATCTCTCTTCTCAAAGCGGCGATAACAGACTTAAAGTGCCGCTGCATTTTGAAAAAAGTCCTCGTCATCGGAGCCGGCCTGGGAGGCCTGGCCGCAGCCGTCCGTCTCGCGCGGAACGGATTTGCCGTCGAGGTCTGGGAGAAAAATGCTGGCCCAGGCGGCAAGGCAAAGGAACTGCGCCTCGACGGTTTTCGCTGGGATACCGGCCCTTCACTCCTGACCATGCCTTACGTCTTACGCGAGCTCTTCGCCGCCGCGAACGAACGGATGGAGGATCACCTCGACCTCGTCCGGCTCGAATCGGCTTGCCGCTATTTCTGGACCGATG